>Ga0315282_10008440_pt1 | contig 16676 bp, 17 predicted proteins | sample YL17G07_20_MG_FD_203693 | JGI IMG/M metagenome (GOLD analysis project Ga0315282, IMG submission 203693) | Sediment microbial communities from Yellowstone Lake, YNP, Wyoming, USA - YL17G07_20 | ecosystem: Environmental > Aquatic > Freshwater > Lake > Sediment | place: USA: Wyoming | collected...
ATCCAAGCTTGCAAAAGCTGTCTTTGTTCCGACGGCAAATCAAGAGCGGCGGCTGGGTTCCACATGGTGCGTACAATAGCAAAACCCAGCCGCATTGTAAAGCTAATTACGAGACACTACACTAGTGCCGTAAGTCCGCGTTACATCGGTGGAGTCTAAATCATTTCTTTGGTGATGCTTGAAATAACGGCCAATCTCGTCACCAAGTACTAGGCCGGGTTAACCCAGAATGTAACCGATTTGGAGTGCCTGACTGGCTGCGGAAAAATCCTTTCAAGCTGTCATTCCGATCCGTCAGCGGACGGAGAGGAATCTCGCTCTGAGTATTTTCAAAGCAGTGCAAGCTTCCTCGTCGCCTACAGCTCCTCGGAATGACAAGATAAAGAGATTTCTCGGCAGCCTGGCAAGTTACCTGCAGTCATCATCCCATTGAAAATTCATTGATACTTAGTATAGAATCTACTCTGCCCTAATCCTCCTGGCAGGAATACGAGGTGAACAATGCCTGCTCCGACTAAAGTCCAACTGAAGGTAGCAGATGAAGTCTGGATAGCCACCGCGCTGCTGCATCGCAAACAGCCGGATCAAGCCGACTTTGCCGTGGAGGAAATCGTTGCGCGGGCGGAAAAGGAGGGTTTGACCGGCTCCCTCCGGCCTGGCGTGTACGGGCATGTAGTCCAACACTGCGTGGCCAATCGACCACCCAATCCGGGGCGCTACCGAATGCTTTTCGAAACCGGCCCGGGTAGACGCCGCCTGTTCCGCATTGGAGACGTGTACCACCCGGCGCGCGAGGGAGCAAAGACCACTCCTCACGCGGAAGACCTCCCTAACGGCTATGACAACCTCTTAACTTGGTACCGTGGCTGGTGCGCTGGGGTGTCGCGATCTATCCCGCAAGCGGACCCTCTTCTTTCCCTGCTCGGGTCGGGCAGGCGCCTCTGGGGCGACGAGCATGCCGACGAGTACGTGCGGCGGCTCCGGGAGGGCTGGGCATGAGCCGGGTCTTTTGGGACACAAACCTGTTCATCTATCTGTTTGAAGGGACTGGTGCGCTGACGAGGCGCGTCAAGACTCTACGGCGAAAGATGCTCGAACGAGGCGATCAATTGCTGACCTCCACGCTCACCCTGGGTGAAGTCCTTGTGAAGCCGCTCGAGCAGGGAAAAGAGGAGCTGGCCAGGAAGTACCAGGAAGCCATCACCACCACCTCGGTCATGATTCCCCTCGACGTAAAGGCGGCAAGAATCTACGCGGCGCTGCGGTCGGACCACTCGCTTCGCGCTCCGGATGCTATTCAGTTGGCCTGCGCCGCAGCCGTAGGAGTCGACCTCTTCATCACCAACGATGCGCGCCTCCAATCGAAACAAGTGCAAGGTATTCAGTTCATCGTGTCCCTCGACCGCGCACCTTTCTGAGGACAACTATGATTCAACAGAAGAGATTGGACGGCGTGCAAAATCGTCGGCGATTTTTGAAGGCCCTCGGAGCAGGCTCCGGAGCTGTCTTCCTTCTGCCGGGGGTCGGCGCACCGGGGCATCAAGCCGATTTCCCCAGTCTCGCCGAGCGGCGCGCCGCCCACGCGAAGCAAGGCATTATTTCGCCGGAGAAGACATACCGCATGATGGAATGGGAATTCCACACGCCTCCTCAAGAGAACTTCAACGTCGACTGGGAAGCCGCCGTCAAAGCTGCCCGCGATGCCGGCGCAGAAAGCATGATGTTTTATTCCCAAGACCATTGGGGCCATGCGTTTTATCCCAGTCAGGTAGCGGTTCGCCACCCTCACCTCGAGGGAGATCTCTTCGGCAACGAAGTGTCGCTGGCGAGAAAGCACGGGATGTCAGTGGTCTGCTATTACAGCCTGCAGTTCAATAATCAGATTGTGCTGAAGCATCCGGATTGGGGATGGGTGAACGAGAAAGGGGAGCAGCAGAACCTTCGCTGGTACATGACCTGCCTGGATAGCCCCTACCGCCAATACGTGCTGGGAATGATGGATGAGATCTTCTCTCGCTACGAAGTCGCCGAATTATTTCTGGATATTTTCGGCATCCAGTTCGTCCTTTACCACTCCCGGGGAGCTGATCCGTTCTGTTTCTGCAAGTATACGCAAGACGCCTGGGACCGGGAGCACGCGGGCGATCCTTACCGGGATGGCTTTCGCACCCGCGAGGGATGGGAGAAACGGTATCAATGGCACCAAAAAAGATCCATGGTCGATATGCTGGACGAAATCATCCGCACCGCCCGAAAGCACCGCCCCAATCTCCTCATTTCTCTGAACGGCGGACCCGGGGACTTTCCCGATGAAATCATGCAAAGAGTCAGTTTCATCTATGCCGAGCCGCTTCCTTGTCCCACGGGTATCGCCCTTGGCTCCATCCTTATGAGGGGTTGGGGACGGCCCTATTACCAAGCTGGGATATTCACGCGTGAGGGTTATCTGGATACTTACCCAGGCTCGATTCCCCGCGTGCAGGCGGACGCGTTGATACTCCAGAACGCCCGCACCTTTTTCGTCGGAAACGCGCCGATCATCAATGGACTGGATGGACAGGGTTTCTCCAAGCGGTGGTTCGAGGTGGCCAAGGAAACCTGGGAGGATGTCAGAAATGTGGATGGACTACTGAAAGGCATTGAACCTCTCTATAGCATCGGGATGCTTTACAGCGCCTCGACCGGCAAGGAGTTGGACGCGCAAAAGCGCCCGGTGGACTTTCGTCGCTCCAACCTCGGAGCCTTGGAGACCTTGAGCTATGCTGGCCGGCCGGTCGAGAGCCTGCCGGAGTTCCGGCTCACCGGCCAGGAGTTGAGGAAGTTTGAAGCGCTGGTTCTTCCTGAAGTCGAGGTGCTCCCCGACACCCAGGCGGAGGTCATCCGGCAGTGGGTCAAACAGGGTGGAACGTTGATCGCAAGCTTTCGCTGCGGCTTGCTGGATAGGGATTTCCGCCCCCGGTCGAACTTCGCCTTGGCGGATATCTTCGGAGTGGACTTCGTCTCCGAGGAGCGCAAGTACTCGAGCGACGCGGAGGGCAAAATAAAGGAAGGATTTACGGCCACCTATCTTGAGTCCTCGGGGCATCCTTTGGCCAAGATGTTAGCAGAGAGTACGGTGGGGCTGCCGGGTTCTTCTCTCCGCTTGCAGCGCACTACCGCTGAGGAAGTGATGCATTATCGCCTTCCATTCATGGTGGAGGACTTGCCGCATCACCAGTGGTTCAATTGGGGCCCTCCACCCCCGGGCGCCGAGACAGGCGGAGCTGCGGTCACCTATAACAAGTTTGGAAAGGGTCAAGCGTTGTACATCGGCGTCCCCATCTTTCGCGCCATGCAATGGCGCCCGTTTTGGATTCAAAAGTGGATTCCCTATCTGCTGCGGCAACTGGTGCCTCGACCGATTGCGGAATTGCGCCCGACGCCGTTTTCAGAATACGTGCACGGAACCTTCTTCTGGGATGCCGACAAACGATTCATTTCGGTGCAGGTCTTGAACACTCTCCAGCTTGCCACGCAAGAGGAACTCCACCCGGCGCCGAACATTGCTATTCATACTGACCCCTTGAGGTTGAAGGTAGTGAGGGCGCGTGTGGTGTGGCCCAAGCAACAGGAGCTCGATGTAGTTTCGAAGGACGGAAGCACACAAGTAATGTTAAGAGCGCCAGAACGATACACCGCACTCTATTTGAAACTGGCGTAGCGCCGCGCACGGCAAACCTTACTAGCCGAGCCGGATGTCCAATGTCATTCCGAGCGTAGCGAGGAATCTCGCTCTGAGTCCTTCCTTCACGACCCAGGGCGAGATTCCTCGCTACGCTCGGAATGACACCGTACCCAGGAGATGGCCCCACCACGCTCGCTCGTATCAGTTATGCGCCCCGCTAGAGTTTGATGCCTGCCTGCGTCGCTGCGCGTGATCTATGCAGATAAGCCAACCGGCAGCGAGGTGTCCTACGAATTTGACATCAGTCATTGAGTATTGCAAAATGCAGCCGCCTTCTCGATCCAAAGTGGATGCACCTCGAACCATCGAGTGGAGGAGTGAATCCCGAAATGCTCAAAGGAAAGTTGCGCGCCATTGACCGGAGACAGATGCACCGCTTGCACGAAGCCGTGATGGATGTTCTCCAGAAGACCGGGCTTTGGATCCGCGGGCCAAAGCTATTGGAGGCGCTGGCCGAGGCCGGCTGCAAAGTGGATTTCCAGAACCAGCGCGCATGGTTCAAACCCGATTTGGTTGAGAAGCAGATCGCCAGCCAACGCGACCGCTACAGGATGGTACGTTCCTCGCTCTGGTATCCCTTCTGCCGCGAAATGCCGCGGAGGGACGTCGCTTGGCCCGACGAATTCTGCGTGGATTTCGGCTTCGGAGCCCCATGGATTTATGATTACCCGAGCGGGGAATATCGCCGTCCGACCATGCAGGATCAGGTCCGCATGATCAAGCTGGGCAACGCGCTGAGTGAAGTGAAGGCGGTGAACGCGCCCTTCGTTTGCGGCGACGTCGATCCCAGGATTGAGACCATTGAATCTTCCCGCCTGCTTCTCCTGAACACGCGCAAGCCAGGTTGGGTGGGGACGAGCAGCGGAGCGGAGGTAAAGTAGCTGGCGGAATTCGCCGCCCTGGCCGCGGATCAACATGAGGAAACCCTGCGCCGCGCGCCGCCGATCATTGTCAACGCCTATTGCACCACCTCTCCTTTGAAAATCGACACGCGGAGTTGCGAAGTGCTTGTGGAGTCGTTACCGCACAAGTTCCCAGTGAATTTTGCGAGCATGCCGATACTAGGTGGGACCACGCCAGTCACCCCGGCCGGCAGTGTGGTTGTAGCTGCCGCTGAAATTTTGGGGGGAATCACGGCGGCTTCACTCTTGGCGCCGGACGTTTTCTACTACGGCACGAGCATTGCCGGTGAAATGGACATGAGGACCACGCAAATCTGTTACGCCACTCCGGCGTCCATTCTCACCGATGTGGCCTTGCACGAGATGTTCCGGGACTATTACGGTCTCGTTCTGAACGTCGAGGCTGGCTATGTGGATGCCAAGTGCCCCGGTCTGCAAGCTGCTTTCATGAAAATGTATCGGCAGATGGCATTTGCGTGCACGGCGAGCTGTTCGCTGCCGGTCGGCTTGCTGGATAACGGAGCGGTGTTCTCGCCCACGCAGACCATGCTCGATCTCGATGCCAGCAAAGCTGTGTATATGTTCGGCCGGGGCCTCGAGGTCAACGCGGATACTCTTTGTGTCGACCTCATCAAGCAACTCGAGTTCTGCCAGTCAGGTTCCTACCTCGACACCGATCACACCCTCCGTTTTTTCCGCAATGTGCTGTGGGATCCAAAATATTTCGACCGGTCCTACCGGAAGGACGAAAACCTGACCCCGAGGATGCATGACACGGGGTTGCTGGATAAGGCCGATAAGGAGTGGCGCGATCTTGTGGCTTCACAGGCGGAGCTGGAGTGCTTGACTGTATGGCGGGCCGAACTGGACCGCATTGCCGATGCCGCGCGGAAGGATTTGCTCAAGTAAAAGGAGGAACAGGTGGAGATCTCCCGGCGTGCGATTATTAATTTCGGTTTACTCGTGCTGGTCAATGCCATGTGGTCAACTCAATACGCCGGGTTCAAAGCCGCCACGGAAAAGATGGGGCCCATCACCCTGACCGCCTGGACATTCCTTCTCGCAACCCTGGTCCTGCTGCCGTTTGTGGGGCGTGAAAAGCATCCAGGCTTGGCTCCTGACGCCGCATCGCAGGCCTCAACCGCCAGCACCTCACGCTCGCGAGCGCTTCTGAACAGGCGAAATATCATCGGATTTCTGATCCTGGGTGTGGTAGCCGTAGCGGGTTCCGTATTCCTGGCCTGGGGAGAGAAACTCTCCACGGCATCGAATGGGTCCCTCATCGCCCTCACAGTTCCGATCATTACCGCGGTATTGGCGTCTTTTATATTGAGTGAGAAGATGACTCTGGTGCGCTGGGCGAGCCTTGGTATTGCCCTGGGGGGTGTGTTGATTCTTTCTAATATCGATTGGCGCCATCTCGGGCTGACGAGCAGCACGTTCCTGCTGGGGAATATCCTCATACTCCTTGCGTGCACGGCCAATTCGCTTTACAACGTTTTCTGTAAGGAGATGCTGAGCCGTTTCACGCCACTCGAGGTGTTGATTTGCACCTATGGGCTTGGCCTCCTACTGACCCTTCCGCTGCTTATTTGGGTCGAACCTCTTTCGCTGGCGTCAATCCATACCTACGAGCCGAGGACTTGGGTTTCTGTATTGGGGGTGAGCATTTTTAGTTTTGGACTGGGGATGCTGCTATGGGCGGTTGTGTTGACGCGCATCGACGTGAGCCAGGCTTCCGTATCGATTTACCTCTTACCATTTTTCGGAGTTCTCCTATCGGCGCTAACACTCCATGAGAAAATTACCCCCACAATGGTCCTGGGAGGCTTGGTGACTCTGGCAGGGACGATGTTGATGACGAGCCTCGAAGGGTCTTCAAACTAGACGGCATAACGAAAGCAGGTAGTGCCGAGCGGGTCGGCGTCGGAGTCGTGCTCCCAGGCTAGGAGTGTGTGGCAGCAGAATAAACGCAACCCACAGAAGGCGAGATTTCAATTTTTCCCACTTTTTTCATTATTGTTAAGGCCATCTGTGTCCAAGCAATAAATTGTCCATCTTTTTTCAGTGAGTTAGAAGGTTTACAAAAATATTAGTTTTTCCCGATAGGTGTATCATTTTGCAACACTCAGCGGCCCACGCCCTCTGTGATAGGCTACACTGATACGTATCCTGCGCTTTCCGCCTTCTGCTTTCCGCCTATTCGCTGTTATCTATTCCCTATTCCCTGTTCCCTATTCCCCATCCCCTCCCTAGGGTCTCCCCAGTCCCGCATGGTAATCCCACAAAGCGTGGTAATAGCTCATGAAGCGCAGTGGCTCGCAGCTCGGCTCACCAACCTCGGCAAACGTATACCGGTTGAAGTTGATGGAACGCAGCAAAGTGAAGAGTTCGTGCCAGGGATAAGCTTTATCGTCGAGGTTGTTGATGTGGCAACTGCGAATCCAAGGTTTCAGCAATTCGAAGCTTTTCCGCACGGAGCCGTTCTCCACGTCCGGTGGATTCGAGTTCCAGCAGGCGCCCACCAAAGGGTGATTGGCGACGGAGAGAATCTGATGAGCGTTCTCCGGAATCTGCGTACCTTCGCCGTGGACTTCCATCCAGATTTCCACGCCGTGGTCGCGCGCCACGTCTCCGCACTTGGCCAGGGCGCGGCCAATCTGCTCGAGGGTCTGCTCGTGGGAAGCGCCGCGCGGGAATCCGTTGGGGCGGACCTTCACCCCCAGGCAGCCCAGATCCTGCGCCAACTCGCACCAGCGGCGCGTTTCTTCGATATTCTTTTCCACCGTGGCAGGGTCCGGCGACTCGTACTCGCAGGTCGTTCCCAGGCTCACCAGCCGCACCCTCGAGTCGCCAAAGCGTTTCTTCACTTCTTCGCGTTTCGGCTTGCTGAGGGATGGCTCGACGCCGTGCTTATGGGTAGTGCGCAGTTCTACCCCCTCAAACCCCATCTTCTCACAGTTCTTGATGATGGTTTCGATGTCCCAATTGAAGGCGAGATTGTACGTCACCAGGCCGAGATGAAATGGAGGCGGCGTTCCTGCTGCCTCAGCCGTCGCTTGGACGACCGGATGAGCGAGGGCCTCTCCGCTCTTGGCCAACCCGAAAAAACCGATTCCCGCTGTGGAAACCATACTTGACTTCAGGAACTCGCGCCGCTTCGTTTCTGGCATATTCTCCTCCCTAAACGCTGGCAAGGCCCTCGTGTTCGCACCTTCGTCCTTGAGGTGCGCGCCTCATTCTACCCTTTCGCACTGGCCCCTGGAAAATACTATTCAGCATCCTGCCAAACAAAGCGCGGCCAATCCGGCCCCACCCAAATTCATTTGCTCGTCGGAGATTGATGAGTAAGTAATATTAACGGATGTTGATTGAAAGGCGGATGAAAGATGTTCCCGGAAGGAAGTTACCGGCTCACTGAGGCATTGGGCGTCGCACGGTTGGCGTGGCTGGTCTTCGGGCCTTTTGCGCTGCCGGAAAAACGGCCAGCAATCAATGCCGCCAAAATCAAGCCGATCATTATAAGGTTGACAATGTTCAACAAGTTAATAGAAGGCCAGAGCCGTTTCATGACACCTCCACCTTAGCTTCCTTGAGTTCATAGCACGCTACATGCCAGACGATCTTTGCATTTAGCGGCAAGGTAGCGATTGTAACGTTCTATCACTCACGCACTTGTCGGCGATTGAGAAACTCATCGGATTCGAAAACAAAAATCATCGCTCAAAACGCCAATTTCTGTCACCTTGCCGATGACATTCCTCGGCATACCTCACGCTCTCCGGAGGGCATGTGACAAATGGGTGCTGTCCTAGTTTGACATGTCGCGCCGGGCCTCAGCCCGGCACGTGCCGCCCTAAAGGGCGGCGCTACCGCCAAATTAGGACAGTACCGACAAATGCATCGGACCTAAACCTGGCGCCGTTTTTCCTCTATAATGGCTTTAGGCAGGAGACTCTATGATCCTCGTAATCGACAACTACGATTCCTTCACCTACAACTTGGTTCAATACCTGGGTGAATTGGGTGCCCAAATGCGCGTGGTCCGAAACGATCAGACCACTGTAGATGAAATCGAAAAGAAACTGCCTAGTGCGATTGTCATCTCACCCGGACCCAAGACGCCGAGCGACGCGGGTATCTGCTTGGAGATGATCGAGAGGCTGGCCGGACGGGTGCCTATTTTGGGTGTGTGCCTCGGGCATCAAGCCATCGGACAAGCTTTCGGCGGCAAAGTCATCCGAGCGCCGGAACTGATGCATGGCAAAACCAGCCAAGTCTATCACGACGGCAGGACCATTTTCGAAGGCCTGCCCAATCCTTTCGAGGCCACTCGCTACCATTCGCTGATCGTGGAACGCGCGAGCCTGCCCGCCTGCCTCGAAATTTCCGCCACCTCGCCGGACGGACTTATCATGGGCTTGCGCCACCGGCAAATGAAAGTCGAGGGGGTCCAATTTCATCCCGAATCAATCCTCACCCAAGCGGGAAAGCAGTTACTCGCAAATTTCTTGAAGATGTAGGGTTGGCGGGAGCTGTTAGTTGTCCGTAGTCCGTGGTCCGTTGATTCGTTCTGCGGGGATTGCCAAGTTTGCCCAATCGCGTGCGGTGGACTGGTTTGCATCCCTTACGAAACGCCCGTCATTCCCGCGAAAGCGGGAATCCAATCCACGAACTTTGGGAAAAGTCCCGGTTAAAGACTGGATTCCCGCTTTCGCGGGAATGACGGGCACCCGCACCGTCAATGCCTGACAAATTACACCGCTACCACGAATCACTGAGGGGAAAGACGCTCTTCAATGAGACAATGATTCAATGACCCAATGGCTCAATCCCTCACCTCCTGCTCCGCTGCGTAAACTCCACCAGGTCTTTGAGCGTCTGAAACGCCCTGCCGGAGTCAATGACCTCTGCGGCTTGGGCGACTCCCTCGATAAAGCCTCGAGCTTTTCCCGCCAGCACGAAAGCCGCCGCCGCGTTGGCAAGCACCACATCGCGGTGGGGGCCGGGCTGGCCTTCGAGAACGCTTCGTAACAACCGGGCGTTGATCTCTGCATCCCCGCCGCGCAACTCCTCGAGCGAAGCCCGCGCCAGGCCGAAATCTTCAGGCGTCACGTCGCGCGTCCGGACCTCGCCGCCCTGGTTCGAGGAGAGACGTGTGGGGCCGGATAGAGTGACCTCGTCAATGCCGTCTGAGCCTGTCACCACGAACGCCCGCTCGGTGCCGACCGCGCCCAGGGCGCGCGCCATCATCTCGGTTCGTGAAGCGTCGTAAACACCCACCAATTGGATCGAAGCCCGCAGAGGATTAGTAAGCGGGCCCAGCAGGTTGAAAACGGATTTCGTCTTCAGGCTTCGCCGCGCGTTCATCACATGCTTCATGGCCAGGTGCAGACTTGGGGCGAAGAGAAAGACCATTCCCACTTCTTCCAGGCAAGCGGGAATGCGCGCGTGTGGCAGGTCGATGCTGACGCCGAGGGCCTCGAGCACGTCGGCGCTGCCGCAGCGGCTGGAGATGGAGCGGTTCCCGTGCTTGGCGACGCGGATTCCGCTCGCCGCAGCCACCAGCGCCACCGCCGTGGACACATTGAAGGTGCCATGCCCGTCGCCGCCGGTCCCGCAGGTGTCCAGCAGGGGCTCCCCACTCCGCAATGCCTCCAGATCAACTCCCGCCTGCGTCAGCCCTTCGGCGGCGTGGGCGCGCATCACCTCCGCGAACCCGACCAGTTCCTCGGGCTGCTCGCCCTTGTCACGCAAAGCCGCCAGGAAGGCGACGATCTCCGCGTCCGGCACGGAGCCTGATAACAACCGCTCCATCACCGCCCGCGCCTCCTCACGGCGTAAGTCTTGGCGCGATTCGAGTTTTTGAATGGTCTCGAGGATTTGCATAGCTTCAAAAGTCCGTTGTCCGTGGTCCGTTGTCAGTTGTCCTTTGCCTCCCTCACTCGAGGTCAGTCAGGAATGGCCCCGAAGAGCCCGACCTTGAGCAGCCGCAGGTTTCAACCTGCGGGCAGAGATTGCCCCCAAGAATTGCACCAACCCCAACGGGGTTGGCCGTGGTCCGGCCCCTCCAGGGCTGGTCCGTGTTTCTCGGCTCCTTTTCCGTGGGTTTCAGCCACGGCTACTCACCGTTTGCCCCTCCGGGGCAGCTCCGACCCTCATACCTTTCGAGGGTTTTGAGGTGACTCTACGCCTGCGGCGATGCTCGTTGCAATTAAGCCTCGCATTCCTTATACTGGCAGATTACAGGCTAAATGCAATCCTGCACTTTCGCAGACGGGTTATAAGACCCAATGCTGTCACGAGGACGGTTGTGCGGGCACTGATGGCAACGGACAACTGACGACTTCCGCAATGAAAATTCACGAATACCAAGCCAAGCAGACACTGGCCAAGTTCGGCGTGGCGACGCCTCGCGGTGAAGTCGCCTACAGCGCCGAAGAAGCGCGTGCGGTGGCGGAGCGTTTGGGCGGCCGGGTAGTGGTCAAGGCGCAGATTCATGCCGGAGGCCGGGGCAAAGCGGGGGGCGTGAAGCTGGCCCGCAACCTGAATGAAGCCGAGCAGATCGCGAACGAAATGCTGGGCAAGAAGCTGGTCACCGTCCAGACGGGGCCGGAGGGACGCGTGGTGAAGCGCGTTCTGATCGAGGAAGGTCTGGAGGTGGCGCGCGAGCTTTACCTGGGCCTGGTGATTGACCGCGCCAGCGCCTGCCCGGTCTTCATGGCCTCGAGCGAGGGCGGGGTGGAAATCGAAGTGGTAGCGGCCGAGCATCCGGAGCGGATTCTGAAAGAGTTCATTGATCCCGCCCTCGGCTTGCAGCCTTTCCAGGCGCGCAAGCTGGCTTTTGGGCTCGAGCTGGACGCGAAACTGGTGAATGAGGCGGTGCGCTTTTTCTCCAACCTTTACCAGGCCATGGTTGTCACGGATGCTTCACTGGTGGAGATCAATCCCTTCGTGCTCACGCGCGACGGCCGCTTGCTGGCCCTCGACGCCAAGATGAACTTTGACGACAACGCGCTTTACCGCCACAAGGACATCCGTGAACTGCGTGACCTGGACGAGGAAGACCCACTCGAGGTGAAGGCCTCCAATTACAGCTTGAATTATATCCGCCTGGACGGCAACGTGGGCTGCATGGTGAATGGCGCAGGGCTCGCCATGGCCACCATGGACATCATTCAATACGCCGGGGGACGCCCGGCCAACTTCCTGGATGTGGGCGGCGGGGCCAACGAAGAACAGGTTCGCCGGGGTTTCGAGATCATCCTCTCCGATGCCAACGTGCGCGCCGTGCTCATCAACATCTTCGGCGGCATTATGCGCTGCGACATCGTCGCCAACGGCGTGGTGGCAGCGGTGAAAAGTCTGGGCATCAAAGCGCCAGTAGTGATTCGCCTGGAGGGCACCAACGTCGAGGTGGGGCAGAAGATTCTGCGGGACTCGGGGCTGAACTTCACCGTCGCCGACGGTATGAAGGACGCGGCGGAGAAGGTGGTCGGGCTCGCAAGCCAACGACATTTGTGATTTGCGATTGGTGATTTGTGATTGGCACATGCAAGACCCGAAGGATTTCCGGTGCGGAGAAGTGAGCATATCTGTGTCATTCCGAGCGCAGATTTCATGATCCTTCGGCTCACCACTGTGCATGAAAATGCGCGAAGCGCCTTGGAGTGCGGCCCCGCCATGCGGGACCGCACTCCAAGGTGCCTTCGGCACAACCATTTTCATGGCAGTGAGGAATCTCGCCCTGATTCTTTCTGCTCGGAGCTGCCGTAGAGCAGGGCGAGATTCCTCGCTGCGCTCGGAATGACACCAATGCCAGGATATCTATGGCGATTCTCGTTGATGAAAATACGCGACTCCTGGTGCAAGGGATCACAGGACGTGAAGGTGGATTCCACGCCCAGCAGGCGATCGCTTACGGAACGAAAGTGGTCGCCGGAGTGACCCCGGGCAAGGGTGGAACGAAGGTACTTGCGGACAACGGTCCGGGCGTGCCGGTGTTCAACACTGTCCAGGAGGCAGAGGAGAAGACTGGGGCCAACGCTTCTGTGATCTTCGTGCCGCCGGCCTTTGCCGCGGACGCAATCCTCGAAGCCGCGGATGCCGGGCTGCCGCTGGTGGTTTGCATCACGGAAGGCATCCCCACGCTCGATATGGCGCGGGTGATGCGTTATCTCTCGGGAACCAGGACCCGGCTGATTGGTCCCAACTGCCCGGGAATTATCTCTCCTGGAAAGTGCAAGATTGGCATCATGCCGGGACACATCCACCGGCAGGGACATGTGGGCGTGGTTTCACGGAGTGGGACACTAACCTATGAGGCGGTGGGCCAGCTTTCCGCCTTGGGGATTGGCCAATCTATCTGCATCGGTATCGGCGGCGACCCGATCATCGGAACCACCTTTGTCGATGTCCTGCGGCTCTTCAATGAGGATGCGGAAACGCACGGAATCGTGATGATCGGCGAGATCGGCGGCACGGCCGAAGAGGAAGCCGCCGCTTTCATCAAGGCGAACGTCAAGAAACCCGTGGTGGGATTCATTGCCGGACGCACCGCGCCGCCGGGCCGCCGCATGGGCCATGCCGGGGCCATCATTTCAGGTGGCAAAGGCACTGCCGCGGACAAGATCGCCGCGCTGCAAGCAGCGGGAATTGCAGTTGCGGAAAGCCCGGCGCTGATTGGCGAAACGCTAAAGAGAAGTCTGAAGGATAAAGGATAAAGGGTTAACCTTGCCTTGTCCTTTATCCTTTACACTTTAACCTTTCCCCTCTCACGAAGGTTGAAGAAGGTCAGAAGGAGAGTATGGCAACCGAGCGCACATTGACGATCATCAAGCCGGACGCCATGGCGGCAGGCCACGCCGGCGACATCATCAAGATTTTTGAAGCGAACGGTTTCAAAATCGTTGCTGCACGGCTGGTGAGCCTTTCCAAGAAAGAAGCGGAGGGGTTTTACGCCGTGCATCGCGGCAAGCCGTTCTTCGCGAGTCTCACGACGTTCATGAGCTCCGGTCGGGCGCTGGTGATGGTTCTCGAAGGCGAAAACGTCATCTCTCGCCTTCGCGAGGTGATGGGCGCCACAAATCCCGCTCATGCCGCTCCCGGAACCATCCGCAAGTTGTACGCCACTAACATCGAGCGCAACGCCGTCCACGGCTCGGACGCCCCCGAGACCGCCGCCTTCGAAATCGCCTATTTCTTCCCTGGCGTGGACTTGGCCGGTTGAGCTCGTGCTACGTCCGCGCTGCCTTTTGGACGGCGCGCCATTTTCAAGTACAATATCCCTGTGGTTTCTTTCCAGCTTGGCAAGTTTCTGGTGATCGTCGGTGTGCTGCTGGTCGTTGTCGGCCTGCTGCTGATGGGCGGGGCGAGGTTTTCCTTCTTCGGCCTGGGCAGGTTGCCGGGGGATATTGCCTATAAAGGGAAGAACCTGCATTTCTACTTCCCCATCGTCACATGTTTGGTTTTGAGCGTAGTCTTGACATTGGTTTGGTGGGTGATTTCGCTTTTGACGAAAAGATAGGACGTCAGTCGTCTGTAGTCCGTCGGCAGTTGCCGGCGACGGACAACGGACCACTGACAACGGACGACCGACTTCTGACTCGCTTCGTATGAGCCAAGCTTTTCTCGATTTCAGTCCCACAAGGAAAATCTTCAGCGTCTCCGAGCTGAGCCAGGAAATCAAGAACCTGCTGGAGAAGCAATACCCGGACGTATGGGTGACTGGGGAAGTCTCAAACTTTCGCGCCGCCGGCTCCGGGCATCTTTATTTCACGCTTAAGGATGCGACCGCCCAACTTCGCGCCGTGTGCTTTCGCAACCAGGCGCGCTACCTGAAATTCAAACCTCAAGACGGCATTTCGGTGATCGCGCGCGGCCACCTGAGCGTTTACGAGGCGCGGGGCGAGTATCAGCTTTACGTGGAATATTTGGAGCCCGCAGGGCTGGGCGCGCTCCAACTGGCGTTCGAACAGCTCAAGCAGAAGCTCGCCGCGGAGGGCTTGTTTGAGACCGGGCGCAAGAAGCCTCTCCCGCTGCTTCCCCGGACCATCGGCGTGGTCACGTCGCCCACCGGCGCGGTCATCCGCGATATCCTTCTCATCCTGCGGCGGCGCTTCCGCAATATGAACGTGCTGATCTACCCGGTCAGGGTGCAAGGGGAGGGGGCGGCGGAGGAGATCGTCGAAGGCATCAAATACTTCAACCGCGAGCAGAACGTGGAGGTGCTGATTGTAGGCCGCGGCGGGGGCTCGCTGGAAGATTTGTGGGCTTTCAACGAAGAAGTGGTAGCGCGGGCGATCGCCGCTTCGGGAATTCCGGTGATCTCCGCCGTGGGCCACGAAACGGATTTCACCATTGCAGATTTTGTCGCCGACCTGCGCGCGCCTACCCCCTCGGCCGCCGCCGAGCTTGTGGTCCACCGCAAGCAGGACTTCATCACCGAGCTTGAAAACCGCGCCCGCCGCATGGCCCAGATTATCCGGTTACAGCTCTCCGAAGCCCGGCAACGGTTGACAGAGCTGCGCATGCACCACGCCTTCCAGACGCTGGCGAGCCGGCTAGCGGAAAGAGCTCAGCGCGTGGATGACGCCATCGCCTCGCTGGAGCGCTCGATGCGCTCCCATCTGAATGTGGCGAGGCAGGAGTGGCTGCGGGCTTCGGCAGGGGTCGTTCGGTATGACTTCCGGCGGCTGCTGGGTCTGAAGCGCGCCGCGCTGGACGACCGAGAGGGACGATTCGATGCTGCGTTCCGACGCTTCCTGACGGAGAGGCATAACCGCCTGGCGCAAGTGGAGGCCATCCTGAAGGAGCGCAGCCCGCTGACCATCCTTCAACGGGGATACTCCATCACCCGCGACGCCGCCGGCAAGATCGTTCGCGACGCTGAGGCCGCGGCCCTGGGCAGCGATATTTCGGTGCGGCTCGCGCGAGGAGAGCTTGCCGCCACTATCAAAGGCAGGAAGCTCTAGCTAACACAGCTTGTAGCCGATCTTGCGCAGGAAATCTTGACGGAATTTGATGTCGGCTGCGGTTTCGATGCCCTTGCTCTTGAGGCCGTCGATCACGCCGAGGATGCCGCGACCCAGCTCGGTCTCGGCGATAACCACCTCGACGGGATTGGCCGTGGCGCAAAAAATCCGGCACACCTCCGGAACGTTCTTGACCGTGTTCAGGATGTTAATCGGGAAACCGCCCTCCATAAAGATGATGAAACAATGGCCGCAAGCGAGCGCCAAGGCGTTCTTTTGCGCGAGTTCCATCAGCCGTTGGTCATTGCCGGAGTAGCGTACCAAGGCAGGGCCAGACGACTCGCAGAATCCAATACCAAACTTCATCCCGGGAACGGTTTGGACAATAGCCTCATGCAGGTCCTCGACGGTTTTGATGAAATGCGACTGGCCGAGGATGAAATTCATGTCGGCAGGCTTTTCGATGGCGACGGTTTTGAGTTCCATGTGTGACTCCATCCACAGATCAAACAGACGATGCAGATTGTAACCCGGAGAAGGCTGCGGTGGTAGAGGTGACGTGCGCCTCTCGATGGAGAAGTGGCGTAATCACTCGCCGACCCCCTGCAAGCGGTTGGGGCCGATAGCCAAAATCACATTTTGAGGTTCTTGTCGAAAGAGTCAAGCTCGTCCCAAATCGCTGGGCCAATAAGGATCGGTCGGCTACCCATGACTTCGCCGGTGGTTTGAATTCCGGATCTCCGCCCGGCTGCGCCGCATCATATTGCGCAGCTCTTTAGGAATGCTGTCTCTTTTGAGGATTCTCACTGGGATAAAGCCGCGTGGCCGGCGAATCTTTCGGCTGATCGGATGGAGTTCCCCATCGGGCATCACTGCTGCCAAGCCGATACTCTTGAGGAACCTGATTTCGTCTTCGAATTTCATAACGCCCATCTTAGCCGAGAAGGGAAGCGAGTGCAACAGTATTGCCTCCTTGGGTAGCGTCAAGCTTTTTGTGTAAATTCTTTAAGGGGCTTTTTCTCCCAGGAGCGGTTTAAGTGACTGATGACTCCGAAAACAATCCGATCGCAACTTGCC
>Ga0315282_10008441_pt1 | contig 16675 bp, 13 predicted proteins | sample YL17G07_20_MG_FD_203693 | JGI IMG/M metagenome (GOLD analysis project Ga0315282, IMG submission 203693) | Sediment microbial communities from Yellowstone Lake, YNP, Wyoming, USA - YL17G07_20 | ecosystem: Environmental > Aquatic > Freshwater > Lake > Sediment | place: USA: Wyoming | collected...
GTACCGATATGCTATGGTTTGCATCGGATAGGATGAGGAAATGGACAAAGGAAGATATACGGAAGATCTATTATTTCTTGCTGATTGTCTTTGTCATCTGGGGTGCTCTCTTCATGAATATCACATTACCCCTGATCATCTTCGCTGTCAGTGCTAACATCGCCAACTTTACAATGGCACTCTCAGCGGTTGCCACCATGCGTCTGAACAGGAAGTTCCTTCCGAAGGAATACCGACCAAAGTTGTGGAGAGAAGCGATTCTTATCCTCAATTTTATATTCTTTGGGTTCTTCTTTTCAGTTTTCTTCCTGTTAAAGGTTTTGGGTGTCAAATTCTAAAATTTGAGAGAACCCAAATTTGCTGATAAGAAAAGCCTGCCCGGTAAGGGCAGGCTTTTCTTTATTGGGAAACAGGTATTTTTCCCAACCCCTTGATTTTGGTTGGAAATCACTGCTCATCCCTGCTTAAACTTTCTTGCCTATTTTTATTATTACCCTGTATCATTAATGAGGTCGTATAAATTTTTTGATGAGTGACTCAGGAGATGGATATAAAGTCATGGAAAACTAAATCCAAGCAGGTGAAAACAGAGGTATACGCTCTTTATTTAGCCTACAAACACCCGAGAACACCTTGGTATGCTAAGGTTTTGGCAGCTCTTATTATCGGTTATGCTTTAAGCCCCATCGATTTAATTCCAGATTTTATCCCCGTCGTAGGTTATCTTGATGATCTAATCATTGTTCCATTAGGAATTGCCCTTCTCATCAAAATAATTCCCAGAGATATTTTGGAAGAATGTAGAACAAAAGCACGATCTGATATCTTAAATAAAAAACCAAAAAACTGGATCGCTGCGATCATCATAGTCTTGGTTTGGCTATTGGCCATTTACCTAACTTTAAGCCTAATATTGCCACTTGTCTTTAAGACAACGGGAATCCAGTAAGCTTGCAGTGTCTCAGTATGAATCATATTGCGATGATCATCCTCCCTTTTTAGAGAGCTCTCCAATTCTCAGATCATCAATCGTATCAATGTCCCTCAAAGGTTTAAGAGTATGAACCGTTAGCCTTTCCTTATCTTTTCTTTTGCATCCTAAAGTGTTTTGCGGTATCTTTTCTGCTTAAGAAGACAATGATTGGGAAGGGTAACGGAAGGGTAATGCGTGTTTTAGCGATTGAGACATCTTGTGATGATACTGGAGCCGCTGTGATTTTGGATGGGAGAAAGATCCTTTCCAATATCGTTTCTTCTCAAGTTCCCATCCATCAGAAATATGGAGGGGTTGTCCCAGAACTCGCCTCGAGAAAACATATCGAATCCATCGTGCCCATTGTGACAGAGGTGCTGGAAACAGCCAAGGTTTCGTTAAAAGAAATTGATGGCATTGCTGTGACCCAGGGACCGGGTTTGGTGGGCTCTCTATTAGTGGGACTCTCCTTTGCAAAATCTCTCGCCTTCGCCACTGGGATTCCTTTCGTCGGCGTCAATCATATTGAGGCACATCTTTCAGCTATTTTCCTCGAGCAGAAACCTCCAAAATTCCCTTTCATTGGATTGGTTGTCTCTGGAGGTCATACCTCTCTTTTTCGTATGGATGGATTTGGAAAATATAAACGATTGGGACAGACACGAGATGATGCAGCAGGAGAAGCCTTTGACAAGGTGGCTAAACTTTTAGGTCTCGGATATCCAGGAGGACCGATCATTGACGAGCTCTCAAAAACAGGGAATCCAAAAGCGATTCGATTTCCCAGACCGGTTCTCTCGAAAAATTCCTTCGACTTCAGTTTCAGTGGACTCAAGACCGCTGTTGTCAATTATGTAAAAACTCATCCCGAGCCCCCAGAGGGTTATCCAAAAGATCTCATCAAGGATATTGTCTCCAGTTTTCAGGAAGCAGTGGTCGAGGTATTGGTGAAAAAAACAGTTCAGGCCGCTCAACACCAGGGATTGAAAAGGGTTGTTCTTTCAGGAGGGGTGGCAGCCAATCAACGCCTTCGGCAAACGATAAAGGAGGAGGCCTTCGAACAGAAATTAAAAATCTATCTTCCTTCTCCTTCCTTTTGCACAGACAATGCTGCGATGGTTGGGGTGGTCGGATATGAATATTTAAAGCGAGGGATTCGATCACCCTTATCACTCAACGCCTTCTCCAATTTGCCACTCTGATTAGAATGGATACGAACTATAAGGATTAAAATATATCTCCCTCTCCCTTGACGGGAGAGGGTAGGGGTGAGGGTGAGATTACATCTATCCCCTTCCCCATCATCCTCTTCCGCCAGGGGAGGGGAAATGCATGGTTGTTATTCTCAGAATAACGTTATGACTTCAATCAAGAAAGAATTGTTGGAATATGGGTTATTCCCCAAGAAAAGACTGGGTCAACATTTTCTCGTTGACCGAAATATACTAAATAAAGTGATCTGGACTGCCCAGGTTGAAAAAGAGGATGCGGTTCTCGAAGTGGGGCCAGGTCTTGGCGAGATGACCATTGCCCTGGCCCGTCAAGCTAAAAGAGTGATTGCCATTGAGATCGATTCGAAGTTGGTAGCGATACTGAATGAAAAGATGAAAAACTATCCTAATGTCGAAGTGGTTAAAAGTGATATTTTAAAGGTGGACTTTAACCAGTTTCTTAAAAAGGAAGGACATCCCATCAAAGTGGTGGCCAATCTGCCCTATCAGGTTTCAACACAACTTCTCTTTCGTTTCATCGAATCAAAAGAGACTTTTTCTACATTTACTTTAATGCTTCAGAAAGAGGTTGCAGAGAGAATGGTGGCTCCTCCAGGTGGGAAAGAATATGGTCCATTGTCGATCTTCATACAAATATTTTCAGATGTTTCGATCCGGTTTTTCATCAAACCCTCTGCCTTCTTTCCACCTCCAAAGGTTGAATCAGCCGTCGTTCAGATGGTTTGGAAAGAAAAACCCATGATTGAAACGAATGATGAAGAGTGGTTCAAGAGAGTCGTGAAAGCATGTTTTGGTTACCGTAGAAAAACATTGGTCAATGCACTGAAGCATTCTGAACTTTCTCTGCCAGAATCCATAGAGTTAAAGATGGAAGCGATCGGGATAGACCCTCGAAGAAGACCAGAAACCCTGACCATCCAAGAATATGCAAGTTTGGCCAAGGTATTAAGACGATAGGTTTGGTTAATTTTTCTAACCAAATAATTTGTTGACAAAGGGTTTCTTTTTAGATATTTTTTTGCAGGGCTATTGGGACAAAAGGGGATTTTTTAAAAAAACTGAAGGAGGTAGGGACTTATGAAAAAGGGGCGTTTGTATATCTTGATGATTTGTTTTCTGGTTCTTTCCCTTGCAGGGCTTGCTCATGGCTGGCAGGGGAGAATGGGGGGCATGGGGAATCCTTATGGTCTTGTGGAGGATGAGTCCGATTTTCTCATCCATCCTTTCGGAATTGCCAACGGCGAGGGGTTAAAGTTTTATGGGGGTTACAGTTTTAAGTATCGGGATGTGTTGGACTGGGATTACACTTTAACCACATTCACCCTAGGGACAGGGACCCTTCGTGAGCAATGGCCCTTCAGGGGTTCAGGAGATGAGATAAAGCATGATGCCCTTGCAGGTGCAGCCTTTCCCTTGGGGTCGGGGAGAATGGGGCTGTTCTTTAACTATGTAGGCAAAAGAGGTGATTTCAGCGGTCGTGAGAATGAGTTCGATAATGGATCAACTTTTTTTCATGAATACGACTTAAATAGCGATTTAGATGCTTTTTCTTTAAGGCTTCTCTATGGTCTTCCCCTGGGGAATATTAAAATTGAAGGCCTTCCCATGGGCATTTTTAAATTTGGGGGTGAGATAGAGTTAGCCTACCGCAATGAGGAAAACAAATCATTTTTTAATAGGGATATTGGCGGCGGATCACGCATATTTAAGGAAAACTCCCCGTTTGGTGAATGGCAGGAAAGCCGAAATACCCTTCCATTTGAGTTTCCTTATGACTCTCGTTACTGGGAAGTTTTTTTCAAGGGCTCTTTAGGGGGTACGTTTGACCCTGTAAGGTTTGCTTTTACCACAAAGGTTGGTTTTATTTTCGGCGGTGACAATAGGCTGGAACATAATAGATTAATTTATCCTGCGGGTATTGCATCATCCATTGAAATGGATGGGGGCGTTAGTGGCTGGAGCATAGAGAGCGATTTCTGGCTGAGGTACGCCTTATCAAAGGATCTCTCGCTTCCATTCCTTGCAAGGATAGGATTCCAAAAAAAGACCCGGGACGGAAGTGGACAAGGATTTGGTTTCCTCTATGATGGTCAAAATTTTGATTACAAAGAAAAGGAGAGTTCCTTTAATGCAGAAATTGGCGGTGGTTTAGATAAGGAACTTCTCAAAGGGACGAGGGTTGCTGCTGGGTTCTACTATGCCTACCTCCATGATAAATACGGCTACGCTATTTTGAGGCAACCTTTTTTACCTTCTTTTGATTTAGACCAATCCGCATATCCCAATCACAAAGAGCATCAGCTCACACTGAAGTTAACAGGGGAGAAGGAATTTTCACCTTCATTTACCATGAGGATGGGAATAAACCTTTTCTACGGCTGGGTGAAAGAGAATTTCGATGCAAGTTATACTCGTTTTATAGGTTTACCACCCAGCAGGTTTGAAGATACCATTTCAATTAATGGCAGTCACTGGGGGGTAGCCCTTTCTTTAGGAGGTACGGTGAAGTTTCAGCGATACAATATTGAGCCTTTCTTTAATTTAGGCTATCAAAAACAGGATCTCAATGGAGATGGTGATCGCATAACGAACCTCCCGTTTTTCAATCGCTCGTTAGAGATGGACAAGTTGATGAGAGATTGGTCCATTGGGGGAGGGTTCTCTGTCAAATTTTAACGTTTAAACTTACTTTAAGAAAATTCAAGGGCGGGTTTCCCCGCCCTTTTTTATTTTCCATTTTCTAAGTGTGCGTAAGCAATAAGATTATTTCCGAATAATTTATTTGCAAAATAACCGGTGGATGATTATTTTAAAGGTAATTTGAAATAGGGGGAGTGAAATAAATGAATATAGAGAAATTCACACTGAAAGCTCAGGAGGCTTTGCAGGAAGCCAAATCGATTGCAGAACGAAAACATCATCAGCAAATAGATGTGGAACACCTTTTGTTAGCCCTCCTTGGACAGAAGGAGGGGATTGTTATTCCAATTCTCCAAAAATTAGGGGCGAATACAGACTTAATCGTTTCTCAGCTGGAGAACGATTTAAACCGGATTCCCCAGGTGACAGGGAGAGGGGTAGGGCAGGTTTATCTCTCCAGCCGGCTCAATGAAATTTTCAACATAGCTGGAAAAGAAGCTGAAAGATTGGCGGATGAATACCTGTCCGCTGAGCATCTCCTCATTGCCATTGCAGATGAGAAACAAGGAACTGCCTTTCAGACCCTCCAGAGAAACGGGGTGACCAAGGATGCGATTTTTAGAGTATTACAAGAGATTCGGGGACCTCATCGTGTGACCGATCAGAATCCAGAAGAGAAGTACCAGGCTTTAAAACGTTATAGCCGGGATCTCACTGAAGAAGCGAGGAAGGGAAAACTGGATCCGGTGATCGGCAGAGATGATGAAATTCGACGAGTCATACAAGTTCTTTCTCGTAGAACGAAGAACAACCCTGTATTGATTGGGGAGCCGGGAGTCGGTAAGACAGCTATCGTGGAAGGATTGGCTCAGAGAATTGTCAAGGGAGATGTTCCTGAGACATTGAAAAATAAAAAGTTGGTTGCCCTTGATCTGGGAGCCCTGATTGCCGGTGCTAAATTCAGGGGTGAGTTTGAAGAGAGGTTGAAAGCAGTTTTGAAAGAGATTTCGAATGCGGCAGGGAATATCATTCTTTTCATTGATGAACTCCATACCTTGGTGGGAGCAGGTGCAGCAGAGGGCGCCATTGATGCCTCCAATATGTTGAAACCAGCCCTGGCTAGAGGGGAATTACGATGTGTCGGTGCCACCACGCTCAATGAATATCGGAAGTATGTGGAAAAGGATGCGGCTTTAGAGCGTCGATTCCAACCGATTCATGTCAGCCAACCAACGGTCGAGGATACCATTGCCATTTTGAGGGGATTAAAAGAACGTTATGAGGTTCATCATGGTGTGAAAATTAAAGACTCAGCCATCATTGCAGCAGCCATGCTTTCACACCGATACATTTCAGACCGTTTCCTTCCGGATAAAGCCGTCGATTTGATGGATGAGGCAGGATCGAGGCTGAGAATTGAGATCGATAGCGTTCCCATGGAGATTGATGAGGTACAACGAAAAATAATGCAATTAGAAATTGAACGTCAGGCATTGAAAAAGGAGAAGGATAAAGCCTCCATCGAAAGGTTGAAAAAACTTGAAAAAGAATTGGCTGATTTAAAAGATGAGGTGAAAGAGAAGACGCTCAAGTGGGAGAATGAGAAAAAAGCCATCTCTCGGATCCATCAGATCAAGGAGCAGATTGAAAAGACAAAACAGATGATGAAAGAAGCAGAGCGGGAAGTAAATTATACGAGGTTGGCCGAGTTGCAATATGGAGAGATGGCAAGACTCGAGAGCGAATTGAAGAAAGAAGATGAGAAACTTACTGAACTTCAAAAGAACGAGAAGATGCTGAAAGAGGAAGTGGATGAAGAAGATGTTGCAGAAGTCGTCTCCAAATGGACAGGTATTCCGGTGTCAAAGATGTTGGAAGGTGAAGTCGAAAAACTGATCCGCATGGAAGAGAGGCTCAGACAGAGGGTCGTAGGGCAAGAGGATGCCATCCTTGCCGTCTCCAATGCAGTGCGAAGGGCAAGGGCGGGGTTGCAGGATCCCAATCGCCCCATCGGGTCTTTTATCTTCATGGGGCCTACCGGTGTGGGAAAGACAGAGTTGGCTCGAGCCCTGGCTGAGTTTTTATTCGATGATGAGCAGGCCATGGTGAGAATCGATATGTCAGAATACATGGAGAAACATTCTGTAGCCCGATTGATCGGCGCACCGCCTGGATATGTTGGATACGAAGAGGGTGGGTTTCTCACCGAGGCAGTTCGAAGAAGGCCTTATTCCATTGTCCTGATGGATGAGATTGAAAAGGCACATTCAGAAGTATTCAACATCCTCTTGCAGATCTTAGACGATGGGAGGCTCACGGATGGTCACGGTCGAACCGTGGACTTTAAAAATACTGTAGTCATCATGACCTCTAATATCGGAAGCCAGTGGATCGTGGATTTAGGTGAGAAAGACTATGAAGAGATGCGACGTCGCGTCATGGATGCGGTCAAAGCCCACTTCAAACCTGAATTTTTAAATCGTATTGATGAGTTGATTATCTTCCATAGCCTTGGACTGGAACAGATCAAAGCAATCGTTGAGATTCAAGTTAAGAAACTGGAGCAGCGTCTTTTAGAAAGGCGAATACAACTCAAGATGACTGAAAAGGCAAAGGAATGGTTAGCCAAGGAGGGATTTGATCCAGCCTATGGGGCTAGACCACTTAAGCGAGTGATTCAAAAGGAGATTCAGGATAAATTAGCAATGAAGATATTAGAAGGCAAATTTAAAGAAGGTAGTACGATTACTGCAGACATGGATGACAAGAAAGGGGAATTAGTATTCAGGGCATAGAGTTGTAACTTAACAATTTTCTTGACAATATTCGAAAAACCTGTTATTCATACAGCGCTTTTCTTAAGTCTGCCTACTGGGCAGTCGGACAGCGGGCAAAGGAGGTCTGAAGGCACGTAGCTCAGGGGGAGAGCGCTACCTTGACGCGGTAGAAGTCTGGGGTTCAAATCCCCACGTGCCTACCATTGAAACCAATTCATTAAAAAGTGAAACATAAGTTATTGAAGAGACATACATTTTAATCAAAACAAATTTGAGAGGCATCATTCAGATTTATATGGATGATGCCTTTTCCGCTTCAATTCAAGCGGGGCAATGGTAGAAATGGGAGAACAGGTTATCATCACAATGCCCGATGGCGTGAAAAGACCGATTCCAAAAGGTACGAAACTTCAGGAGTTGGCTGACCAGTGGGATAAAGAAGCTGTCGCAGCACAAGTGGATGGGGCGTTCTTTGACCTCAGTCGGACAGTGGAAAAAGATGCTGCAATTTCATTTATTTCCATTCATTCGAAAAAAGGGTTGGAGATATTGCGCCATTCTTCATCTCATGTCATGGCCCAGGCAGTGAAGGAACTATTCCAAACTGTTAAACTCACCTTTGGTCCATATACTGAGAATGGTTTTTATTATGATTTCGATTATGATCGAACTTTTACAACTCAAGATCTTGAAATGATTGAAAAAAGGATGGCTGAGATTGTTGCGAAGGATGAGCCTTTTATTCGGAGGGAGGTTCCAAAAGAGGAGGCCATTAAAAAATTTCAGGAAATAGGTGAAGTCTATAAGGTTGAACACTTGGAAGAACTTCCAGACCGTGTCTCCCTTTATCGCCAGGGAAGTTTCTTAGACCTCTGTGAAGGACCTCATATCCCTTCAACAGGAAGGATCAAAGCCTTTAGGCTTTTAAATGTATCGGGAACTTATTGGAGAGGGGACGCACGGAATCGAGTTCTCCAAAGGATTTATGGAACCGCGTTTCCATCCTCGCAGGCATTAGAGGAATTTCTCCATATGCTTGAGGAGGCTCGTAAGCGAGACCACCGAAAGTTAGGAAGAGAACTTGATCTCTTTAGCCTTAGTGAAGAAGCCGGCCCAGGTCTAGTGATCTACCATCCCAAAGGCGCCATGCTCCGGACGATCTTAGAGGATTTTGAAAAAAAGGAACATCTGAAGCGAGGATATCAGATCGTTATGGGTCCCCAGCTTCTCCGGCTGGAACTCTGGAAACAGTCTGGCCATCTCGAAAACTACCGGGATAAGATGTACTTCACAAAAGTAGAGGATGTTGAGTATGGAATTAAACCGATGAATTGTCTTGCCCATATGCTCATTTATAAATCTCAGATTCGAAGTTATCGAGATCTCCCCATCCGCTATTTCGAATTGGGGACGGTCTATCGGCATGAGAAATCTGGGGAACTCCATGGTCTGCTTCGGGTGAGGGGGTTCACTCAGGACGATGCCCATATCCTCTGCCGGCCTGACCAATTGAATGATGAGATTTGCGCGATCATTGAATTTGTGGATGATGTGATGAAGATCTTTGGCTTTGAATTTGAAATGGAACTCAGCACCCGGCCGGAAAAGTCAATCGGTGCGGATGAGGATTGGGAAAGAGCGACTCAAGCCCTTATGAATGCACTCAAGACCAAAAACCTTCCTTATGATGTCAATGAAGGGGAAGGAGCCTTTTATGGTCCGAAGATTGATGTCAAGCTGAAAGATGCACTGAACCGAAGGTGGCAGTGTGCGACGATTCAGGTGGACTTTGCCATGCCCGAAAGGTTTGACCTGACTTATGTGGGGAGCGATGGGGAACGGCACAGACCGGTCATGCTTCACCGCGTCATCCTCGGAGCCATGGAAAGGTTTATCGGAGTATTGATTGAGCACTATGCGGGGGCATTTCCTGTTTGGCTCGCTCCTACCCAGGCAGTTCTGGTGACGGTCACAGACCGGCAGATTCCTTATGCAGAAGGTGTTTACAAGCAATTGATTCAAAAGGGAGTACGAGTTGAGAAGGATTTCCGTAATGAGAAGTTGGGATTCAAGATTCGAGAAGCTCAAGTTCAGAAGATTCCCTATATGTTGGTGATTGGAGATCGGGAAGTGAAAGAGGGAACCATTTCTCCTCGAAAACGAAGTGGCGATACATTAAAATCGATGTTCGTTGAGGATTTCGTCAAACAAATTGAATCTGAATATCCATCATTATAAATAATCCCCTCTTGCCCCCCTTTATTAAAAGGGGTGGGGGGGATTAAAAAGGAGGTGATGTCTATCGCAAGGGATGTTCGAATTAATCGAGAAATTCGAGCGAAGGAAGTGAGGGTCATTGACCCCGAGGGGAAGCAATTGGGAATTTTACAAGTCTCCGAAGCACTGCGTTTGGCTACCAATTATGAATTAGATCTGGTAGAGGTTTCTCCAAAATCGGAACCGCCCGTCTGTCGCATCATGGACTACGGGAAGTTCAAATATCAGCAAAGTAAGAAAGCCCATGAGGCCAAAAAGAAGCAAGCGGTTGTCCATCTTAAAGAAGTGAAGATGAGGCCAAAGACGGAGGAACATGATTTCCAATTTAAGCTTCGTCATATCGAGCGTTTCTTAAAGGAGGGAAATAAGACCAAAGTGACCATTGTTTTTAGAGGAAGGGAGTTAGCCCACCCAGACCTGGGGAAAAACATGCTGGGCAGGGTTACCGAGGAGGCGAAGGAGTGGGGAAAGGTCGAGCTGGCTCCCAAATTTGAAGGAAGAAATTTTATCATGGTCTTAGCTCCTCTCCAGAGTCAAAAACCACAATAGAAGATAGTGATTGGTGCCAGTGGTTGGTGTTGATAATCATTTCACTATCACCCTTCACCAACACTATATCAGAAGGAGAGAAACACGTGCCAAAACTGAAGACGAATCGAGGAGCAGCAAAAAGGTTTAAGAAGACCGGGACGGGAAAGATAAAGGCTAAAAGGGCTTTTGCCCGCCATATTCTGACGAAGAAATCCGCCAATCGGAAAAGAGGTTTAAGAACCGCGAAGTTCATCCATGGATCGGATTCCAAAGGGATCAAGAAGTTAATCCCTTATATTTAAAATTGTGGATCGTGGTTCGTGAATCGTGAGAATGGGATAGACTACGAATTACCAACACGAGTCACGATACACGTATTTTTTATTTCAAACAGGAGGAGTATCGATCATGCCAAGGGTAAAAGGAGGACCAAAAACAAGACAGAGACGAAAGAAGGTCCTAAAAATAGCAAAGGGTTATAGGGGAGGACGAAGCAGGCTGTATCGAACGGCTGTCGATGCAGTTCACCGAGCTTTGGCTTATGCCTATCGAGATCGAAGGGCGAGGAAGAGAGATTTTAGAAGGCTTTGGATTACTCGCATCAATGCTGCAGCGAGGCTTAACGGTCTTTCTTATAGTCGTCTGATGGATGCCCTGAAGAAAGCCCATATTGAGTTAGATCGGAAGATATTAGCCGATTTAGCGGTGAATGATCCCGGTGCCTTTTCCAAGATTGCTGAGATGGCAAAGACGAGCGGTGCGGGGAAATCATAATATAGGGCAAACATCCATAGGAGAATGACCTCGTGAAAGAGGAGTTGGAGAGCCTCCAGAAAGAGATATTGGCTTCCCTTTCTCAGGTATCTACGGAGAAAGAACTCTCTGAAATCAGAGTTAGGGTTTTAGGGAGAAAGGGGAGCCTCACTCAGCTTCTCAAACGTTTAGGGACGCTTCCCGAGACCGAACGACGAGAAATAGGCAAAAGGGCGAACCAAGTTAAAGAAGATCTGGAGAAGAGGATTGAGGAAACCCTTTTGCAAATTCAAGAACGAGAGAGAAGGGAAGCTTTGAGAAGGGAGAAGATCGATGTGACGCTTCCTGGCAGAAGAATTCCTGTCGGAAAGAGACATCCTCTCACCCAGACCCTTGATGAAATTATTGATATCTTTTCCCGCCTGGGCTTTGAAGTCGTGGAAGGGCCAGAGGTAGAATTAGACTACTACAATTTTGAAGCCCTCAATATTCCCCAAGGCCATCCTGCGAGAGAAATGCAGGCGACCTTCTTCATTTCAGATGATGTGGTTTTGAGAACCCATACCTCACCCGTACAGGTGAGGACTATGGAAAAGAAACGGCCACCGGTTCGAGTGATCTGTCCGGGAGCGGTCTACCGCTGCGATTCAGATCCAACTCATTCTCCTATGTTCCATCAGGTCGAAGGCCTTTTGGTTGACAGGGGGATTACCTTTGCAGATCTGAAAGGGGTATTAACCGTCTTTGTCCATCAGATGTTCAGCAAGGAGACGAGACTCCGATTCCGACCCAGTTTCTTTCCTTTCACCGAACCCAGTGCAGAAATTGACATCGAGTGTTTCATCTGTGGTGGAAAAGGGTGTGGGGTCTGTTCTCATACAGGATGGTTAGAGATCTTGGGGTCGGGGATGGTGGACCCAGCGGTTTACAAATTTGTGAATTATGATCCTGAAGAAGTCACCGGCTTTGCATTTGGAATGGGCATCGAACGAATCGCCATGCTCAAGTTCGGGATTAATGATATCCGACTCTTTTTCACAAATGACTTGAGGTTCCTGAAACAATTTTAGTTTATCTGGTTTCTTTTGTTTATTTCGTTTCTTTCGTTAACTAAATAAACCAGAGAAACCAAAGAAACCAAATTAACGAGATAGACGAAGATGAAGGTCAGTCTGAATTGGCTTAGGGATTATGTTGAGATTCGAATGGGATTGAAAGAGCTGATCAATCTTCTGACCATGTCTGGCCTGGAGGTTGAGGAGGCCACCTCCGTGGGGGAAGGATTTGAGAAGGTGGTTGTGGTAGAGATCCAATCCATTCGAAAGCACCCCAATGCAGATCGGCTCTCATTAGTTGAAGCCAAGACGAATCAAGAGACTTTTTCAATCGTCTGCGGTGCGACCAATATCAGGAAAGGGCAGAAAGTTCCTTTAGCCCTTGTAGGAGCCCGACTTCCGAATGGAATTGAAATCAAGAGATCAAAGATCCGAGGAGTCACCTCTGAAGGGATGCTCTGTTCAGAGATAGAACTTGCTCTTGGCCAGGAGGCTTCCGGGATCATGATTCTTCCATCCCATGTTCCTTTAGGAGTGGATTTAGGGGAGGCCATGGGTTCGAAGGATACGATTCTTGACATCAGCATTACACCCAATCGTCCGGACTGCCTCTGTGTGATCGGAGTGGCCCGAGAGATTGCTGCCTTAACTCATCAGAAAGTGAAGGTTCCACTTCTTTCTCTTTATGATCGTGGGGAAGAGATCCACCAAAAAACTTCTATCACGATTTTGGATCAAGACTTATGTCCCCGTTATGTAGCGAGGATGATCGAAAATGTGAAGATCGGTCCCTCTCCCCATTGGATGAGCAATCGATTGGAAAAGGTGGGGATACGTTCCATCAACAATGTGGTCGATGTGACCAATTATGTCATGATGGAATACGGACAACCCCTCCATGCCTTTGATTTTGAATTACTGGAAAAAGGTCGGATTGTCGTTCGGAGAGCGAAGGAGGGTGAGGAATTTGTCACCTTGGATGGGGTGAAGAGAACACTGGACGGGAAGATGCTCATGATTTGCGATGGTGTCAAACCCGTTGCTATTGCCGGCGTGATGGGTGGCCTCAATTCAGAGATCAAAGAAGACACCCGGAGGGTCCTTCTTGAAAGCGCCTATTTTAATCCAGCGGGGAATCGGAGGACTTCAAAGAAACTCGGACTGGAAACAGAGGCTGCCTATCGTTTTGGAAGAGGGATCGATTATGGAGGATGTCTCTCTGCGGTGAACCGGGCCGCTCAGTTGATTCAGGAATTGACGGGTGGAAAGGTCGTAGAGGGTGCGGTGGATGTTTACCCAACACCGATCAAGCCAAGCCCGATTCGTTTAGACGTCAGAAAGATTCATCAGGTCCTGGGAACTGAGGTTTCTGCCGAACAGGTGAGGAATTACCTGGAAGATTTGGAGTTGGAAGTCCGAGGAGGGGACGAAGATGTCCTTGTGGTGACCCCTCCTTCTTTCCGAGGGGATTTGGAAAGAGAGATCGATCTCATTGAGGAAGTGGCCCGTTTGGATGGATATGAAAAAATTCCTATTACGATTCCAAAAGGACCTCCCTCCTCAGAAGAGAGAAGTAAAGAGTTTATTGCTGAAAGGAAAGTAATAGACACTCTCATCAATCACGGTTACCATGAAGTCGTCACTTACAGTTTTACCTCTCCTGCCTCCTGGGATGTCATTGGACTTCCTCTGGATGATCCGAGGAGAAAGCATCTTCGTATTCTCAATCCTCTGACCGAGGATTACTCAGTTATGAGAACTACGCTGATTCCGGGTCTGTTGGAGACCGCACAATATAATATTTCCCGGAAAAATTCGAATCTCAAGTTCTTTGAATTGAAAAAAGTTTTTATTCCCCAAGAGGGAGAGAGGCTTCCGGAAGAAATTAAATTCCTGGTAGGGTTGGCTATGGGGTTTGACAGGGATCCCCATTGGGCTTTTTCTCCGAGGCCTGTTGATTTTTATGATATCAAAGGTTGTGTTGAAGATCTTTTGGATGCCTTGCAGATGAAGGGAGCAAAATTTAATAAAGCCGAGGATATTCCTTACCTTCATCCGGGAAAGGCATCAAAGGTCGTCCTTGATCAAGAAGTTTTAGGGGTGATAGGAGAGGTTCATCCCCAGGTGTTGGGCCATTATGAAATCCATGGAAAGGCTTATCTCTTTGAAATGGATTTTAGCAAAATGGTGAAATGGGCAGGGGAGGAGAGACGATTCCAGTCATTGCTAAAATTTCCGACTGTTTATAGAGACCTTTCGGTGGTGGTCGATAGAGCCTTGGAAGCGGAGAAAGTGATGGAGGCGATCCGGGCCTTCCAGCAGCCCTTCGTTGAAGAGATCACCCTCTTCGATATTTATCAGGGGCCCCCTATCCCAGAAGGGAAAAAAGGGATTTCTTATCGAATCCGATATCAGGCGAATGATCACACCTTGACGGACGAAGAGGTAAATCAATACCATGAGAAGATCCTCACCCGATTAAGAGAGGTCTTCCAGCTCGAATTAAGGCAATAAACATTGCTAAGAAAGGAGGAGGCGAGAGATGACGAAAGTGGATATCGTTGAGGAAATTTATGAGAAAGTGGGATTTTCTAAGAAAGAGGTGGCTAAAATTGTAGAGTATATTTTTGATATCATCAAAGATACTCTGGTCAAGGAGGATAAGATCAAGATCTCCGGATTTGGAAATTTTGTTGTCCGAAAAAAGAGGTCGAGGCGAGGTCGAAACCCACAGACAGGGGATGACATCGAAATCACAGCAAGAAGGATTTTGACCTTTAAGCCAAGTCAGGTGTTAAAGGGCGCCCTCAATCGTAAGGGGACATAGCTTTTTTGGGTATTTCTATGTCAGGCCTGCTTTTTCTGCTTATAAATAGCAGAGAGCAGTTAGAGAGGAACGATGGCCAGGTTATTCAAAAGGGACGAGATTGAAAACCCCATCTCTCATGAAAGGCTCTATTATCGGATCGGAGAAGTGAGCCGCATTACAGGTCTCAAAGCCCATGTGCTTCGTTATTGGGAATCGGAATTTAAAGTCATTAAACCCCATAAAGGGGGATCTTTACAACGGCTCTACCGGAGAAAAGATTTGGACCTCATCCTGAAGATTAAGAAACTCCTCTATGAGGATGGGTTTACCATTGCCGGGGCAAAGAAAAAAATCCGAGATCTGGAGAGATTAGAAAACAAACAGATGAAATTAAGGCTGGTAGAGAAAGGATCCAACGGAAACGCTCATGAGTTTCTGGTCGCCCTTCAGGAGGAATTGAAAGGGATCAGAAAAATGCTGGAATAGTTCACCCTCCATTCTAAAATGACCCAAGACATTATTTATTCATTTTTCATGAACCCTTTTTCACCTCTCACTTTTGATCTTTTCAAGAAAGGAGAAAAAGTGAATCACGCCTTATCCAGAAATGAAGAGGGATTAAATAGGAGGGCATTATGAATTGGGTTGTGAGTTGCACTCGATGTGGGAGTTCGTATGTATATGAATCGGGCCAAGGATTGCCTGATATATGCCCCACTTGCTTCGAAAAGGGGAAGAAAGAAGTAAAAAAATTTTTGGAGAAAGAGCAAAAGCGAAAAGAAATCATTTCGATCAGCACACCCGAGTTTGCCAATCGGAAGATTGTGAAGACACTCGGGATCGTCTCCAACGAGCATATTTTTGGAGTGGGTTTGGTCAAAGAGTTAGATTTGGCAAAGTTTAACGGAGGGATTGCCCTTTCCTGGGCGGAGAAAGTCCATAGCGGAAGGGATCTTGCGATTAAGTCTATTGAAGATGAGGCGATTGAATTGGGAGGGAATGCGGTGGTGGGGTTGGAGATTGTTTATAAAGTTTTGGGAGCTCATAATGATATGGTGATGCTGCTTGTAGGAGCCAAAGGGACGGCCGTGGTAGTCGATTAAGGGGAAGCTGGACTTTTGAAAGGAAATTGACTATAGTACTTTGGAACCATTTGAAAGTCACAATAACCAAATTCCAAGCACCAAGCACCCAATCATGACCAAAGTTCCAATAACCAAAATTCAAGAGTAAGACTCATAGAAAAGTATTTTGGATTTGGACTTTGATAACTGGGATTTATTTGGGAATTGGGATTTGGTGATCGGAATTTAAAAAATCGGGGCGTAGCGCAGCCTGGTAGCGCACTGGCATGGGGTGTCAGGTGTCGGAGGTTCAAATCCTCTCGCCCCGACCATTTTTTATTCTGAGGATGGCTGAACGATTGATGATCTTGGTTACCAATGATGATGGTATTCATTCAAAAGGTATACTCATATTGGCAAAAGCACTCCAAGAGATCGGGGATGTTTTTGTCGTCGCCCCAGACAGCGAGAAGAGTGCCATTGCCCATTCTCTCACCCTCCACCGACCTCTTCGAGTAGAAAAGATTAAAAAGAATTTTTATGCAGTGGATGGGACTCCGGCTG
>Ga0315282_10008442_pt1 | contig 16674 bp, 7 predicted proteins | sample YL17G07_20_MG_FD_203693 | JGI IMG/M metagenome (GOLD analysis project Ga0315282, IMG submission 203693) | Sediment microbial communities from Yellowstone Lake, YNP, Wyoming, USA - YL17G07_20 | ecosystem: Environmental > Aquatic > Freshwater > Lake > Sediment | place: USA: Wyoming | collected...
GAAGCCAAGGCTTGGGAAACGGCGCGCAACGCCGCAGGCACCAAGGTGGATTGGCAATTCACCACTGAAGATGCCAGGATAAAGCTCAAGAGACTCTATCCATCAGTGGAGGCGTGACCGAGCACTAGAGACGGCAAGACCACCGTCTCGCTTCGACTGGGAACCCAGAAAGACGTCAAGAGCGATTCGAAGAAGAGTTCCAGCAGTGTGTGACCAGCGATTCTGGCACGCGGTCTTGCCGTAGGGGCGACGCATGCGTCGGGCGCAAAGAGTGCTGCAACGGCCGAGGATTACATGGCTGTCCACTGGAGCCGGCAGCGAGGATGTGGCAGAGTTGGTCTGTTGCCAGTCCGTCCGGCCATCGGCGGGCGACGTATGCGTCGCCCCTACAATTGAGTGGCCTAACGCCTTTGTGAGCAAGCATTTGAGAACGCCAGAAAAGTTAGTCACACACTTCCAGCAAGTAATGCGCGAGGGGACTGCCTTGGCGCGAACGTTCAGGTTCCTGACTTTCGGTGGCCGTGCTGGCAGCCAGCCCTGAATCCGCGCTGCTCCCTGCCTTTCACAAAGGTTGCTCCGCTGGGCCGTTTTTGTATAATATAGCCTGTGAAATCTTCCCAATCCATCAATCCCTAAGCCCTTGGGGCTCTTATAGATACGACTATGCCGGAATTCAAACTCACAACCGATTTCGTCCCGCGCGGCGACCAGCCCAAGGCCATTGCTGAGCTCTGTGAGGGCCTCGATACGGGGGTTAAACACCAGGTGCTCATGGGGGTCACCGGCTCAGGCAAGACCTTTACGGTGGCTAACGCGCTGAAGCACTATGGCAAGCCGGTGCTTGTCATCTCCCACAACAAGACCCTCGCCGCCCAGCTCTATAGCGAGTTCAAGGAGTTCTTCGGCGAGAACGCGGTCGAGTACTTCGTCTCGTATTACGACTACTACCAGCCCGAGGCGTACATCCCGCAGCGCGACATCTACATCGAGAAGGAAACCGCGATCAACGAAGAGATCGATCGCCTTCGCCTCTCGGCGACCTCGGCCCTTATGAGCCGTAACGACGTCATAATCGTCGCGAGCGTCTCGTGCATCTACGGGCTCGGAAGTCCTCAGGATTATTCCGACATGACGGTCGAAATCAAGCGCGACGGCACGACGGAGCGCGATGAGATGCTGCGCAAGCTTGTCGACCTGCAGTACGACCGAAGCGACGTGGACTTCCGGCGAGGGACGTTCCGCGTGCGGGGGGATACGGTCGAAGTATTTCCGGCGTACGAGGAGCAGGGGTTCAGGGTGGCGTTTTTCGGCGATGAGGTCAACCGCATAGACCGGATAGACCCTCTCACTGGGAGAGTTATCGAAACCGTCGATAAGCTCGACGTCTTCGCGGCAAAGCACTTCGTCATGCCTGAGGATCGCATCGCCCCCGCGGTTGAGCTCATTCGCGCGGAGCTGGAGCAGCGGCTCCTGGAGCTGCGCGGGAGGGGGAAGATCCTCGAGGCCGCGCGTCTCGAGGCGCGCACGAAGTACGACGTCGAGATGATGCTCGAAATGGGCTACTGCCCGGGCATCGAGAATTACTCTCGCCACCTTTCAGGACGGCAGGCCGGCGAGCGCCCCTACACGCTCCTCGACTACTTCCCTGAAGGGTTCCTCACCATCATCGACGAATCACACGTGACGATACCGCAGATTCGCGGCATGCATGCAGGCGACCGCTCACGGAAGATGACGCTTGTGGAGCACGGTTTTCGCCTGCCATCGGCCATGGATAACCGGCCGATCACGTTTGACGAGTTCGAGAGGATCGTCGGCCCGGTTCTCTACGTCTCCGCGACGCCCGGCCCCTATGAGCTGGAGCGTACGAAGGGTGTGGTCGTCGAGCAGGTCATCCGCCCGACAGGGCTTATCGACCCCAGGATCCGTGTAGAGTCGGCGACGACGCAGGTGGATCATCTCCTTGAGGAGATCAAGAAGCGCGTCGCGGTCAAGGAGCGCGTCCTCGTCACGACGCTCACGAAGCGCCTTGCCGAGGAGCTGTCGGAATTCATCAAGGAGGCCGGAGTCTCCTGCCACTATCTCCACAGCGAGATCGATACTTTGGAGCGCGTGGAGATTCTTCGCGACCTGCGCGCGGGGAAGTTCGACGTGGTCGTCGGGATCAACCTTCTTCGCGAGGGGCTTGACCTGCCCGAGGTGTCGCTTGTCGCGATACTCGACGCGGACAAGGAGGGGTTCCTCAGAAGCGAGACGTCGCTCATCCAGACCATCGGCCGCACCGCGCGAAACGTGAACGCCGAGGTTATCCTCTACGCCGATAAGGTCACCGACTCGATGAAGAAGGCCATGGACGAGACGAACCGCCGCCGCGCGATCCAGGAGGCGTACAACAAGGAAAATAACATCACGCCGGAGACGGTCAAGAAAGCCATCCGTCGCGATATCTCCGAAGAGGCCGCCGCAAGGCACATCGCCGCCGAGGCCGCCGGCGAAACCGAGGAGCAGTTCGACATCGAGGAACTGGTCAACGAGCTCGAGGCCGAGATGTACCGCGCCGCCGGGAGGCTCGACTTCGAGGAAGCAGCCAACCTCCGCGACCGCATCCTGCAACTGCGCCCCGACAAGAGCGCGGTCATCACGACGCCCAAGCAGCGCAAACAAGCCGCCTTGGCCGAGAAACAGAAACAGCGCCGCAACGCCCAGCAGCGCAATAAGAAGTACAATCGTAAGAAGAGCACGCCGTAAATCGACGCGTAGTGAAAAAGGCGGATTATCCGCAGATTACGCAGATTTCGCAGATTAAGTCAGCAGTCACGGATTCCCTGCGAGGTCGTGCGCGAGTCCAATCAGAAAGCTTGGCTCTGTAACGTCTGCCACTCTACCGCTTGCTCTTCACGAAGCGCTTGTACTCGAGAGAGGTAGAGCCGAAATTGAGTAGCAGTCCGGTTTCCCAACCCGTGGCCTTAAGATAGTTGATCACCTGAGCATGCTCCACAGGGCCGGCTTTCGATAGAGCCTTGAGTTCTACGATGAGCGAATCGAAACCGATGATGTCGGCACGGTATGTAGTCTTCAACTGCTGTCCCTTGTAGAAGATTGGAAGCTCTACCTCTTTTCGAAATGGAATGCCCTGCAAGGACAGCTCCATCCCCAGCGCTTCCTGATACACCGGCTCATGAAAGCCACGCCGAGTTCTTTGTGCACTTCCATAGCAGCGCCTATTGTCGCGTGAGTTCTACTGTCTCTCGACATGATGTGCCCCCCCCTTCCAAGAGTGCGGGTTCAGCCAAAGGTGCCCATCACAATCTGCGAAATCTGCGTAATCTGCGACTATCTATTGGTGTATCAGCGTCGTCTGCCCCGGCGCGAAGACGCGCGTAGGCCCGCCGGAGAGCTGCAGCACGAGGCCGTATTGCTGGTCGAGGTCGACGACGCGGCCGGTGTAGCGCTTGCCGCCTGATTCAACCGTGACAAATCTTCCCATGAGCGCGGAGAGCCGCCGGCACGTTTCCGAGAGCCGCTGCAACTGCCCAGCCTTGAGCATCTCCCACCAGAAATCGAGCCGCCTCAGTATCGCGCGCGCGATAAGCGCTCTATCAGCGCGGCCGCAGATGAACTCCGAGATGCTCGCGGCCGTGTCGCGCAGCTCCGGCGAAAACGCCTCCCGCGCGACGTTCACGTTGACGCCGATCCCTATAACAAACCATCGCCCGTCGGCGTCCGCGCCGATATTCTCGACGAGGACCCCCGACACCTTTCGCTCCTCGATGAGGACGTCGTTAGGCCAGCGGATGCGCGCTGGAAGCCTGTAGGTCTCGTCAATCGCCTCGGCAACCGCCGCCGCGCCCGCGAGGGCAAGGGCCTCGGCCGCGGGCTCCTTGAGCGCGCCGTGCAAAGCCATCGAGAATAGAAGCGCGGAGAACTTCGGCGCCGTCCACCTGCGCCCGAAGCGCCCCCGCCCCGCGGTCTGCTCCTCCGCGAAAACCGCCGTCCCCTCGCGGCGCCTGGCCGCTTCGTTCTTGGCGAGGTCGTTTGTGGACGTCGTGCTCCAGTGCGTTTCCACGCGCTTGCCTACCACGTCGGTGCGCAGTTCGTGCGCGATCTCTTCGGCGAAAAGGCGGTTGGGCCACTCTACGAGCTGAAGCGATCCGCGCGGCGTGAGAGAGAACTTGTACCCGCGTCCTGCGAACGCGGCTGTTTCCGATTCGAGGTCGGCGCCGGCAAGAACTGCCTTGAGCTTTGCGGGCGTGATCCGGCCCCCGCCGTCCCGTGCGGCCGCGACGAGAGACCAGTTAAGTTTTGTCACTCTATCTCCAGCGATATGTCCACAGCCGGCGCCGAGTGCGTAAGCGCGCCGACGCTGATCCTGTCCACCCCGGTTCGCGCGATCACGGCGACCGTGTCGAGATTCACGCCGCCGGATGCCTCAAGAATCGGCGGCCGCCCGCCGCGAGATTTCACAAGCTCAACCGCTTCGCGCATCGCATCAACCGTCATGTTGTCGAGCATTATGATGTCCACGCCGCCCTCGGCCGCGGCCTTCACCTCGCGCAGCGTCCCCGCTTCGACCTCTACGAGTATCTCTGGCGCCGTATCCTTCCTCAGGCGCGTGAGCTCCGCCGCAAGGTTCTCTTCGCCGCAGCGTGCGCACATGATCGCAAGGTGGTTGTCCTTGACAAGTATCTGATCGTAGAGACCGAGGCGGTGGTTGACGCCGCCCCCACAGCGGACGGCGTACTTCTCAAGAAGGCGAAGTCCGGGAGTGGTTTTGCGCGTGTCGAAAATCTGAGCCTCTGTACCGGCGACCGCCTCGACGTATTTGCGCGTCAGCGTCGCGACACCGCACAGGTGCGAGAAGAAGTTGAGCGACGTGCGCTCCGCCGCGAGTATGCATCGCGCCGGCCCCTCGATCCTTATTGCGACGTCGCCGGTGGTCATTCGGTCGCTGTCGAACTTGAGTATGCCGACCTGGATCTCGCGGGATACCTGCCTGCATACTTCCTCGACCACGCGCACGCCCGCGACAGTTGCGTCCTGCTTGAACTCGTAAAGCCCGACGGCGTTCACGTCTTCGGGGACCACCGCGTTGGAGGTGATATCCCCCTCCCTACCAAGATCCTCGGCGAGAGCAAGCCGAACGGCCCTGCGCGCCGTAGATCTTACGTCTTTGTCGTAATCCATGTCAATCGCTCCTTTACCCGTTATTACACCACGCGTAGGCGTTTTCGTCAAATCACTTCCGGGAAGGTCACACGTGCGGCGCGGAATCGAAGCGTCACCACTGGCGGGCAAGCCGCCAGTGCCACATAGGGCTGTAGCTTTGCGGGGTCAACTGGCGCGGCAATGCCCCTTTGCACGGCACATTCCACGCGATATAATCCACTGCCTGATCGGGCAAAGTTCAGCTGTCAATGACGGCCTCTGGAAGGGGAACGAATGGACAAGGTCAAGGTGGGCGTGATAGGGCTGGGATACTTCGCCAATGCGATGCATCTTCCCTCCCTGACGAGGAACTCGGAAATCGAGATCGTAGCTGTCGCGGACCCGGACGAGAACAACCTCAATTCCACCGCGGCCAAGTACGGCTTCAGGAAAACTTATCGCGATTACCGCGAGATGCTCAAAAAGGAGAAGCTCGAAGCGGTCTACGTGATCGTCAATGTGAAAGCCACTCTCGAGGTCGCGTCCGCAACCATGGAAGCGCGGATACCCACGCTCCTTGAAAAGCCGCCGGGAGTTACCTCAGCCGAGACCCGCAAACTCATCGAGGTCGCCGACCGCACGGGCACCCTCAACATCGTCGCCTTCAACCGGCGCCACGCGCCCCCCATCATGAAGGCCAAAGAAGTATTCGGCGACACCAGGCAGCGGATGGTGTCGGCGAAGATGCTCCGGTATCGCAGATACGAGGAACACTTCGTCGCCGGCACAGGCATCCACTCGCTCGACGCGCTACGTTATCTCGGGGGCGACGTCGCCGAGGTCTACACCGTGTCCGCTCCGGCTACCGATGACAAAGGCGGGACCAACCTCGTATCGCTGCTTCAGTACGAGTCCGGCGCGGTCGGCCAGATGACCATCGAGACCGCGTGCGGGATGGTTTACGAAGGCTACGAGATGCACGGCGACTTCATGACCGTGTTCGTCACGATGCCGCAGGGCGGATATTCCGACGACCCTGGAAGGATCGAGGTCTGGCAGGGGGCGATGTTCCCGTTCAAGTCCTTCTACACGGACATAGCGGAGACCCATCGCCAGCATGGCGTGCTCGACGGCATATGGGAAGAGGAGAACTCGCTCATAAGGCACCTCAAGGCCGGCACGCGCTCGCCAAACGACGTGCACGACGGTCTCAAGACGATGCTCCTGGCGGAGGCGATTGAGAAGGGCGGACATCAGGTGGTGGAGAAGCCATAGAACCCATCCTTTGCTGATGGAAAAACTCTTATGATAGGCGGTTTTGCCGTCCGCGGCGGTCTGTATGACGCGTATATAGGTTTCGGGGCGGTTCTTAGCGGGAGGAGGCAAACATGCGGGGACGGTCGGCAGTTGTCGGCGTGGTGATTCTGGCGGGGCTTATCACGGCGGCGTGGGCCGCGGAGGGCTTCCTCGAGACCCTCAAGGTCCGCGAGGGGCACACAAAGATCTGGCTCACGCCCGAGCGCATCGACGCGCTCAAGAAGAAGATGAAGGCCGAGCCGATCCCCGGTAACGACGTGGGATCGCAGGCTCTTGGCTACGTCCTCAAGGGCGACGAGAAGGCCGCCGCTGACGCGGTGAAGAATGCGCTCGACTTCAACCTGAGCGAAGACGTCCTGACCAAGGCCGTCGCAAGCGACCAATACCGCTGGCAGGCGTTTGTTCCCATCATCTACGACTGGTGCTACGACAAGATGACGCCGGACGAGCGAACGAAATTCCTCGAACGCTACGGCCATATCGTGGAGGCCATGAATGCCAAGTCCTGGGGCGGCCCCGCAATGCCCGGCAGCAACTATTACGCCGGTTACATGCGCAATGCCGGCATCTTCGGCCTCGCCGCCTTCGGCGATACGCCTCTTGCCAAAACCGCTCTCGAAAACGCCTTCGTCACGAGATGGAAGAACTCGTCCCTCCCCTTCTGTCTCGACGGCGCCAAGGGCGGTGTCGTGGGCGAAGGCTCCCAATACGACCGCTACAACATCGGCTACGTCCTGTGGCTCGCCGAAGCCGCGCGCACCGCGTCGAACTACGACATGATGAAGGACACGAATTTCTTCAGGGAATGGGCGTACTACACCATCTACTCGACCACACCCAACGCCGCCAAGGCCAAGGGCGAGACGGAAACGTACTGGCAGCGCTTCCCCTTCGGGGACTGCGAGTTCTGGGGCGGCTATCCGGCGATCGACGATATAACGGGCGACGCGATGAGGGACATATCGCTTGCGTACGCCGGCGAGAAGTGCGGCCAGCATGCCGCGTGGTACGTCGAGCAGACCGACCCCGAGAAGGGGCTCTTCGGCTGGGTGGTCGAGGACGGCCGCAAGGTTAATTCGGCGGAGTTCAAGAGTCTGCCGCTTGACTACTACGCGCCGGGCGCGGGGTACGCGTTCACGCGCAGCGGGTGGGAGGAAGCGGCTACTTCCATGATGCTTCAATTAGGCGTGCCGGCACTGGACAAGGGTTCGCACAGGCACCAGGACGCCGGCACGTTCCAGATCGTCAGGGGCGGCAGCTGGATGACGAAGGAGTCGACCGGGTATTCCACGCAGTTCAACGGTACCACCTCCAACGGCCCCCTCGCCCACAACTCCATCGTCTTCGACGGCCGCGGCCAGGTCGGAGCCTATCCGGACGGCGCGCCGCAGGTCCTCGCCATCGAATCCAAGCCCACGTTCTTCCACGCGGTCGTGGATCTCTCCAAGGCATATCGCGCGAGCGCGTCTCCCAACAAGGATCGCGACGACACGCCGGGCGCGGTCAAGTGCATCAGGGAATTCTTGTACGTCCGGCCGGACCTCATAATCATCTTCGATCGCGTGGAGTCCACGACGCCGGATGTGAAAAAGACCTTTGTGATGCACTTCACCGACGAGCCCAAGGAAACCGTCGAGGATCGCCCGCTCGTGGTCACCAAGACCCCGGAAGACGTTGCCAAAACCACGAAGGTCAAGTACTACATTCTCGAGACCGGCGGCAGCCAGGTCGTGTACGAGTGCGTCTATCCCAAGGACGTGAAGTACTCGCTCATCGACGAAGGCGACGTCCCCGGCAAGAAGGCGTCGGAAGGCTTCTATCAGTGGCGCCTGGAGGCAACGCAGTCCGGCGCAAAGGAACAGTACTTCCTGACGATCGTAGCCGCGCAGGAAAAGTTCGACATGCCGCCGCACTTCGACACGGTGGAGAAAGAAGATACCATCGGCGCGATTATCTCCCAGCCCGGGCGCAAGACCGAAATCCATTTCAACAAGAACCCCAAAGAATTCTTCGGCAAGCTCATAATCGACGCGGCGGGGGCTTACGGCCATTCCGAAAGCAACCTTCCGGTAGGCATCGAGACGGTTACAGTGAGCGGCGACGGCGTTGGGTGGTCCAAGCCGCTGGAGTAACACTGCCTACAAACTTTGAGGATATGGGGCGAGGGTGACCTCGCCCCTTCTCTTTGAGCGCTTCCCTCCGAATCCGCCGCCGTCGAGAGGGGCGTCTTCAATGGAAGAAGATGGAAAAGCCAAAACGAATTCGGGGCTTGCCCCGTCTAAGGGGTAGTGGAAAGCTGCGCTTACAGGGCGTAGGGCTTGGCGGGAAGGAGATACCATGGTTGCCATAATCAACGGGTTACTGGCATGTGCGGTGCTGGTCGCGGCCGCAGGGTGCTCGATCGCAGGGGCGTCGTGGGCGCGGGTCATTGCAACGCAGTCTGCCGACCTGTCTGGGCCTCTGTCCGCCGGCTCGACACTGACGGCCGACACCCATAACGGCGCGGTAGTCGTCAATGGAATCGATTCGTCTACCTGTATGGTGAAGGCCACCGTGCAGGCCCGCGCCTTGACCGAGGCGCGCGCGAAGGAACTTGCTGCGGCCACCAAGGTGAGCCTGGTCCCCGCGGGAAATGGCTTGAACGTAGAAATCGATCAGCCTCGCACCAGCGGCAGCGAGTCGATATCGGTGGGTCTTGATATATCAGCTCCGAAGGCCGCCCGGCTTGACCTGTCGAGCTACAACGGCCGTGTCGAGGTCGCTGGCGTGTGCGCCGGCGCCAAGGTCCGCAGTCACAATGGCAATGTGGAGTTGACCGCGGTAACCGGCGACGTCGATGTCGCAACCTACAACGGCCACACCGAGTGCACCGATATCAATGGGAACATCACCGCCGAGAGCCACAACGGCCCCGTCAAACTCGATAAGGTGGCCGGCAACGTGAGCGCCGACAGCTATAACGGCTCCGTCACAATCGCCTACGCCGAAAGCGCTTCGCCCGCTCCCGCGGTAACGCTCACTTCCCATAACGGCAATATCAGCCTCACGGCGCCGAAGGGCTTCTCCGCGACCGCCGAGATGTCCACACACAACGGCAAGGTCCGCTGCGGGACGCCCTTCCTGATGGAGAGCAGGAACGCCGGGGAAATGAAGGGCAGGTTCGGCGACGGCAAAGGCACGCTCAAAGTGAGAACATATAACGGCGACGTGGAGATTGATTGAGGAGGCGTTGCTTTCGGCAAGGCCACGCCACGCCCCGGCGCAGGTCCGCTATGAAGCCATCAACCGTCCCCCGCAGACGCGCTTGCGGGGGACAGTTCTTTTTTGAGCGCCCGAAGGGTTTTTCCTCTTGACAGACGCTCTCCCTTTGATGTATAAGACGTGCGAATAGAGCGTGTCGGTCACGTCACACGTGGCTGGGCAAGCAAGCGGACAACTTACCTCACGGTATAGCGCGCCTGCGGGCTCCACCACCTCCCTGTTCATCCTCCATGCATTCCGGCTCATTCCCGCAGGCTCCCCGTCGGCCGTCGCGCCCGACCATGGGCTGCTTGACGCCGATCGGGGAGAAAGCGCGCTGAGTCCGCTGCTAAAGGTGCATTTCAAAGGAGGTGACATCGAAATCACGCCGGACGGTCGTGCAATCGCACTGAGTACTACTGTGAGGGTCTCCGCTTGACAGGATAATCCTTGAATTGAGCCAGTATCCCGAGGGGGGGTCGGGCTTTACGTATCCACTGTAACCTGTGGTTAGGAGTGAGCCCTATGAAGAAGCTTGCAGTCGTCAGTACCGCCCTTCTTATCGCCCTTCTGTGTGCGGCGCCTTCTTTCGCGACCACCTATAACGTCGGTCCGGGGCAGACCTATACCAATATCCGCGACGTTCCCTGGGAAAATCTCGCCGCGGGCGACACCGTCAATATCTACTGGAAATCCACGGCCTACCAGGATAAGTTCAATATCACCGCCGGCGGGACCTCAAGCCAGCCTATCACGATCCATGGCGTGCCCGACGGCAGCGGCAATCTGCCCGTCATCAACGCCGCCGGCGCCATCTCGAGAGCTCACCCGTATTACTACCTGAGCGATCAGACGCGCGCGCTCATCTACGTTGGACGCGGCGATAACCACCCGGGCGACTTCAACAGCAGCTACATCACCATCGAGAACCTGGAGATCAAGAACGCCAAATCGCCCAATACTTTTACCGCGACGGATGGGTCCACGCAGACGTACGGAGACGGCGCCCATGCCCTGTACGCCATACGCGTGGATCATCTCACCATCCGCAACTGCAACTTTCATGACTGCGGCGAAGGCTACTTCTTCTCCTCGAACGACACCTACGGCATGACCTCGAATATGCTCGTGGAAGGCTGCAACATCGCGAATAACGGCATAAGCGGCTCCGAAATGGTGCACGGCAGCTACTGCGAGTCCCTCGGCATCACCTACCAGTACAATCACTACGCACCGAACCTGTCAGGCTGCAGCGGATCGAACCTCAAGGACAGGTCCGCCAACACTGTAATCCGCTACAACTGGTTCGAAGAAGGTTTCTGGAATGTCGACATCATCGACCCCGAGGATTCGACAACCATCGCCAACGACGCGAGTTACGGCGGCGGCTTCGTATACGGAAACATCTTCGTAAAGACCGACAGCGCCCCCAATACCAGGGTAGTTCACTACGGCGGTGACGGCGGAGATCAGTCAAGGTACAGAGATCTGCCTCTGCAGTTCTACAACAATACGGTTGTCAGCAGGGCCACGAGCGGCAGCTTCATTACCAGGCTCTTCCAGGGCAGCTTGTCATCAACGACGATAAACGCCTACAACAATATCCTGTACGATGCGGTCGGAGGCGGTAACCTCGTCATAGCATACAACTACGGAAATACGTACATAAGCCACAACTGGATCACCAGCGGCTTCGTGCTTTCGGGGGACGGCGGCACCGGTCACGACGACGGCACAAACATCACCGGCACATCGCCCGGCTTTGTCGATTATGCCAACCAGGACTACCACCTGGCCAACGGCTCGGCGTGCATCAATGCCGGCCAGTCGCTTCCGGCCGTCGACCTGCCCGATAACAACGTGACCCGAGAGTACGTCAAGCACCAGTCCAGCGTCGCGCGCGCAAGCGACGGCACGCTCGACATAGGCGCTTACGAGTACGGCGTCGTCGGGTTGACGATTACCACTTCGAGCCTTCCAGCCGACACGGTCAATATCGCATACAACCAGACCCTCACCGCCGCCGGCGGTACGACGCCCTACACATGGGCGGTTTCCTCCGGAAGCCTGCCGACGGGGCTCACTCTTAACACCTCTTCCGGGGCCATCACCGGCACGCCCTCGGCCGCGGGCACGGCCAATTTCACCGTAAGGGTCACCGACAATGTGAGCGCCACCGCGACCAAGGCCCTCTCTATTGTGGTAAATGCCGCGGTCAGCATAACGACCTCCAGCCTCCCCAACGGCACGGTCGGCGTGTCCTACAACCAGCCCCTCGCCGCTACCGGCGGCACAGGGTCGCTCTCCTGGTCGCTAAACTCCGGCAGCTTGCCGGCGGGGCTGACTCTGACCTCCGGCGGCTCCATAACCGGCACGCCCTCGTCGGCGGGCACGACCAACTTCACCGTAAAGGCCCAGGATACCGTAGGCGCGAGCGCGACCAAGGCCCTCTCCATTGTGGTCGACCCCTCCAGCGTGCTCACCATCACGACGTCCAGTCTGCCGGGCGGCACCGTTGGCGTGGCGTATAGCCAGACCCTGGCCGCCTCCGGCGGCACGACGCCTTATACATGGTCGCTCCAAGCGGGCAGCCTGCCCAACGGACTCACCCTTAACCCCTCCAGCGGGGCCATAACGGGTACGCCCACGACGGCCGGGACCTCGAATTTCACAGTCAAGGTCACCGACAACGTCGCAGCCACCGCGACAAAGGCGCTCTCAATCGCCATCTCCGCCGGCGGCTCAGGCGGCTCCGTCTACCAGAACCTCGAGGACGATAACCAGTCAACCACCACGAGCACGAACTTCGTCAACAAGATCTCCCTGTCGTTTACCCCCGCCGCCTCCGACGACTGGGTAATCCTCGCCTTCGCGGAATACGCCGGGTCGAGCACCAGTTACAACACGCTCGTGCGAACGACCGTTGACGGCACGACGGTCTCCGACGTCGTCAGGCGGACAAAAGCCACTACCGACTGGGTGACCTATGCCACGACCTATCCCGTTACCCTCTCCGCGGCAGCGCACACGATAAACATCGACTACTGCTCGTCCAATGCCGCGGCAACCGCCTACATCAGGCGCGCGCATCTCTTAGCCATTCGCAAGTCCGCCCTTGAGATGACAAGCGCCGTCGCCGAATCCACCCAGGCCCTGACCAGCACCAGTACCAACTATGTCACACTGAACTTCACTCCTGCAACTACAGGTTACTATCTTATTCTCTATTCTGCGGAAATAAGCGGCGACACATCAGGCAGGACCAATATCACCGCGACCTTGAACGGCTCCACCATCGACGACGGCAGCACCGCGATGGTCAATTCCGCCGATTACATGACCTTCTGGGGCTTCGACTATTCATCTCGCCCCGCTTCCGCCCAGACCGTCACTATCGCGGCATCCAAGGCCAGCGGCTCCGCCAATATCAGGCGCGCCCGCCTTGTGGCAATCAGGATAACGGGCAGCAGACTGGAGCCCGCTACGACATGGGCAGACGCCACCACGTACACTACAACCTCGACCAGTTGGCAGCGCATCGCCGACCGCAGCCCCTCTAATCCGACGGCCAATCACCTCTCCATGACGACCGCGCGCATTACAGGCTCCAATACCTCCTACGCCTCGCGCGCCCAGACCGAGGAAGCCGGCGGCAACAATGGCAACTACATCTACCCCGGCGAGGTCCAGCGCATGCCGCAGTTGACCACCGACAACATGCAGTTCGCCGTCATGGACGTATACAATTGCGTGGACGCCAACTACTACTACCACCTGCAATACTGCACCACCAACGCATCCAACACGGCCGGGATTCTCTACTCCAAATGGCTCATGCTGACGCTTGTCGACTCCAACCCGCTTTCCATAACCACGAGCTCTCTTGCCGACGGCCAGGTGAGCACGGCATACAATCAGACCCTCGCCGCCACCGGCGGCACGACGCCTTACTCGTGGGCGCTTGCCTCCGGCACCATGCCGGCGGGCCTTACCCTCTCCTCCGGCGGAGTCATAAGCGGCACGCCTTCAGCGTCGGGCACCTCGAACTTCACGGTCCGCGTCACCGATAACGTCGCGGCCACCGCGACAAAGGCGCTTTCCATCAGGATCTACAACAACCTGTCCATTACCACGTCAAGCCTGCCCGCCGGGACAACCGGAACGGCCTACAATCAGTCTCTTGCAGCTTCCGGCGGTCTGACGCCGTACTTCTGGTCGCTCGCCTCCGGCAGTCTGCCGTCAGGCCTCACCCTGACCTCTGGCGGCGTCATAAGTGGCACGCCTTCGGCTCCGGGCACTTCGAGCTTCACCGTTCAGGCGACCGACAGCGAGTCTCCCTCCGACACCGCCACAAAGGCCCTGTCGATCGCGATCACATCGAGTCTGTCGATCACAACCTCGAGCCTGCCCGCGGATACGGTCAACATCCCCTACAACCAGACGCTCGCGGCCGCGGGCGGCACGACCCCCTACACATGGTCGATCATGACCGGCAGCCTTCCTGCAGGCCTTACACTCAACACCTCCACAGGCGCCATAACCGGCACGCCCACGGCGGCGGGCACATCCAACTTCACCGCCAAGGTCACCGATAACGTCGCGGCCACGGCCTCGAAGGCCCTCTCCATCGTGGTCAACGCCGCGATCTCTATTACCACCTCAAGTCTGCCTGCTGACACCGTAAACGTCGCCTACAACCAGACGCTCGCGGCCACCGGCGGCACAGGCGCCCTCACCTGGTCTCTTAACGCCGGTACCCTGCCAACAGGGCTGTCTCTTACTTCCGGCGGGGCCATAACAGGTACGCCAACCGCTGCGGGCAACTCCAACTTCACGGTGAAAGCCACTGACACGGTAAACGCCAGCGCCACCAAGGCGCTTTCCATCGTTGTCAACGCGGCGATCTCCATCACCACTTCGAGCCTGCCCGCTGATACCGTCGGCATTGCCTATAATCAGACCCTGGCCGCAACAGGCGGAACGGGCTCCCTGACGTGGTCGATCTCTTCCGGCTCGCTGCCGTCAGGGCTCTCTCTCGTCCCCGGCACCGGTGCCATTACCGGCACGCCGACCGCGGCGGGCACCTCCAACTTCACGGCGATGGCCACTGATACAGTGGGCGCTACGGGCACCAAGGCACTCTCCATCGTGGTTAACGCCGCAATCTCGATTACAACCTCAAGCCTGCCGGCCGATACGATCAGCATCGCCTACAACCAAGCGCTTGCGGCTACCGGTGGAACGGGTGCTCTGACCTGGTCGCTTAACGCAGGAAGCCTGCCGGCGGGGCTGACCCTCACCTCAGGCGGGTCAATAACCGGTACTCCTACGGCGACGGGAACTTCCAGCTTCACGGTTAAGGCCACGGATACGCTGACCGCTTCTGCCACGAAGGCGCTTTCCATAGTCGTCAATCCCGCGCCTTCGATAACCACTTCCAGCCTGCCCGCCACGACAGTGGGGGCAACGTATAACCAGACTCTCGCCTCCACGGGCGGGACAACGCCACTGACGTGGTCGATTTCTTCCGGCAGCCTGCCTGCGGGACTCTCCATTGTCGCCTCGACGGGGGCCATTACAGGTACGCCGACAGCTTCAGGCACTTCGAGCTTCACGGCAAGGGTGACAGATAACGTCGGCGCCACAGCCACAAAGGCTCTCTCCATTACCGTAAACGCCGCGATAACGATTACGACCGCAAGCCTGCCTGCAGACACGGTCAACATCGCCTACAACCAGACCTTGGCTGCCACAGGCGGCACAGGGGCACTGACCTGGTCGATCCAGTCGGGCTCTCTGCCGACTGGGCTGTCGCTTAACACTTCGACGGGAGCCATTACCGGTACGCCCACTGCGGCAGGCACTTCCAATTTCACCGCCAAGGCAACCGATACCGTGAGCGCCTCGGCGACAAAGGCGCTTTCCATCGTTGTAAACGCCGCTGTGACGATCACAACGTCCAGTCTCCCCAATGGCACAGTTGGAACCGCCTACAACCAGACGATGACTGCTACTGGTGGAACCGGCGCTCTGACGTGGTCGCTCTTAACGGGGAGCCTGCCGGCGGGTCTCTCTCTTAACACCTCGACGGGCGCCATAACCGGCACACCGACAGCGGCGGGTACTTCCAACTTCACCGCCAAGGCGACTGACACTCTGAGCGCGTCGGGCACCAAGGCGCTCTCGATTATTGTCACCAGCGGAGGCACATCCGCGACCTACCAGTTCATCGCAAGCGACTCAGAGACTAATACGACCTCTACCAACTGGGTCAACAAGGCCACAATGACCTTCACGCCCACCACCGCCGACGACTGGGTCATCCTCGGTTTCGCCGAGTTCAAGGAGTCAAGCACCTCCTACCGTGACCAGATCCAGCTCACAGTAGACGGCACGGTTATTCAGGCGAGCGACGTCGCCCCCAAGGCCACGACAGACTATCAGTCCTTCTCGGGCCTCAAGCTTGTGAACCTCTCCGCCGCGTCGCACACGTTTAACATCGACTACCGCACCAGTAACGCCAGCGGCACCGCCTACATCCGCCGCGCGCGCATCGTGGCCGTGAAGAAGGCATCCCTTGAGCTCTACAGCGCCGACGGCGGCGACGCCGGCAGCGACCTCACCACGACGGAAACCACCTACGCCAGCGTGAACTTCACACCGTCCGCCACGGCCGACTACGAGTTCATCTGGAGCGCCGAGTGGACGGCTAACACCACCGCCTACAACACCGTCGTCATTGGCGGCTTCAACAACGGAACGTCCTACTCCTCCGACGTATCGACCGTGACCGCCAACAACGCGTCCAACTATTACACGTTCCTCGGCAACAAGACCGTCAATCTCGCCTCCGGCGTCCAGGTGACCGCGCAAGTCAGGGCCTATAAGCAAAGCGGCTCGACCGGCACCCATCACATCAGACGCGCGCACCTTGCGGTCTTCAATATCACCACCGGTCGCTTCGCCAACTAC
>Ga0315282_10008443_pt1 | contig 16674 bp, 17 predicted proteins | sample YL17G07_20_MG_FD_203693 | JGI IMG/M metagenome (GOLD analysis project Ga0315282, IMG submission 203693) | Sediment microbial communities from Yellowstone Lake, YNP, Wyoming, USA - YL17G07_20 | ecosystem: Environmental > Aquatic > Freshwater > Lake > Sediment | place: USA: Wyoming | collected...
GGGTCCTGCGCCGGCCCGCTCTTGGCGGAAAGCGCACCGAGGCCCAGGAGAAGGAGCCACAGGACGGCGCGTTTCATTCCGAAAAGGTCTCTAGAAATTCTCACGCCCATCCGCGATCAGGATCACTTCGTGAAGGCCTGGACGAAATCGTCCCAGTCGGTCTCGGCCGACCAGCGGGTTCCGGCGCCGGTGCGGTAGAGGGGGATATTGTTGGCCCCGGACAGGGCGTTGTTCACGCCGGGCATGAAGATCGCGATGCCGTGCGAGTTGTCGCAGGTCTGCGTGTAGTTGCACCGTCCCTGGTGCTCCTCGTTCAGGACCGACTCGCCGGTGATGACGTCCATGAGGGCCTGGGCCTTGGTCTTGACCGCGTCCGTGGACTCGGGCATGGCCATGACGAGCTGCACCAGGTGGTAGAGGTCGCGGTTGCCCGGGTTCGAGTAGGACTGGCACTGCGCGTTGATGGTCTGGCCCAGGGTCGTGGCGCCGGCCATGTCGGTCATGACTTGGCTCGCGAAGTCCTGGATCGCTGCCGTGAGGTCGGCGGTCTTGGAGAGGTCCACGCACGATTGGGTCGAGTGCTGCGGGCTCGCGGCCTTGTATGCGTCAACGCCGTGCTTGCAGAAATCCACCGCCGCCCAGGTGGGGTTCTCGATGATGCCGTTCAGGAACAGGGTGTAGTTGTAGCCGGGGCCCGGCTCGGTCTCCTCGGACCCGAGCAGGTAGTCGGCGTAGGCCTCGGAAATGTACTGCACCTCCCACATCTGCATGAGACAGGCGTCGAACGCCAGGATGTCGAGCTTCCGGCCCAGGTGCGCCGTGATCTCCTTGAGCGCGCTCTCGAGATCCCCCTTGGCCACGCTGATGATCGATCCGGAGGTTTCATCGCTCGACACGCCGCGCCAGCCCGGCTCGCCGTAGTCGCTCGCTCCGGCGGGATCGCCGCGTTGCCGTGTATGTATCGTCGGCGGCGGGATGACCAGATCCCAGCCGCTCCCGTGGTTCCAGATGTCGAGGAGGTAGTGCTTGGCCTTGAAGTTGTCCGTGGCCCAGTTCACGAACTTCACGAGCTCGTGCCAGTCGCCCATGTTGATCTCGCCGATGTTCTGGTACATCGTGGAGCCGTCGACCGTGATGAACCCCTGCGAGGAGTCATCCTTCTTCGACCCGTCGTACTGGACCACCACGGCCAGGCCCTTGCCCACCTTGGTCGCGAGCATCTCCTTCAGGTCGGCCGTTCCCTCGGTGTACAGGCTGTTGTCCGCGTTCAGGAAGACCATGACCACCCATTCGAGCTCGCCCATGGCCACGCAATTATCCTTGTCGTCGAGGGTGTATCCCAGGTCGCACTTGCAGACCGTCTCGCCGCCGGTCTGGCGGCACAGGGACCGATGCGGCTCGGTGCAGGGGTTCGGGTTGCAGGGGTCGGGATCGGTGACGCAGTTCTTGCCGTCCCACATCGTGCCGAGCTCGCAGTCGCAGATCTGGCTCTTGCCGTCCGTGCTCACGACGCAGCGGGTGCGCGCGTCCTTGGTGCAGGGGTTGGGGTCGCACGGGTCCTTGTCCGAGTCGCCGTCCGCGTCGCCGTCCGCGTCCACGTCCGTGTCGCCGTCCGCACCCTGCTGTTGGCTGCCGTCCTTGACGCCGGCGTCCTCGTCCGCCAGAGGCTCGCTGCCGCAGGACAAGGTGAAAAACATGCAGCAAAGTAAAAGACTTATTTCCTTCAGGTGGGTCATCTGTTTTTCTCCTCTACTTCCTAAGTTTTCTTCTCCCCCTGTTTACAGCTACACCATAATACCAGATGTGTTCTTTTTTACAAATAGTTCTTTTCTGTTTTTCTTGCGCCGAAGCCGGATCATCCCGATCGTCGGCATCCTGATATTCGACTCTCGAGCTGGCCGAGATTGTCGATCAGGATCACCCCGATCTTCAGGAACAGCGTCATCAAGGATGGGACCCGATGGCTCAAAAGAGGGTTTATGGAGAGGCTCGCGGCGTTGGGCAGGAGCCAGCGCGAGGTCATGAGGGACGTCGAGAAGTCTGCGACCACGAAGCGGATCCGATGGGGCCAGAGAACAAAAAGGAACTCTGCGGGCCAGGATTGGGGAAGGACGACGGCTCGGGACATCTTGCCGACCCCGAGGTAATCCGGATTTCGGTCCCGGGGGTGGTATTTGACGGCAAATCGATCGCATCGCCTATCGATGCGCTCAAGGACCTGACCCATGACCGAGGGATAGTCAGGGCAGCGTTTGATGATGTCCGAATGCCCGACCAGTACGATCCCCTCGATGTCCTTGAAGGATTCCAGATCCAAGCCTGAGGCCTCGAGGTAAATCCGGATCCAGTCGCCGATACGGTCGTCGGTGTAGAGACGGCTCGGAAGTGTGCGTGTCCTCGGCATGGGCAAGTCGGGCCTGAGGTGCTCCGGGAAAATGAACCAGCCTTCGTCGATCCACCTCGAACTTCCCACCCTCCTCACGAAGTACATCCACGAACCGAAATAGATCTTGTACAACGACCGGATCAACCACGATTTCGCAGGCTGGAGGCTCTCGATGGCGTAGGCATTGGCCCCCTCTTCGACATAGATCCCCAAGGCCTCGGGGTTGTTCCTTTTGGCAAAGTGGAGCAGGGCCTGATCATAGGGATAGTAATCGTTGAAGGCGAATACCCGGTCCGGTTTGATTCGACGGCAGAACAATTCGATTCTCCAGACGTTCTTCTTGTCCCTCCACCGTCGCTGGATGATCGGATGCAACGCGTAATCTCCCAGGAGGAGCTCCACGCTACGGAACGGCTTTCGATCCCAACGTTGGAAGGCATCGCTCGCAAGCCCGGCGTCCTTGAACTCCGTGGATATGAGCAGGTGGTTCTCATCGAGCCCTTGATCCACCGCAATGCCGCAGGCCAGCATGACATGGTACGGCGTGTGGGCCAGGAAGACGTTCGTCGCCATGAGGTCAGCCTTTCCGGAGACGGCGAAGGAACCGGTATCCTTCATAGCCGTGACACAAGAGGTCGAAGTGGGCCTGGATCATCCAGAGACCCTTCGAGGACAGGAGCCCCGGGATCCAGGCGGTACCGTTTGCCAGACCCTGAAGCCCGATCGATTCCGTCGCTCCCTGTCCCGCGTCCTGGACATAGGGGATGTCCAACAGGGCGGCCGCCTCCTTGCGCGTGGGGTAGGACAGAAAACGATGCATGACGAAGCGGGTGAAGGCCCTGCTGGAGAGAGGCCGTGCGATCTCCAGACGAAGGGTCCGGACCATGTCGTCGAGTCCCTGGAGGAATCCGGACCACACCATGCGGGACCAGCGCGAGGCATCCGGACCGTCCGGATGGACCGAAGGACCCAGGATGGGCTCGACCCTGTCCGTTCCCACGAAGCGATATCCGGTCACGGTGCCGTGATGGGCCTTGAAGAGAAGCTCGCAGAGACGGATGGCGCCGGCGGTCAGCTGGACGCCGACGGTCGAGGGACCGTTGTTCCAATGGTCGATGATGAATCCCTCCTTGCGGGATTCCCTGGACGACGCTTTGCCGCGCTGGGTAAGGCCCAGATAGTATCCGTGAATTCGAGGTCCCCGGGAGGGGGGGTAGAGATCGGCCAGGGCATCCTGGGTCGACCCCGCCCAACCGATGTCCACGACGGCTACCCTCCGCGGATCTCCGTCCCGAGAAGATTCGGATTCCCCAAGGAAGCCGATCTGCCTGAGATACGTCTCGAGCAGTGTCTGCTGGCGACGCTGCTCGGCCCTCACCGCATCCAGGAATTCCGTCTCGTGTCCGAGCGATTCAATTCGGGCCCGGGCCTCCTCCAAGGAGGGACCACGGGTCGCGCCCCCGGGCTCCGGGCCGAGAAACCGATCGATGAGCTCATCGGACAGCAAGAACTGCTTGAGAAAGTCCCGGGCCGAATAGATCCTGCTTTTGGTTCCGAAGCTCCAGGTCCCTGAGGCGAGGGGATTCGCCGGATCGGCGGATGGGAGCCGGGTGACGGCCCGCGAGAGGAGCGTGTACTGCAGCAGGGATCGATCCATGGGCAGCTCCAACGCCTTGGCCAGCCGGTTTGCAGCCGCCCACAGGGTGCGCCCCTCGCGCGCCATGAAAAGAATACGATTGAACGGATTCTCCAGATGGCGTTCCAAAACATGGAGCGCGAGATGGCCCGCCACGGGCGCAACGATGTGTCGGCCGATCCCGAAGAGAACCTCCTCATGGCTTTTCGGCGTCGTTTCCCGGATCGCGGACGACGGCCGGGCGAGGTGCCGATACAGGGCGCGACGGTCCGGATCGAGGCCCATGCCGCTCGAGGCGAGACGGAGCAACGCCGAGCGCCTCATCTCGTCGCGGTCCAAGAGGAGCACGGCTCGCATCCCGAGTCGGCGGGGCGACCGGAAGTCGCTCTTCCAGTGGTTGCCGACATGGACCGCTTCACGGACCGACACTCCGAGCATCTCCGCGGCGTGGAGGAAGAGCCTTCCCGAGTACTTCCCCAGGAGAGGCCCCGACGAGACGAATCCCCCCTGGAAATAGCGGCCGAGACCGTGGACCTCGAGGAGGGAGGCCACGTCCTCGTTTGAGAGGTACATGTCCGACAGGAAGTAGAGTCTCAGGCCGGCATCGTTCAAACGGGACATCAGGGAAAAGGCGTGCGGAGCCGGAAAGAGAGCGATTTTTTCAAGATGGATCTCATGCCGCGCCGCTTCCTCCACCGATTCGGGATCCGCCGGCATTCCCAGCTCCGAAAAAAGATGGGCGAGCCCTTCCCTGAGCCTCCATTCGTGGTCGAATCCCTGTTTCTCGGCGCTGGCCATGAGGCGCTTCGCGACGATCTCGCGCCTCCGGATCACATCCTGAACGGCAAGCTCCCTCCCCGGGCCCGAAGCGGCATTCGCCCGCCCGGCCAGGAAAGCGCAGGAACGCTCGACGACGGTATGGGGAAGGCAGCATCTATAGAGCACCGTGTCGAACACGTCCAGAAAGACCACGCCGTGCGACGAGACGCTGCCCAGAACGCGATCGGCCAGGGCCTGCGGTGATGCCCAAGGGGATTCGGTCCGGCGCGCCGGATGGACAGAGCACCTTTTCGATCGTCCTGTCTTCAAATCCTCACCCTCGTTCGAGCATGTGAACGAACCCTGTGGTCTAATTATCATAAAGCCCTGAGAAAATCAGGACGGATCAAGGGGGAATCCGGGTCGGTGAGGGCCGCATCGATGAGCTTCAGCAGGTCCTTCTTGTCCTTCTGGAGCGTTCCCTTGAGCGCAAGCCAGTTCGATGCGTGGTTGGAACGGAATTCGACCCCGTCCGCCTCGAGGTGCTCGACGAGCACGCGGCACTCCTCGAGCGCCTCGACCGTGGTGAGGGATCGGAACGGCGCGCCGTAGACCTCCTCGAAGCTCGGCGTGCGCGGCTCGAGCATGAGCGTGAGCGCGGCCATGTACTCCCCGCCGATCCGGTTGAGCACCCCCGCGGTCGCGATCGCATGGCGCCTCGACCCCTCGGGCCCGGCCAAGCCGAGGATCACCGTGCTCGAGATCTCGAACCCGGCCTCGCGGATCAGGCGTCCGGCCTCGACGATCTGCCCGGCCGTGGCCCCCTTGTCGATGCGCCGCAGGACCTCGTCGTCGCCGGACTCCACGCCGAAGTACACGAGGGAGATGCCCGACGCGCGGATGCTTTTCAGGTCGTCCATGGACTTCGCGAGGATGTTCATGGGCGAGGCGTAGAGGGAGATGCGCTCGATCCTCGGGAATGCCTCGCGGCAGCGCTCGGCGATGCGGATCAGGCGATGGGCCGAGAGCGCCATGGCGTCGCCGTCCGCGAGGAAGATCCGGCGGTGGCCGGGCCAGTCGCGCTTCGCGAGCTCGATGTCCCGGAAAACCTCCTCCTCCTTCCGCGCCTTGAACCGCTTGGTCTGGTACGCCACGCAAAAAGCGCACCGGTTGTGCGAGCATCCGAGCGTGGCCTGGAGGATGAGGGATCTCGCCTCGGACGGCGGTCGATAGAGAGGCATGTCGTAGTCGAGCATCACGGCTCAACGTAACGCACGGCGGCCGCGGAGGCAATGGTGGCCGAAAGATAAAGGGGCCGGAATCCGCATGTTGTTTACCCCCGGGCTACCGGTTCCAATCATCCCTAAACCCCCGGGCAGATCCGGACTGAAAACAACGAGAGATTGACCGGAAAACGGGACAGGCTGGAATCAATCCGATGAAAGACAGGTGTTCTCCCTAAAATTGCAGGAAGAAAATCGTCTGAAAAAAGAGTGAAATCTCTCGTAAGAACAGTTCTGACCGTCCGGGTTCACGGAGAAAGACGGAATCAGAGAAAACGGGAGGGGGGACGTCTCCGAGGTCAGAGCCTCTGGACAGCCCGGACCGTGGGGATCGGCGGCGGGATGCTGCCTTGCGGGAACTCGACTCCGTAGTCTCCGGACCGGAACCGGCCCGACGCCTCCCGGTACCTGTCCCAGAACGGCTTCAGCACATCCTTGATGAACGCGTCGCGAATCTCCTTGCTGCTCGCGTGGCACTTGGGCATGGGAGTGGGCTTCTTCGGAGACTGGGGGGTTGCGAGGTGCTCGACCTGCATCAGACCTGCCTTGCCCAGTACCGGCCGTCCTTCCCGCTCCCGGATCTCAGCAAGCTCCTGCTCCTTGTCCTTGACCATGCGACGGAACCGGGATTGCCGCTCGTGAGGAGCCAGGTGCTCCCAGCCAGGAAGCGGAGAGGTCACCACGTCGACCGTCCTGATGAACTTCTCCTTCGGGATCCTTCTCCACCATCCTCCGGCCTGCCACCAAGCCGTGCGGTCGAGGTACGTGAAGGTCTGCCTGGCTCCTGACGCGAGCTGGTCGAGGGTGGAGAAGCCGGGCCAGTGGGAGACCTTGGCGACGAGCCCGTCCTTGACCACGTTGGTGGCGGCGTAGAGGAGCTTGGAGATGAGCGCGTCCTGGTCGACAATAGGGACGATCCTGCCGCGAGAAGACCAGACATGCCCCGTGCGTTTGTAGTGGATATTGAGCTGCCTGGCGGCAAGGCCGTGGAGGTGGCGGAGGAAGAGGGAGGCGTTGGGGACCTGGTCCGGGGCAAGGGAGAAGATGCAGTGGAAGTGGTTGATATTGGAGAAGAAGGCGTGGATGCGGATCGGGTGTTTCTTTTGGGCTCGACCAAGGCAGGAGCCGAGGATATTATTGGTGTCGGGGTCGGGCTTGAGGAGGAACATCTGGTGCTCGGTTCTGAGGGTGAGCTCGTAGCAGAGCCCGGTGGTCCAGAGGCGTGGTTTTCGGGCCATGGTTCTACCTCCCGAGTAGATATCGGGAGGCCGGGGGAAAACGTTGCAGGGGAAAACGAAAAAAATATCATTGGTACCGGAGAGCTTGGCTCCTAGACACGAATCCCGGCTTCCAGCCGTTTGGGTTTGGAGGAGGGATCTATGATTTCGATACCGGTCTCGTCAGATTTGGTGCAAGAGATTATGATTCTGTATCCGGACGTTGGATAATAAAGGATCCTTTTTTCTTTTCAACTGGGGAATTAAATATGTATGAATATGTTATTGGAAATCCTATTAATTTTATAGATTTTTGGGGGTATCAACAGTCCTCCGTAAATAATCAAATTAAAGATTGTATAGAAAAATTATTACATGCAAAATTGTCAGATAAAGGATTATGCTGGGGGGATAAAAAAGGTGATTTTTGCGTTGGACCAGGTGGAACTCCCCCCGAGGCCAACCCTAAAAACGCTGAACCAAAACACAACAATCCAACACCATATGATCCAGAGAAAGGGACGAGCGTACATGGAGCCGTTACAGTTAATTTTTAAAGACAACCTATCCTTTTTTTGTAAAATACTTGTGTTTCTTATTGCCATTGGTACACAATGTTTTTGTTCGGGCAGTCCAAGTATTACAAAAACAATTAATGTTAGAGACATTTTCATTGCTTGCTCAAACCATGGTATCTCCTGTATTGATTGTGGATGTATATGCTTCCCTGGATATACGGGTTCCAATTGCAAGACAGAAGAGGATTTGCCCGCATTTTTATCTGCGGTCAGAAATGGAACATATGAAGATGTAAAGGTATTGTTGCCCAGCCAGAACCACGAGGAACTGGACAGGGCTCTGGTTTATGCTAGCGGGAACGGAGAGTTCGAAATAGTCAAATTGCTTATTGATAGCAAGGCAGATGTAGCCCCTAGGGATACCAGTGGCAGAACCCCATTATATTGGGCTTCATTCAGGGGAAGCGGTACCATCGTGAAGCTATTATTAGAGAATGGTGCAAATGCAAATGACAAAAACAATGATGGAACGCCGACTTTGTTAGTGGCAGCATTAAGTGGTGATCCTGGTGTTATCAGATTGTTGTTAGATCATGGAGCTGAAGTTGATGCCAGAGATCGATCTTCTCAATCATCATTGATAATAGCATCACATCAAGGGCACAGGGAAGCGGTTGAAATACTTCTTAGCAAAGGTGCAAATGTAAACCTTGTTGATAAACGTGGACAAACGGCTTTGTATCTGGCATGTTCCGAAGGGAATGTTGATATTGTAAAAATATTATTATCTCAAGGGGCAAAAGTAAATATCTTCAACGAAGAGGGATTTACACCTTTAGCTGCGGCGGCGGCAAGTGGTAAGGATGATTTGGTACGTTATTTGATAAAAAATGGTGCAGAGATTAATTATGTTATTGATAACAGGTTTACTCTTTTGATGTTGCCAGTGACCTGCTCCCCAAAAACTGGACAGTTTAAAATGTGAGTCCTTCACTGGGGGGTGGAGGACGCATGCGCAAGAGCAAGTACAAGACAGAGCAGATCGTTTCGGTTCTGAAAGAGGTCGAAACCGGGGTCAAGGTTCAGGACATCATCCGACGCCTTGGAATCACGGAGGGGACCTACTATCGCTGGAAGGCCAAGTACGGAGGCCTGGAGGTCAACGAGGCGAGACGGCTCAAGGCCCTCGAGGACGAGAATGGGCGGCTCAAGACGCTGGTGGCGGACCTGACGCTGGATAACCAGGCGCTGAGGCATTTGTTGGGAAAAAAATAGTAGGGCCCGCCGCGCTACGACTGGCCGTGGAGGAGCTGCGGTCAGCATTCTCGATGAAGAAGCGGCGGGCCTGTCGAGTGGTCGGCTTGGCGTCGGCGACCTACTACTACCGTAGTCGTCGACAAGAGCCTGCCGGGTTGAGGGAAAGACTCCGGGAGGTCGCCGCCCAACGTCCCCGCTGGGGCTATCGACGGCTACACGTTCTGCTGCGTCGGGAGGGTCGTGTCGTGAACCACAAGCTCGTCTACCGGGTTTATCGGGCCGAGGGGCTGGCAGTGCAGCGCAAGAGGCGCAAACGGCGCGTCGCGGCGGTACGTGTGGTTCTCCCTCCACCGACCCGCCCTGGCCAACGCTGGTCCATGGACTACATGGGAGATTCCCTAGCCAACGGTCGTACGTTCAGGACGTTCAATGTGGTGGATGACTTCAGCAGGGAATGTCTCGCCATCGAAGTGGACTTCTCGCTGCCGGCGAAAAGGATCATCCGGGTGTTGGAGAGACTCCTCGAGCTGCACGGTGCGCCCGAGGTCATCGTGCTGGACAACGGGCCGGAGTTTTCGGGCCGGGAGCTCGATTCCTGGGCGTACTCGCAGGGCATCCGATTGAATTTCATCCGACCTGGAAAACCGGTGGAGAATGCCTATATCGAAAGCTTCAACGGAAAGCTCCGGGATGAGTGCTTCAACGAGAATTGGTTCCTGAACCTGGATGATGCCAAGACCAAGATCGACATGTACCGGTCCGACTACAATGAGGTCAGACCGCATAGCTCTCTGGACAACCAGACGCCGAAGGAGTTTATTCGGAGCATAACTGGACTCACATTATTAGGTGTCCAGTGATGGGGGGCAGGTCACGAAAATGGCAAGGCAATCAGTGTCGTAAGTAACTAATCAGTAATTAAATTCGTGAGTTTTATAATAATCGAATGGAGTTATTGGATGATGACCTAGGGGATGTTCCGGAGAAACTCGAGCCTAGTTCCAATCGAAAATGAAAGATGATAGATTATCAAAAAGAGGAGGGTGGTCCGATGCAGTTCGAACGCATTACCCGGGATCCGGCGAGGATGAACGGCCAGCCGTGCATCCGCGATACGCGGCTGACCGTGCGACGGGTCGTCGAAGCGGTGGCCCTTTATCCCGATCGGTCTCTGTTGCACAGAGAGTACCCTGAACTCGACGACGAAGATATCCGGCAAGCTCTCGAATACGCCGCCGCGATTCTGGACGATCGGGTCCTGCCACTCTCGGCGTGACCGATGAAGCTCCTTCTCGATCAAGGGCTTCCGCGATCCGTCGCAGAGCATCTCCGGAAAGCCGGACATGACGCCGTGCATACCGGCGAGACCGGGCTCGCAACGGCGCGCGACGCGGACATCATCGAGTACGCCAGAGAAGGCGGAAGGACCGTCATCACGCTTGATGCGGACTTCCATGCCCTCATCGCCTTGGAGGGTGCTTCATCGCCGTCGGTGATCCGTATTCGCGAGGAAGGTCTTGGCGCGGAAGCGTTGCTCCGGCTGCTGCTGGATGTCCTTCACCTCTGCAAGCAAGATATCGAAAATGGCGCCTTCCTCTCGGTCACCCGCGAGCATGTGAGAATCCGGCGGCTTCCCGTCGTCGGGTGAGCGGCCATTCCTGCGCACCAAGCGCGACCGCCTGGGACACCTGCTCACGTTCAAGGATTGATGCGATCGATTACGGTCTGACGAGGGAGAGCAGCTCTGCGCGCTCCTTGCGGCTCGCGTGGCCGGCGAAGGCGACGGTCTCGACCCGGCTCGTGCGGCTGCGGCCGCGCACGATGAGGCACAGGTGCTGCGCCTCGATGGCGCAAGCCGCGGCCCTGGCGCCGAGGTGATCGACGAGGGCCTGGGCCGCCATGTGAGACGCCTCCTCCTGGAGGATCAGCCGGTGGCCGCACGCATCGATCAGCTTGGCGAGCGCCGCGAACCCGGCGAGCCTGCCCGACGAGACGTACGCGATATGCGCCCGGCCGTGGCTCGGCAGGAGGTGGTGCGGGCACATCGAGTAGAAGTCGAGGTTGCGCACCACGATGACGCTTCCGTTCGGGCCCCGCGAGGGCCGGCCGAGGATCTGGCCCAGGTCCATGCGGTACCCCTCGGTGAAGTGCTCGACCCAGAGCCGGGCCACCTTGTCGGGGGTCTCCTTGAAGAGACGCGTGGCGTCGTGGGGCAGATCGAGGCCGCGGCAGAACGAGGCCACAGCCTTCTTGAGGTTTCCGGAACAGCGGTTTTTTTTATTCTTCATTTCTTAGGGCCACCCACTCGCCCGGTCTCTCCTGGAGCCTCACCTCCGCGAGGCCTTCAACCCCGCCGTCCAGGTGATCCCAGATCCAGCGCGCGACGGCGTGGAGATCGGTCCGGGCCAGCCGGTCGTCCAGAATCGAGTGGTCGAGCTCCTGGACCACCCTGGCCTCCACCATGCTGCGGGTCCGGTCCATGGCGGCCGGGTCGGCATTCTCGATCGTGACCACGAACACGTAGTTGTGCCCGGTGAGCGGTCCGGATGTCCCCTTCTTCGCCGCGGCGAATGCGAACTCGAGCGAGGTGCGGACCGACAGGGTCGGGCTCAAACCGGAACGACCCCCTCGATCTCGGGCACCTTGGCCTTGAGCATCCGCTCCACCCCCATGTGGAGCGTCATCTGAGCGCTCGGGCAGCAGGCGCAGGCGCCCTGGAGGCGCACCTTCACCTTCTTGCCCTCGAGCCCCAGGAATTCGATGTCGCCGCCGTCCATCTGGAGCTGCGGACGGATCTGGTCGATCACTTCCTTCACCTTCTGTTCCAGGGTCATCTCTGCCATTGGAATCTTGCCTCCGTTCAATTCTCCCTGCGAATAACCATGGCGGTGGTGACGCCGCCGCCGCCGCAGATGGCCGCGACGCCGAGCTCCTTGCCGCGCTGCTTCAGGGCATTGTAAAGCGTGATGAGGATCCGCGCTCCCGAGATGCCGGTCGGGTGGCCGAGCGCGATCGCGCCGCCGTTCACGTTGAGCTTGGATCGGTCCCACTTGAGCTTGCGCTCGTTCACGAGCACCTGGACGGCGAACGCCTCGTTCACCTCGAGGAGGTCCATGTCCGACAGGGTCATCTTGGCCCGCTCGAGCGCGAGCGGGATCGAGTACCCCGGCCCCTCGCCCATGTATCGGGCGTCGACCGCGGCCGTGGCATGGCCCATGATGCTGAAGAGCGGCTTCGCGCCCAACGCTTTGGCGCGCGTCCGGCTCATGACGACGAGGGCGCAGGCGCCGTCCGACATGCCGCATGCGTTCCCGGCCGTGACCCGGCCGTCCTTCTTGAACACGGTGGGAAGCTTCGCGAGCTTTTCGATCGACGTGTCCTCGCGCGGCGTCTCGTCCGTGTCGAACCTCACCTCGGGGGTCTTGCCCTTGGCCGGGATGATGTAAGGCGTAATCTCGTCCTTGAACCGGCCTTCCTTGATCGCGGCCATGGCCTTCTTGTGGCTATCGAGCGCGAATTGATCCATCTCCTGACGGCTCACATCGTGCTTCTCGAGCAGGTTCTCGGCGGTCTGGCCCATGCCGCAGTTGCACGTGGGGTCCATGGAGTCGGACCAGCCGTCCTCCAGGGTTCGGTTGCCCATCTTGAACCCGGTGAACCGGCAGTTCTTGAGGAGATAAGGGATGGTGCTCATGGAGTCCATGCCCCCCGCGATGTAGATCTCCCCCTCGCCGGTCCGGATGTGCTCCGATGCGTAGATCACGGACTTCATGCCCGAGGGGCAGGCCATGTTGAGGCTGATGGCCGGCACGTGGTTCGGGATCCCCCCGAAGAGCGCGGCGGAGCGCGCCGCGTTCGGGCCGTTCCCGGCCTGGCGGCAGTTGCCGTAGATCACCTCGTTCACGTCCTTGGGGTCCACGCCGGAGCGCTTCACCGCTTCCCGGATGGCGGTGGCGCCGAGCTGGTACACCGGCTCGTCCTTGAGCGTGCCGCCGAAGCCTCCCATGGGAGTGCGAACCCCGCTCACTGCAACGACATCTTTCAGTTCGGTCATGATCTTTCCTCCTCTTTTTTATGCGATGAGCTGGCCGCCGTCGACCTGGATCACCTGTCCCGTGATGTGGCGGCTCAGGTCGGAGCACAGGAAGGTCACGGCCCACGCCACCTCCTCGGGTTTGCCGAGCCGGCCCAGCACGATCTCGGCCAACGCCTTTTCCCTCACGCTCTCCGGAGCGTCCTTCATCATGTCGGTCTCGATGAGGCCGGGCGCCACGCAGTTGCAGTTCACGTTGGATTTTCCAAGCTCGCGCGCGAGGGTCTTGGTGAACGCGATGATGCCCCCCTTGCTCGCCGTGTAGTTGGCCTGGCCGAACTTGCCGCGGAGCCCGTTGATCGACGTGATGTTCACAATCTTGCCGGAGCCCTGCTCCTTGAAGATCGGGACGGCCGCGCGCGCATAATTGAAGTACCCTTTCAGGTTTATGGAGATCACCTGGTCCCACTGCTCCTCGGTCATCTTCCAGATCACGCCGTCCCAGTTGATGCCCGCGTTGCACACCAGGATGTCGAGCCCGCCGAACTCCTTCTTCACGGTGTCGACCATGGCCTGCGCGTCCTTGAAGCTCGCCACGTCGGCCTTGACCGCGAGGGCCTTCACCCCCAGACCTTGGGCCTTCGACACCACGTCCTTGGCCTCGGTGTCGTGCTTGCGGTAGTTCAGGGCCACGTTCACGCCGTTCGAAGCGAGGTCGAGCGCGATGGCCGTGCCGATGCCCAGGCTTCCGCCGGTCACGATTGCGTTCTTTCCCTTGAGCTTGAAATCCATGGCATACCTCCGACTGTTAAAAACCTTTCACGTCTTCCGACGAACTCTACTCGTCTACCTTAGAATGCGGGGTCCTGGCAACGGGGTAGATCAGATCGGCAGTCCGAGGCTCCGGAGGAAGAGCCCGAGCCCGTAGCTCCACGCGTTGGCGAGGAACGAGGCGGCGACGGCGCGGAAGATCCCGACCGGACGCGCGAGGAGGTAGAAGACGGCGGCTTCGATCACGGCTACGAGCGTCTCGCCGCTCGAGACATAGAGGTTGTAGTCCGACACCACCCTGGGCCACACGTACCAGAGGAGCGGATGCGTGACGCAGGTAGCGAGCGCGCCCGCGGCAAAGGCGCGCCACGCCGGAACCCGTCCCCATCCGAGGAGGATGTACACCGGCGCCTCGGCCGCTATCGTGAAAAGGAACGATCGAATCCAGAGAAGGAAAATCAATGAAATGCGGAGGGTCATATCTTTCCTTCCATTACCGCTCCTTGTTCGGAAAATCGAGCCAAATGAGCGTGTGAAGCGAGGCGATTTTTTTCTTGATTCACTGTTGAACCGGGATATAGACCGGCATATAATGCCGCCCGCCGGTGGGGCCCGTAGCTCAACTTGGTTAGAGCGCCCGGCTCATAACCGGGTGGTTCCCGGTTCGAGTCCGGGCGGGCCCACTTGAAAACCAGGAACGGGGAGAGGGGTTTTATCTGAGATGACTAACAAAGACCTGCTCGTCCTAGAAAAACTTCAGGAAATCGATTGTAAGGTAGACGAAGAGGCCCAGAAACTCAAGGAGATACCAGCGAGAGTCAACGAGCTCCGGGAAGACGTAAACCGGGTGAGAGAACTCCTCAATCGCGAACGGGAGCGCCTGACCGAGCTGGAGAAGTGGCGCACCGATCACGAGCGGGACGTGACCCTGCAGACCGAGCTCCTCGCCAAGTCGAAGAACAAGCAGGCCCAGGGACGGAACGAGCGGGAGCTCAAGGCGGCCCAGCGCGAGATCGAGACCATCCGAAAGGCCATGCAGGACCGGGAGGGGGAGATCCTCGAGGTCATGGAGGCGATTGAGCAGTTCAAGAAAGCCATTGCCGAGCACGAGAAGGAGTTCGGCGACCTGGAGCTGCACCTTCGGGCCGAGGAGAAGGAAGCGGAACAGCGCATGGCCGAGGTGGAGCAGCTCATCGCGACCAAACGGGGGGGGAGGGAATCGGTGTTGAGGGAGATTCCAAAGCCGATCCTGAGTATCTACGAGCGGATCCGCCGGAGAGGGGGACTGGTGCTGGTCGAGGTCAAGGACGACCACTGCTCGGGATGCAACATGCAGGTCGAACCTCAGCGCCTCATCGAGCTCCACAAGGGCGACAAGATCATCCAGTGCCAATGGTGCCACTCCATCCTCTACTTCAAGGGCGAGCAGACCTGCACGGCTCTTTGACAAAGAGAGGCCGTGTTTCATAAGGTCCATGGTTGTCTCAAGCAGGCCAGGCGATCGCCGGCGGGCCGCCGGCCTTGCGCCGAAGGTCCGCGGGAGGAAAGTCCGAGCTCCACAGGGCAGGGTGCCGGGTAACGCCCGGTGGGGGTGACCCCGAGGAAAGTGCAACAGAGAGCAGACCGCCGGTCCGTTGAAGGCCGGCAAGGGTGAAAGGGTGCGGCAAGAGCGCACCGGGGCCCTGGCAACAGGGCCTGCACGGCAAACCCCACCCGGAGCAAGATCAAGCAGGGGCGATCCGCCTTCGGGCGGATACGGGCGGCCCGCCCGGAAGCCCCGGGTCGATCGCTCGAGGCGACCGGCAACGGTCGTCCTAGATGAATGATCGCCGCCCCTGTTGCGGGCAACCGCACAGGGGAACAGAACTCGGCTTACGGCCTGCTTGAGACAACCATAAGGCGGGTGCTCCGAAAGGGGTACCCGCCTTTGATTATCCGTTTTGTCTTGTGAAGGGTTGGCGTCCCCGACGGGATTCGAACCCGTGTTGCCGACGTGAAAGGCCGGTGTCCTAACCGGGCTAGACGACGGGGACAGCACGCGCCGTTTCTGGAGATCCGAAGCGGACTGGTGAGCCGTGCGCGATTCGAACGCGCGACCACCGGATTAAAAGTCCGATGCTCTACCAAACTGAGCTAACGGCCCGCTCATAGAAAATATACAGCCCCACAAGTAGTTAGCTTGCGAGGGCTTCCCGGTTCTTTACTCCATTCCATCCACTTTGCCCAGATCTTGCCCAAACTATTTGCTCCTCGCGATTCCGAGCACGACTTTTCTGCCTTCTTCGATTCGGGTCACGGCTATCCTGAGGTCGTCATCATCCACGATGTTATACCGGTCGAACACGGCCCGGGTTTTGTGGCCGCTCATCCGCATGACCACGGACTCGGAGACCCCACGCTTGCGCGCGTTCGTGATAAAACTCCGCCTCAAGTCGTGGAACCAGACGTGTGCCAACCCCGCTTCGTTCCTTGCCCGGTAAAACATCTTCTCAATCTGCACCCAGGGCTTGCCGGTCTTGGGATTGACGAAGACATAGCCGCTCAGGGAACGAGGAAGATTCTGGAGCATGGAGAGAACCCGCTTGGTCAGGTAGACGCGACGCGCCTCCTTGGTCTTGGTGTCGGCCTCGCCCAGGGTGACATGGCCCTCCTTCAGATCCACCCTTGACCAAGTGAGGTCCAGGATCTCCCGCTTCCTCATGCCGGTGTCATAGGCCATGAGAAGGATCGGCTTGAGCGTCTCCTCGGCCGACTCATAGAGCTTGTTGAAGTCGGCCTCGTCGACCACTACGTTCCGGGTGTTGCGCTCTTCGA
>Ga0315282_10008444_pt1 | contig 16671 bp, 27 predicted proteins | sample YL17G07_20_MG_FD_203693 | JGI IMG/M metagenome (GOLD analysis project Ga0315282, IMG submission 203693) | Sediment microbial communities from Yellowstone Lake, YNP, Wyoming, USA - YL17G07_20 | ecosystem: Environmental > Aquatic > Freshwater > Lake > Sediment | place: USA: Wyoming | collected...
CGCCGGACAGCGCCCGGCGGTCGGAGTGCCTACTCCTCATTCGTCGTCTACCAGATCGCCCTCATCCATCCCAAGGGCCTCATCCTCGTCCTCGTCCCCCTCGCCCTCGCCGTCGTCGCGTCTGGCGAGTGACTGCCCGAGCTGCGCGAGCTTCTGCTGGACCTCGGTCAGCGACTTCTTGCCGAAGTTGCGGATGGCCATCAGGTCCTGCTCAGTGCGCAGGATCAGCTCCCGAACCGTGAGGACGCCTTCCTTCTTGAGGCAGTTGAAGGTCCGGACCGAGAAGTCGAGATCCTCGATCCGGTAATCGAGCACGGCGCTCTCTGCCTTCCCGCTGTCCTCGTGGCGCAGTTCGGCCGTGTCCGCTACCGCGCGGAAGTCGAAGAAATAGCGAAGGTACTGGTCCAACACTCTGGCCGATTGGCTGATCGCGTTCGAGGACGTGATGCCGCCGCTCGTCCAGACCTCCAGCACGAGTCTGTCGAGGTCCGTCCGATGCTCGCGGCGCGTCGGCTCGACGATGAAGTTCGCCTTCCGCACGGGGCTGAACATCGAGTCCATCGGCACGCGGCCGATCTCACCGGTCTGGAGCTGCTGCTCCGCCGCGCGGTATCCGCGGCCGGCCATGATCTCGAGCTCCATGTAGAGCTCCGCGTCCTTCGTGGTGAGGAACGCGATGTGTTGGTCACGCCGTGCCACCTCGATCTCGGGCGGGCACTGGATGTCACCTGACGTGACCTCGCACTCGCTGGAGGCCTCGATCTTGGCCTTCCAGATCTCATCCTCGGCGAACTCTGCCGACGCGGGGTCCTCGACGACCGGCCGGAGGCAGACCTCCTTGAGGTTGAGCAGGATCTCGGTCGTGTCCTCCAGGATACCGGGGATGGTAGAGAACTCATGGACCACGCCTTCGATTCGCACGCTGGTGAAGGCGAAGCCTTGAATGAAGCTGAGCAGGATCCGGCGCAGCGAGTTCCCAAGGGTAACGCCGAAGCCGCGCTCCAGCGGCTCCACGAGGAACTTGCCGTAGGACTCGTCGTCAGTGCCCGCCAGGAGCTCAATCTTCGGACGGTAAAGCTCTGCCATTCTTCGCATTGCCTCCTGTCGGTAGGCGTCGCACCACGCACTGCTACTAGCGGGAGTAGTACTCGACTATGAGTTGCTCGTTGACGTTCGAGTCGATCTGATCCCTACCAGGGAGCGTCACGATCTTCCCGATCATGTCCGTGAAGTTGACCTCGAGCCAGTCCGCCAGGCCGCGAGAGCCGGCGGAGTTGACAGCGATCTGGATCGGCTGAATGCTCCGGCTGCGCGGCTTAACGGCGACCACGTCGCCTTCCCGCACCAGGAACCCCGTCATGTTCACGATCCTACCGTTCACCGAAAAGTGACGGTGGCCGACGAGCTGCCTGGCCTCGTCACGAGAGCTCGCGAACCCCAGCCTGAAGACGACGTTATCGAGCCTGCGCTCGAGCAACTGCAGCAGGATCTCGCCCGTGACTCCGCGGCGGCGAGCCGCGCTGCGGAAGTAGTTGCGGAACTGGCGCTCGCGGATGCCGTACATGCGGCGACACTTCTGCTTCTCCCGTAGCTGCAGCCCATACTCGCTCGTCTTCCGGGGCCTGCGGGACTGGCCGTGCACGCCCGGTATCTTGTTGCGGCGCTCCACCTCGATGGGACACTTGGGTCCCAGGCAGCGCGCGCCCTTGAGGAACAGCTTCTGACCTTCCCTGCGGCAGTACCGACAGTCAGGCCCGTGGTAAGTAGCCATCGCTACGCTTTCACCTCCAGCAAGTGCTACACGCGCCTGCGCTTGACGGGGCGGCAGCCGTTGTGCGGGATCGGGGTGACGTCCTTGATGTGGCCGACCTCGAGCCCGGTCGCTGCCAAAGCGCGGATCGCCATGTCCTTGCCCGAACCGGGGCCCTTGACGTTCACGTCGACTCGACGCATCCCCTGATCCATCGCCTTGCGGGCCGCCATCTCGGCGGCGAGCTGCGCGGCGAAGGGCGTGCCCTTCTTCGTCCCCTTGAAGCCGGCCGTCCCGGCGCTGGCCCAGGCGACGACGTCGCCCTGGCGGTCGGAGATTGACACGACGGTGTTGTTGAAGGTGCAGCTAACGTGCGCCACGCCCTCGGTCACCATGCGCTTCTCGCGCCGCTTCTTCCCCGTCCTAACCTGCTTCCTGGCCATCCATACGCTCCTTCAGTCGGTGCGCAATGTCGCCCGACGCCATACCGGCCTGCAAGTGCGGCATCAGCCGCCGCACCGCTAGTGCGCGAGCTTCTTCTTCTTCCTGATGCCTACGTTCTTCTTGTTCCCGCGACGCGTGCGCGCGTTCGTCTTCGTTCGCTGGCCGCGCACCGGCAGCCCGCGCCGATGACGAACCCCGCGGTAGCAGCCGATCTCCATCAGGCGCTTGATGTTCCCCTGGGTCTCGCGCCTAAGGTCCCCCTCAAGCACGTAGCTCTGCTCCAGGCGCTCGCGGATCCGCCCGACCTCTTCCTCGGTCAGATCGCGGACCTTGGTGTTGGGGTCCACGTCGCAAGCGCGCAATACGTCCAGGCTGCGGGAGCTCCCCACGCCGAAGATGTACGTGAGCGCTACTTCTACACGCTTGTCGCGAGGAAGGTCAATACCTACTATGCGAGCCAATCGAGCCCACCTCCGAGGCGCCGGGTTAGCCCTGACGCTGCTTGTGCTTCGGGTCCTTCGGGCAGATCACGCGAAGGACGCCTCGGCGCCTGATGATCCGGCACGAAGAGCAGATCTTCTTCACTGAAGCCCGAACCTTCAAAACACTCACCCCCGAGCGCGGGCACGTATGACCCCGAGCGCCGGCGTATCGGCGCCGCTACCTATGGAGCCAGGTAATGCGGCCCCGCGTCAGATCGTAAGGCGATATCTCCAGAGAGACTCTGTCACCCGCCATGATGCGGATGAACTTCATGCGCATCTTGCCCGACACGTGCGCCAGGACCTCGTGGCCTCCCTCAAGCTCGACACGGAATACGCCGTTGGGGAGTTTTTCGGTCACAATGCCCTGGACCTTGATCGCTTTCTCCTGGTCAGGCATGTCGCATCTCCGGCCTCCGAATCGACCGTCCCGGGCTCACCAGGCTTCTGAACCTGCTACTGTCAGTACGTCCGGTCCCTCGCGCGTGATGAGCACGGTGTGCTCGAAGTGCGCACTCCAGGACCCGTCTATCGTCCTCATCCCCCAGTTGTCCACCGGGCAGCGCTGCGTGAACGCCGCACCGAGGCTGCTCATCGGCTCTATCGCGAGGGTCATCCCCTCGCGCAGCTTCATTCGCCCGCCGGTGTCGTCCGCGAAGTTCGCCACAGACGGAGCCTCGTGCACACTCAAGCCCACTCCGTGTCCGGCCAGGTCTCGGATGCAGGCCATCCTCGGCCGCCCCGGCGCCTGTCGGTCCTCAACAGCCGCCTGGATCGCGGCGGATATGTCCCTCACGCGTCCGCCGAGCTGCGATGCCGCGACGGCCGCAGTGAGTGCCTCCCGCGTCGCCGCGACCAGCACGGCCACCTCGGGGCTCACCTCGCCTACCTCGACCGTCGTCGCCCCGTCGGCGTGACAGCCGCCTACGCACACCCCAATATCGAGCCCCACAATGTCGCCCTCATTCACCACGACGCGCTCGCTCGGAACGCCATGGACGACAACGTCGTTCACCGACACGCACACAGCGGCCGGGTAGGCCTCCCGCGCTCCCGGCGGGCGGTAGCCCTTGAACGAAGGCCGCGCACCGTGACTGCGCAGGTAGTCCTCGCCGACCCGATCAAGCACAACGGTAGGGATGCCGGGCCTGACCGCCTTGCCCATCGCGCTAAGCGCTCCGGCCAGGATGCGTCCCGCCTCGCGCATCTTCGCGATCTGCGCCGGCGTCTTGATGACGGCGGCACCCTCACGCGCCACTGATACCGACCACCAGTGGCTTAACGACTGCCTCGACGCGCTCGAACACCTCGTCAGGGGTACCGACGCCGTCGACGCCCCGCAACACGCCGCGCTCAGCGTAGTAAGCCTCCAGCGGCTGGGTCTGCGCGTGGTAGGCCTTGAGCCGCTCGCCCACGGCCTCCTCGCGATCGTCGGCGCGGTGCACCAGCGGCGACCCACAGAGGTCGCAGACTCCCTCCTTCAGCGGCGGCTTGGCCTCGACGTGGTAGATGGCTCCGCACTCCTTGTTCGAGCACAGTCTCCGCCCCACGCACCGGCGCACCAGCACCTCGTCTGCAACCTCGACGTTCATGACCATAGTGACCGACGTGCCGCGGCCCGCCAGCATCCGCTCGAGCTCCTCGGCTTGCGGGATCGTGCGGGGAAAGCCGTCCAGGATGAAGCCCTTGGCGCAGTCGGACTTCCCCGTACGCTCCCGGATGATCCCCACCACGATCGCGTCCGGGACAAGCGCGCCGGCCGCCATGATGGGCGCCACCTTGCGCCCAAGCTCGGTGCCGTGGGCAACCGCCTCCCTCAGCATGTCGCCCGTGGACAGCCTGGGGAGCTCGAGTGCCTCCTCGAGCCGCTCGCCCTGCGTGCCCTTGCCCGAGCCCGGGGGGCCGAGAAGCACTAGGTTGGTCATCATGAGATGAACCCCTCGTACCTGCGCATGAGCAGGTGCGCCTCAAGCGCCTGCATCGTGTCCATCGCAACGCCGACGACTATCAGGAGCGACGTGCCGCCCACCACAGTGAATGTGTTTACCTTGGTGAGGAGGGGCACATAATACGGCGTCAGCGCGATCAAGCCAAGGAACAAGGCACCAGGGAGCGTGATCCTGACGAGGAGCTGGTCAAGGTATCGCTCCGTCGGAGAGCCGGGGCGCAGGCCCGGAATCGTGCCGCCGTTCTTCCTCAGGTTCTCGGCCACTTCCTTGGGCTTGAAGGTCACCGCCGTGTAGAAGTACGTGAAGACTACCACGAGCGCGAAGTAGACCAAGGCGGCCATGACTCCGTTCACGTCCGTGCCCGGCTGGAACTCGCTGATCTTGCTCACGAGCCACTGCATCTTCGCGGGGTCGACCCCGATCTTCTGGGCCAAAGCGTCGCTGAACACGAACTGCGCGATCGTATGGGGAAACATGAATACCGAGATCGCGAAGATGATCGGGATGACGCCCGCCTGGTTCACCTTGAGCGGCAGGTACGTGCTGTGCCCGCGGTACATTCGATGCCCCACGACGCGGCTGGCGTAATTGACCTCTACCCTCCGCTGTCCCTGCTGGATGAGGATGATGAAGGCCACGATGGCGATCATCACGCCGGCCAGGCCGATCAGGTTGGCGCCCGTGATGGCGCCGGCCCTCACCTGCTCGTAGGTCTGCCCGAACTGGCTCGGCATGCTGCACATGATACCCGTGAAGATGACCAGCGATACCCCGTTGCCGATGCCCTTTTCGGACAGCTCCTCGCCGATCCACATGAGGAAGCTCGTACCCGCGGTGAGCGTCACGACCACGAGAAGGAGGTTCCACATGCCCTGGGTGAGCACGTCCTGTGACCGAAGCATGACCGACAGGCCGAGCGCCTGAACGATCGCCAGGGCCACGGTCGTCCAGCGGATGTACTTGGCGATCTTCTTCCGGCCCTCCTCGCCCTCTTCCCGCTGCATCTTCTCAAGCTGTGGGATGGCGATGGTTAGGAGCTGGAAGATAATGGATGCGTTGATGTAGGGCATGATGCCCAGCGCGATGACGGAGAACCGCCTCAGTGACCCGCCCGAGAAAGCGCTGAGCAGGTCGAGGACGCCGCCGCCGGCGGAGCCGAAGAACCGCTCGAGCGCCGCGCGGTCTACCCCGGGGAGTGGGACGAACGCACAAGCCGTGTAGACTATGAAGATCCACGCGACGAACATGAGCCGCTTGCGTACGTCGGGCAGAGACCACGCCGTCTTCAGCGTCTCCGACATCTTGTGGGTCTTCTGCTGTCTCCGAGCCGCTACCTGAGTCGCCATGTCAGATCAGCTCCGCGCTGCCCCCGGCAGCCTCGATCTTTGCCTTCGCGCTCTTGGTGAAGTGATGCGCCCTCACGGCAACGGCCTTCGTAAGCTCGCCGTCGCCCAGGACTCGGAGCCCATCGCCCAGCTTTCGGACGACGCCGATAGACGTGAGGTACTCGGGTGTGATGACAACGTCCGCGCCCGCCAGTTCCTCGAGCCTGCCGACATTGATCTCGGCAAAGTCCCGACGGAACATCCCAATGTTCAGAGCGCGCTGGCTGACGCCGCGCCGCCGAGGCAGGCGCCTCTGCAAGGGCGTCTGTCCACCCTCGAAACCACGCCGGATCGAGGTGCGGGCGCGCTGGCCCTTCATGCCTCGGCCGCACGTCTTGCCCTGGCCCGCGGCGTGGCCGCGTCCGACGCGGCTCTTGCGCCTGTTGTGGGGCTGCGACCCGCGGATCGCGCCCAGCTTAACCGATGCCATGTCACCGGGGGCGTCCTTGCTCATTCGACGTCCTCCTCGACCTTGACCATGAAGTCGATCTTGCCGATCATGCCACGTATCTCCGGTCGGTCGGGAACCACTACCGTCTTGTTCAGCTTCGTCAGGCCCAGAAGACGTGCGGTCGCGCGCTGATCCCGCTTGCGCCCGATCAGCGACCGACGCAGAGTAACCCTTATCTGTCCGCCTTCAGACACGGCGTACTCCTCCCGGTTCAGAACTGCAGCCCGCCCTCGCGAGCCGCGTCGGCGAGCGCCTTCACGCGGCCGTGATAGGGGTAGCCGCTGCGGTCGAACACGACGCTTCGGACCCCCTGAGCCTTCGCGCGCTCGGCGATCGCCACACCCACGGCCTTCGCCGCGTCGACGCTCTTCTTCGATGGCGCGCCCTCCAGCAGGCCGGCTTCGCGGCTCGACGCCGCCGCGAGCGTGTGCCCGCGCGCGTCGTCCACCACCTGGGCGTAGATATAGCGAAGGCTCTTGTACACGCAGAGCCTCGGCCGCTCAGCGGTACCCGAGATCTGCTTCCGCACCCGCGCGTGCCTGCGGCGAAGCTGGTCCGTTCTTCGATCAGTCGACCCCATCAGCACTCACTCTCGCTTATGCCGGCCGCGCCGGCTCGATCACCGTTCGCCCTACTTGCCCTTCGAGCCCACGGCCGCCTTGCCGGCCTTCTTCCGCACTATCTCGTTGGTGTACCGGAAGCCCTTGAGCTTATACGGTTCCACGGGGCGCAGCGACCGGATGTCGGCCGCGAACTGGCCCACCTGCTCCTTGTCGATCCCCGAGACGATGACGCGGTGCACCGGCGGGTTCGTCCCGATCTGCTCGGTGGTGGCTTGGATTCCGTCCGGTATCGGCACCTCCACGGGGTGCGAGTGGCCGGCCGTGATCGAGATCGTGCCCTCCGAGATCGTCACGCGGTACCCAATCCCCTGCAGCAGCAGACCTCTCGAGAACCCCTGCGTCACGCCGGTCACCATGTTGTTGACCAACGCCCGCACCAGCCCGTGAAGCGCCCTGATGCGGCGTATCTCCGAGGAGCGCTTGCACACTACGCTGTCGCCCTCGCGCACCAGCTCGATCTCCGACGGCAGCGTGCGCTCAAGCCTGCCTTTGGGCCCGCTGACCTCAACGAAACCGGGTGCGATGCCGACGGTCACGCCCTCGGGCACCGCGATCGCCATTCGTCCTATTCGAGACACTGTGTCACCACCTCATGCAGCTCTAGCGGCTACCAGACGTGGCAGATGACCTCTCCGCCAACTCCGAGCTTGCGTGCCTGCTTGTCCGGCAGCACACCGACCGAGGTCGACAGGATAGCTATCCCGAGACCTCCGAGCACGCGCGGCACACGCTGCTTCCCGACGTAGAGCCGCTGGCCGGGCCGCGATACCCGCCTTACCCCATTGATCACCCGCTCGCGACTGGGGCCGTACTTCAGACGCAGCCTGATGCGGCTCTGCGGCCCACTGGACAGGATGCGGAAGTTCTTGATGAAGCCCTCGTTGCGCAGGATCTTCGCGATCTCCAGGTTCATGCGGGATGCCGGAATCTCCACGCTGTCGTGGTAGGCCGAGCTCGCGTTCCTCACCCTTGTGAGCATGTCAGCAATTGGATCGGACTGACTCATGAATCCGACGCCCCTTCAACTACCGAGCCGGACCTACCAGCTCGACTTTGTTACTCCGGGAATCAGGCCCTCCAGCGCCAGGAACCTGAAACAGATCCGGCATAGCCCGAACTTCCGCAGGTACCCGCGCGGGCGTCCGCAGATGCTACACCGGGTGTACCCGCGAACCCCGAACTTCGGCTTCCGGCTGCACTTCACTTTGAGGGACTTCTTGGCCATCTACCGCTCCTTGTGCGCCCTATGACTTCAGCGGAAAGCCCAGCTCGAGCAGCAACGCCCTGGCTTCCTCGTCGGTCTTGGCCGTCGTCACGACCGTAATGTCGAGCCCGCGCGACCGGTCGATCTTGTCGTAGTCGATCTCGGGGAAGATGGTCTGCTCGGTCACGCCGAGGCTGTAGTTGCCGTGCCCGTCGAACGAGTCGGCCGGCAGGCCTCGGAAATCGCGAATGCGCGGAAGCGCGACGGTCACGAGGCGATCGATGAACTCATACATCCTTCGGCCTCGAAGGGTCGAGCGGCAGCCGATGGCCATCCCGGCGCGGATGCGGAAGTTCGCCACCGACTTCGAGGCCCGGCGGATCGCGGGCTGCTGCCCGCCGATCAGCGCGAGCTCGCCCATCGCTGACTCAAGGACCTTCCGGTCGTCTCTCGCTCCGGTGACTCCCATGTTCAGGCATACCTTCAGCGGCCGCGGAACCTGCATGACGTTCTTGTAGCCGAAGCGCTTCATGAGCGCGGGCACAACCTCCGCTTTGTAGCGCTCCTTGAGCCTAGCCACTACCCTCACTCCTGACCGCACGCGGCTCTCTCGCCGCACTCGGCGTGCGGAGCTCACCGCCCCGCCTCGCCCGCTATTCCTCGACGTCGACCTGCTGCCCCTTGATCCAAGCGGACCGCACGGGCCGTGTCTCCCCCGGCTTGCCCTCGACCGGCTCCCTGCGCGTGCGCACCTTGACGGGCTTCCCGGTCGACGGGTGCACCAACATGACGTTCGAGACGTGAATCGGCTGCGGTATCTCTATGATGCCGCTGGGCTTGTTACGGCCGCGAGCCTTCTGGTGCTTCTTCGCGACAGCGACGCCGTCGACGACGACCCGCCGGGTCGACGGATGGGCCTCGATGATCTTGCCCGTCTTGCCCCTGTCCTTGCCGGAAAGGACTACAACGGTATCGCCCTTCTTGACTCTTAGCCGAGGCTGCTGAGACATCTGTGGCTCCCTCTCACCAGACTTCGGGCGCAAGGCTGATGATCTTCATGAACGCCCTGTCGCGAAGCTCGCGCGCGACCGGCCCGAAAACGCGCCCTCCGACCGGATCGCCCTGCGCGTCGATTAGCACCGCGGCGTTGTCGTCGAACCTGATATGCGAACCGTCGGGCCTACGGACGGCGCTGCGCGTTCTCACGACGACCGCGCGCACGACCTGGCCGTCCCTGACTTGGCCGGTGGAGCTGGCCTCCTTCACGGCGCCGACGAACACATCACCGATCGAGCCCCAACGCGCGTTCCCCTTGCCAAGAACCCTGATGCACAGCACTTCGCGCGCCCCTGAGTTATCGGCTACCTTCAGCCGTGTCATCGGTCGGATCATCAGAGAACACCCCTGCTCCGCATCGCTCGGAGCCCTGCTCGGCGGCAGCGCCGCCGGCCCCGGGCGCGAGCCTATTCCTCTTCCTCGATCTCACGCTTGTGCTCAGCGCAGATGGCGTCCACCAGGTGCGCCGGCACCTCTTCGTAGTGTGAGGGTTCCATTGTGTAACTCGCCCGGCCGCCCGTCAGAGACCGGAGATCGGACTCGTATGTCGCCACCTCCGCGAGCGGCACCGCGGCGCCGATGACCTGGTACGCGCCCTCCCGCTCGGTCCCCTGGACCCGTCCGCGGCGCGACGACAGGTCCCCCATGATGTCGCCCATGAACTCGTCCGGAACCGTGACCTGGATCCTCACGATAGGCTCGAGGAGGATCGGATCGCAGCTCGCCATCCCCTTACGGAACGCCATCGACGCGGCACGCCTGAAGGCGAACTCCGACGAGTCCACGCTGTGGTATTGCCCGTCGAACACCGCGACAAGGATGTCCACGACGGGGAAGCCGGCCAGCACACCGTGCGCCATCGCCTCGACGACGCCTTTCTCCACCGCGGGGATGTACTGCCGCGGGATCGCGCCGCCGACTACCTCGTCGGAATACTGGAATCCCTCGCCGCGCGGCCTCGGATCGAGCCTGAGGTGCACGTCACCGAACTGGCCCCGGCCGCCCGTCTGCTTCTTGTACCGGTGGTGGATCTTGCCCGTCTTTCGTATAGTCTCGCGGTACGGGATCTTCGGACGACCCATCTCAACCTCTACGCCGGTCGTGCTGCGCAGCTTCGAGAGCACAACGTCGAGGTGCAGGCGGCCGACGCCCGAGATGATCGACTCGTCCGTCTCCTGGTCGCGGAAGAAGCGGAACGCCACGTCCTCCTCCGCCATGCGCTGTAGGCCGGCCGAGAGCTTGTCCACCTCGCCGCGGTCCCTGCAGTTGATTGAGGCCGAGAACATCGGCTCAGGCACGACCGGCGGCGGCACGACCATCGGGTGGCTCACATCGCACAGAGTGTCACCGGTGCGGGTGCCCGCGATCTTCGCGATGCCGACAATGTCCCCCGCAACCGCCTCCTCGAGCTTCTCCTGGGTCTTGCCGCGAAGGGTGAATACCTCGCCCAACCTCTCCTTGTGCTCCCGTGACGTGTCGAGCAACGTCATGTCCTGCTTCACATGACCCGCCCATACCCGCACGAGCACCAGCTTGCCCTGGTAGGGGTGCATGATCGACCGGAATGCCTGAGCCAGCGGCGGGGCAGATGCGGTGCGCGCTCGCGTGATCTCGTCGGCGGCGCCTTCGCCGCCACCGGGCTTGTGGCCGGATATGGGTGTCTCCGGCGCGGCCGGAAGAAGGTCTCGCAGCGCTGCCAGCAACGCCTGGACGCCGACGCACGAGGTGGGGCTCCCCGCGAGAACGGGGACGAACTTGCCTTCCGCGACGCCCTTGCTCAGGCCCGCGATAAGGTCCTCCTGGGACAGATCCTCGTTCTCAAAGAACCGCTCCATGAGGGCCTCGTCGGTCGCGGCGACCTCCTCGACAAGCTTCGACCGAGCCGCCTGGGCCGCGTCGAGGTGTTCGGCCGGTATCTCCGACGGCTTGACGTCCCTGCCGGAGCCGATGAAGGCCTTCATGTTCACGAGGTCGACGACGCCCTCCAGCGTGCCGCCCGACACCATCGGCAGAGCTATCGGCGCGGCGGACGAGGACAGCCGCTCGTGGATCGCCTCGAGTGTTTGTGAAAAGTCGGTGTTCTCCTTGTCGAGCTTGCTGACGAAGACCACGCGCGCCAGACCGCGCTGGTCCGCCAGCTTCCAGGCGCGCTCGGTGCCGACGCCCACTCCGCTGGTCGCGTCCACGACGAAGACGGCGCCGTCCGTGACAGATAGCGCGTAGATAACGTCCGCGAAGAAGTCGGCGTAGCCGGGGCAGTCGACGAGGTTGAGCTTCCTGCCACCGTACTCCACGGCGCACAGCGACGCGGAGATCGTCATCTGACGCTTGATCTCCTCATCCTCGAAGTCCGCGACGGTGGTGCCCTCCTCGACGCGTCCCATACGCTCGATGGCGCCGGCGCCGAACAGCAGGGCCTCGACGAGGCTCGTCTTGCCGGAGTTTGAATGTCCCACCACCGCAATGCTGCGGATGGCGTCGGTCTGGTAGGTCTTCACTGCCTATTACCTCCGACGGGCCTACTTCGCCCTCGACAGCACCTCAATGACGCGCCAGCACTTCTCCCGGGACAGGGGCCGGCATTCCATGATCCGGACCCTGTCCCCCACGCTGCAGTCGTTGGCCTCGTCGTGGGCCTTGAACCTGTGGGTGCGGCGGATCACCCGACGGTACAGAGGGTGGCGCACCAAGCGCTGCACAGCCACTACAACCGTCTTGTCCATCTTGTCGCTGACCACAACGCCCTCTTTGGTCTTGCGATGAACCACTTGGGTGCTCTGCTCGTTCTCCGTCATCCTAGTTCCCCGCAACCTTGGCGGCCTTGGCCGCCTCGATCTCGCGCTCCCGCAGGACCGTGGCGAGCCGTGCGATCTCCTTGCGCGCCCGCCACACAGCCTTCGAGTCGTCGAGCTGATGGCTCGCCATTCGGTACCTGAGGCGGAACAGCTCCTCTTTCGCCTCCGTGACCTCGTGGCGCATGTCCTCCGTGCTCATGATCCTGTAGTCGGCGGCTTTCCGCATGACTGCGCTCCTTCAGCCCACATCACGCAACGTCGGGATCGTATCCCTCGCGGACGATCGCCTTCGTGCGGATCGGGAGCTTGTGCCCCGCGAGCCTGATGGCCTCGCGGGCGACGTCCTCCGCGACTCCGGCGATCTCGAAAAGCACGCGTCCCGGCTTGACGACGGCCACCCACTTGTCGGGTGAGCCCTTGCCCGAGCCCATGCGAGTCTCAGCCGGCTTCTTCGTGGCCGCCTTGTCAGGGAACACCCTGATCCAGACCTGGCCGCCGCGTCGACACCGACGGGTGATCGCGATGCGGGCCGCCTCGATCTGGCGGTTCGAGATCCACGCCGGCTCCAGCGCCTGCAGCCCGAAGGTGCCGAACACAACGGTGGAGCCGCCCTTGGCCATTCCCCTCATCCGGCCGCGGTGCGGCTTGCGGTACTTGACGCGCTTAGGCATTAGCATCGGTGGCACCTCCGTGGGCTGCGGCGTCCGCCGACCCGGCGGACCTAGCCGAGCCGCCGCCCTGCGCCATCCGAGCACGCACCCGAGCGGGCCCGCGGCGAGGCGCACGCGCCTCGCCGTCGCGCGAGATGCGCTGGCCCGGCAGGACGTCGCCGCGGTAGACCCACACCTTAACCCCGATGGGGCCGTACTTCGTCCGGGCCGTCGTGAGACCGTAGTCGATGTCGGCGCGGATCGTGTGAAGGGGGATCTTCCCCTCCTTCGTGCTCTCGCTGCGAGCGATCTCAGCGCCACCCAGGCGGCCGCTCACGATGATCTTGACGCCGCGCGCGCCGGTCTTCATCGTCCTCTGGACGGCTTGCTTCATGGCCCGGCGGAACGATTCACGGCGCTCGATGGAGCGCGCCACGGCCTCGGCCACAAGCTCCGCGTTGATATCGGGGTTCTTGATCTCCTGTATGTTGACGTGGATCTTCCGCCCGGTGAGCTGCTCCAGGTCCTTCTTGAGCTGCTCGACCCCCGCGCCGCCGCGGCCAATGATGATGCCCGGTTTCGCGGTGTGCACCGTCACGCGCACGGCGCTGCCGACGCGCCGCTCGATGTGAATCCCGCTCACGGACGCCGCCCGGAACTTGGTCGTCACGAACTTGCGGATCCGGATGTCCTCGAGCAGATACTCCCGGTAGTTCCGGTCGGCGTACCACCGGCTGTCCCAGTCGCGGATGATGCCGAGCCTCAAGCCGGATGGGCGGATTTTCTGTCCCATGCTACTCGCTACACCCTTCCCTCGTCGTGCGGGCCCACCGCTACTCCGCCTCGTCGGACAACAAGATCGTCACGTGCGAGCGCGGTTTGTTGATGCGGTCGTACCTGCCCCGGGCCCGGGGCCGGTACGAGCGCCACCTCTTGGACTCGTCCACGTAGCAGCTCTTGACCCAGCAATCGTCCAGGTCCGCGTCATGGTTGTGCTCGGCGTTCGCGCCGGCGGACTGCAGGATCTTCAGGAGGATCTCCGCAGTCGGCGAAGCCAGGTTCTTCAGGATGCCCCGGGCATCGTTGTACGGCCGTCCCCGCACCAGATCGATGAAGCGCCTCGCCTTCCGCGGCGAGACCCTCTTGAACCTACCTACGGCTCTGACTTCCACAGCCGACAACCCCTGTCGTCATGCGCCCGTCGGCCGACCGGCCGGGCGCGCGGCGCGATTACCGTCCCCGCGAGGAGCGCTCCTGGCCCGGATGACCGCGGAACGTGCGCGTGGGCGCGAACTCCCCGAGCCTGTGTCCGACCATGTTCTCCGTGATGAAGACGGGCACGTGCTTGCGACCGTCGTAGACCGCGATCGTGTGGCCCACCATCTCGGGGAACACCTGGGACGCTCGCGCCCAGGTCCGGACGATGTGCTTGGTCCCAGTCGCGTTCATCGCGTCGATCTTCTTCAGCAGCTTCGGGTGGGCGAACGGCCCCTTCTTCAGCGACCGCGACATCCGGTCATCCCTCCTGAGGGTGCAATGCTACCGGCCTCTCCGGCTCCTCACGATCATGGCATTGGACTTGCTCGGCTTGCGAGTCCGCCGTCCGTGGGCGGGCTTGCCCCACGGAGTCATCGGCGTCTTGCGCCCCACGGGTGACTTGCCCTCGCCGCCGCCGTGCGGGTGGTCGTTCGGGTTCATCGCCACACCCCGGACCTTCGGCCTCCGCCCGCGCCAGCGCATCCTCCCGGCCTTGCCGAGTCGGATGTTAGAGTGGTCCTCGTTCCCGACCTCGCCGACCGTCGCCCGACACGCGGCCGTTATCAGCCGCACCTCGCCGGACGGCATCCGCAGGTGGACGAAGCGGCCCTCCTTCGCGAGCAACTGCGCGGACGCGCCCGCGGAGCGAACGAGCGTTCCACCGCGTCCGGGGGCCACCTCAATGTTGTGCACAAGCGTGCCGAGCGGGATCCGCTCCAGGGGCAGCGCGTTGCCGGGCCTTATGTCCGCGTCGGGCCCGGCCGAGATCGTGTGCCCCACCTCTAGCCCGCGCGGGGCCAGAATGTACCGCTTGTCGCCGTCGGCGTATACGATGAGCGCGATGTTCGCCGTACGGTTCGGGTCATACTCGATCTGAGCAACGCGGCCCGGGACCTTGTCCTTGTCGCGCCTGAAGTCGATCACGCGGTACTTGCGCTTGTTGCCGCCGCCGCGGCCGCGAACGCAGACCTTGCCCACGTTGTTACGGCCGCCCTTGCCCTTGACCGGGCGGGTCAGGCTGCGCAGCGGCTCTGACGAGCTCGTAGTCGTCTCACCCGTCAGGACAGACATCGTCCGCCGCCCGGGCGTAACGGCTCTAAACTGCTTGATCGGCACCTGTCATCACCCCGCCGCTTCCTGGACTCGGTCGAACAGCTCGATCGCGTCGCCACGGGCCAAGGTGACGACCGCCTTCTTCCAGCGCGGGGTGTGACCGCTGTGGAAGCGTAGCTGGCGTCTGGGCTTGCCGCGGACCTTGATCGTGTTGACCTTCGTGACGCGGACCTTGTAGATGCGCTCGACAGCGCGGCGGATGTCGATCTTCGTGGCCTCCGGGGCCACCTTGAACGTGTACTTCCCGCGCTCCATGCCCGCCATCGACTTTTCGGTGACTACCGGACGGATGAGAACATCAAACGGCGTCCGCTCCATCACGCATCCCCACCTTCGACGGCGCCCCGGCCCCTGCTCGGGGGAGACCCGAAGGTCCGCTCAATGATCTCGATCGCTGCCTCTTCGAGCAGGACTGTCTCTGCATTCACAATGTCGTAGGCGCAGAAGCTCGGCGCAACACGCACTTCGACGCCCCGCAGGTTGCGCAGCGACTTGTAGGTCACCGGCCTTTGCTCAGCCATGATGATGATGACCTTGCGGCCGCTGAGGCCCATAGAGTTGAGGGCCTGAGCCATCTCGGAAGTGCTCGGTTCAGTCAGCTCGAGCGGCTCAACCGCGGCCACCTGCTCCTCGCCGGCGCGCGCGGAGAGGACGGAGCGGATCGCGAGCCTCTTCAGCCTCTTCGGCAGCCGCCGCCGATTCAGCCGGCCGTTCGGACCGAAGACGATCCCGCCTCCGCGATAGTGCGGGGCGACACGGCTGCCCTGGCGTGCTCGGCCGGTGCCCTTCTGGCGATACGGCTTCCGGCCGCCCCCGCGCACCTCGGTGCGACCAAGGGTCTTGGGGCGAGCCTTCGACTGGTTCGTCTGGTAGGTTAGCACCGCGGCGTGCACGGCCGAGTTGTTGACCTCGACCCCGAACACGGAGTCGGGCAGCGGCACACTGCGGCCGGTTGCTTCGCCCTTTGTCGTGTAAAGCGTCGCCTGCGCCATCGCTATCTCCTCATCAGCGGGCTAGTCGGGGCCCACCGTGCCTCGCACCTCGACGAGACCGCCGCTCGCGCCAGGCACCGACCCCGAGACAAGCAACAGGTTCCGCTCGGCATCTACCTGTACGATCCGCAGACCCTTGACCGTCACGCGCTCCGCCCCCAAGTGACCGGGCTTCTTCACCCCTTTGAACACCCTCGCCGCGTCAGTGGCGCCGGTCGATGCCGGCCTGCGGTGGCTTTTCGATCCGTGGGTCATCGGTCCGCGGCTGAACTTGTGCCTCTTGACCGTGCCCGCGTAGCCCTTGCCTTTGGAGAGGCCGGCGACCTGAACCGTGTCGCCGAGCTCGAACGCCGACACGGTCAGCTCCGAACCGACGCCGATCTCCGAGGCGCCATCGAAGCGGAACTCGCGGAGGTAGCGCTTTGGGTTGCCGGGTAGGTCCGCGAACTGCCCGGCTTGGGGCTTGCTCGCGCGCGACGTCTCGCCGAAGCCGACAACGACGGCCTCGTACCCGTCGGGG
>Ga0315282_10008445_pt1 | contig 16669 bp, 31 predicted proteins | sample YL17G07_20_MG_FD_203693 | JGI IMG/M metagenome (GOLD analysis project Ga0315282, IMG submission 203693) | Sediment microbial communities from Yellowstone Lake, YNP, Wyoming, USA - YL17G07_20 | ecosystem: Environmental > Aquatic > Freshwater > Lake > Sediment | place: USA: Wyoming | collected...
CCGGCTTCCTAGGCACATGTATTAGCCTCTTCCTGGCCTATCTCGCCGTTGACCAGAAACTGGAGAGCGATCGACGACATAGGCTGCACCCGGTAGAGGATGCTGTCCTAGACGATGTCGTGGGATATTCGACGGCCGCCGTGCGACTCGTTGGCATCTTTGCGAACGTCCCCGAGCTATCCCTAGATTTCGGTGAAGGGCCGGACATGTTCAGAAAAACGGAGGAATTCGCCAAAAGAGTCTCCAAAGACGGAATAGCACTATCCTTGTACGACTTGGACAGAGTACGCGACTTCATTCTGCGGCTGGACGATATCCTCGATAGTCTCTTCTCGCTCCAGCGCGACTATCCTTTTGTCTTCGAGGAATACCCCGGCATTGCGAGGCAATTGATAGTTCTTAGACGGCGGACTGCCGGGGTAAAATCATCGTTTGCGTGGCTTGTAATCGCGCGACCACAAGATGCCGGTAGCTGCGTAACTGTCACCGCCCAGAGACTCAAGGACTTTATCCAGACTTGTGACGAGATCGCCGAGGAGACGTCAGCCCATATAGAACAAATGCGGCATAAGGAGAGGAAAGGTGCCCGGCCCCTTGCCGGCTGAGGCTGGCTGGTAGTAGAATCGGGCCAATAAAAGCAGGACCGCGTGCTTGTCTTGGCAGGGCGCGCACACGGTCCTAACACAGAGGCATCTTTGTGCCTTTCACCGAAATCATAGCACGCCAGAGCCGGCGTGTCCATAGCGAGTTTGAGCCCTGCCACCAGAACGGGAGGGCTCTTTTGCTTGGGGGAGAGACTACCAGGAGCACGGCGAGCAGAGCCCGGCATATGGACAAAAAGCAGACAGATGAACACAACTCCTGCTTGACAATTGGGAACGCGCAAGATACATTATGGACAACACAGCGTGTCCCGACTGTTGGCGACAGGCCAGGGGGCCCACCCCTTAGACGGGCAGCGCTGAAGTGCATAGCCAGCAAGGAGAGAGACAGGATGACACAGGCGCTTAGCGCCTGGTTTGCTTGCTCTCTTTTTTTATTCTTGGGAGTAGGAGGTTAATGGCAAATGGTGAACTTGGACGAGATGCTGCCGACGAGCGAAGCGGCCCGGGCGCTGGGGATTAGCCCCGTGTACCTGCGCGACCTCCTGAAGGCAGGGCGCTTGCCCTGCGTTCGGACGCGACTGGGCCGATTGGTGGCAGTTGAAGATGTGGAACGCTTCCGGCTCGAGCGTGAAGCCAAACACCGCAACCGCGCGGGCCGCGGCTGAAAGGAAGATGACAAGTGGCAGGGTATTTTGAAAATGGCAAAACCGCGGCGGGGGCCGCGGCTGCCGATGGCAGGGGAGACGCTGGGGTTAACAGCGCTCACCTTGATTCTAACACCAACCACGACGAGAGGCAAGACTCAACCTACAGGATGGTCAACGGCCTGCCCTTATTCTCGAACTATGACCGCCAGAGAGACCTAGCCTATGGCCTCACCGACACAGGTAATGCGGCGCGATTCGCCACAAGATACATGGACAAGCTGCGATACTGCGCCGAGCTGGGCGGCTGGATGTTCTATGATGGCGAACGCTGGGTTCCTGACAAGTCCGGAAGGGCGTTGTACTACACAAAACTGGTGGCCTGGTCATACTACGGGGAGTTGACCGTCGAGGAGAACGATGTCCGGCGCAAATTACTCAGAGACCATGCGCGCTCATCAGAGACGGCCACCCGGCGCAAGGCGATGCTTGATCTAGCCCGTGCTGAACTAGGCATGTCTATAGAGGCCAAAGAGTTTGACACGAACCCGTGGGCGCTTAACTGCTTGAACGGCACACTGGATTTGCGAACAGGCGAGTTGAGTCCCCACCGCGATCAGGATTTCATCACCAAACTTGCCCCCGTAGATTATGACCCAGAGGCCAAAGCCCCATTGTGGCATGCCCATCTTGAACGCTTCCTGCCCGATCCCGATGTACGCCGAGAGGTTAAGCGCAACCTTGGCGTGGCGGTAGTGGGCGAGACGCTGGACGAGATATTGCCCATCTGGTACGGCACCGGGGGGAATGGCAAGACTACCAGTAGTCAGGTACTTCAACGCGTTCTAGGCGACTACGCCCAAAGCGCCGCGCCAAACTTGTTGGTGCAATCCAAGTACGAGGCGCACCCGGCGGAGGTGGCAGACCTGCGAGGTTCACGTCTAGCCTTCTCGGTCGAGATCGGCGATACGCGACGGCTGGATGAGGCTAAGGTCAAGCGTTTGACCGGCGGCGATGTCATCAAAGCCCATTTCATGCGTGAAAATTGGTTCTCGTTCAAGCAGACATTTACCATCGTCATGCTCGTCAACCACCTGCCCATCATAACCGGCGCTGATGAGGCAATCTGGCGGCGGGTGAGACTGATTCCCTGGGTTGTCCAGATGCCGGAGAGTGAACGCCTACCGCAAGCGGAAATTGTAGCCGCACTCGCCGCCGAAGGCCCTGGCATCCTGCGGTGGATTGTAGAGGGCCTTGCCGACTGGCAACAAGATCATCATTGGGTAGCCGAGACTGTGAGCGTAGCCACCGCGAACTACCGCCAGGATCAGGACCGCCTAGCCGGCTTCCTGGTAGACCGCTGTGAGCTGGGGCCGCACTATAGCACTGCTGTGGGGGAGTTCTACACCGCCTACAGCGCCTGGTGTACCGAAGCCGGCGAGGAATCGCTGAGTAAGCGGCGGGTGACTGACCTGCTGGCGCAGAGAGGAGTCCGAACAGTAAGGACCGCCAAAGGCGTAAGACGATTGATTGGTGTGCGGGTGACGCAGGGTGACGCTAATCCCAATAGATCTCCACATGAGGCTGTAGAAGAAAAACAATTGGAAACAGCGTCACCCTGCGTCACCCCTGTCGAGGATCCTTCTAACGATGGCCGCGTCAAGGTTTGCGCTGGCTGCGAGCACTACCGGCCCAGTAAGCCCGTGCTCTCCCCCACTGGCTGTTTCTTGGGCTTCGATCCTGATTATGCTGATGAGCTAGGCCGCTGCGAGGTGCGGACTGCCTGTGAGGAGGTGACGCCATCAACCACCTAACCATCAGTTGGTACATTGTCGGGCTCGCATCCAACTACCCTGTGGCGCTGGATGTTCTCGTGCAGGCCGATCCGGCTGAGTTTGCAAGTGAATCTAACGATACCGTCCTGTCTGCTCTGCACGAGTACGCCAGGGAGCACGGGACATTCTCTCTTGAAGACTTTGAGGCGCCATTGCCGCCGGGATTGCGGGGTGAGATCCACGAAGCCATCGGCCTATGTACGAGACTACCCAAGCTAAGTATGTATCAGGCTGCCAAGGAAGTCTCAGTATGCATAAAGGAGCTGCGGCGAAGACGCGCGAAGAGGTGCTCTGATGTCTGGAGTTAAGCACCACCGCTGCCGTGGGGCTGACGATGCGCTGCTGGGGGTGACGTGATGGGCAAGCAGGCTAAGACACTGCGTCGGCTCAAAGTCGCAATAGAAGTCCTGGCTGCCAACCATCCTATGACCGTGCGGCAGGTGTACTACCAGCTAGTTTCTAGACAAGTCATAGAAAATAACCGGTGCCAATACCAGGCGGTGAGTAACTTGCTGGTGGACGCGCGTAAGGATGGGGTTGTCCCCTGGCACTGGATAGAGGACCGCCTGCGCCGACCCCGGGAAGTCGACATGTGGGATGACCTGGCCGACTTTGCCGAAACAGCCCGGCGAGCCTACCGGCGTGACGTGTGGCAGACTCAACCCTACTACGTTGAGGTATGGCTGGAAAAAGACGCCTTGTCTGGAATATTCGAGGACGCGCTAGGCCAGTATGGTGTCACCCTGAACGTAGGCCGTGGGTACGATGGTTGGGATTCAATACACAATGCGGCTGAGCGATACCTCAATCAGGGAGATGTCACTGTTCTTTACTTTGGTGACTTCGATCCCTCCGGTGTGGATATGACGCGCTCGCTGCGGGACCGCTTGGCTGAACTGGGCGCCGAGCCTGATATAGTCCGATGCGCGCTGACGCTCGACGACGTGACACGGTACAAGCTGCCACCGGACTTTACAAAGACGACCGACACGCGAAGCGCTGCTTTCGTCAAGAAGTACGGGGATATCGCAGTCGAACTGGACGCGCTACCGGTAGACGTGCTGCGCGCCAGGCTGATAGACGAAGTAGAGGCAAGGCTAGACCTGGAAGCGCTAGCAGAAACGCGCGAAGTAGAACGGATGGAGCGCGCCAGGTTGGTGGAGCTGCTAGCGGGGGCGAAATGATGCCTAGAACACGCCAGCGCACTCAGCAGGGTGAGCACAACTACCGCCGCCGCCTTCTCGAGCTGGCGGCCGCCGGGGCTTTCCGTGGCCTGGAGCCGACAGTGTATCGCCTGGACGTGCTGCACGATGATTGGTGCGCCATTTTCAAGGGCGGCCTCTGCGACTGCGCGCCCGACTTCAGGCTGAGGCGCGAGGAGGCGAATTAATGGGCTCTGCCCTTTGCTTGTCTAGAATAACAACTTTGCCGTCGGTTTACCTGCTAAAGCCTGCTGGAGGGTGACTGTGGTCCTCGCCGTGTGCCGCCAGCCACACACGAGAAAGCAGCTACACCCTGTTGGCGTGGCAGCCCTGGCCGTGGGTGTCCTGGCGCAAGCGGCTCTGGAAGCCCGGGGCTATGTGGTCTTGGGCGACGAGCCGGCCAGGCAGCGTGATGAGGGGCGGGGGCGCTGCATAGCAGAGGCGCGAAACTTTCTAGCCGGCTGGTCGGAAAGCTTAGAATTCTGGGCCGCGCTCGCCGGCTTAGACGGCGATACAGTTATGAGGGTGGCCGCACGCGTGGGGCGTGTGGCCGAAACGGAGGGCAAGTCGTGATCGAGCTGTTGTGGGCCGTGACTGCCGTGGTCAAGCTGGCGTGCGTCTGGCAGTTGTGGCAGGCGCGCGCCCAATTCAAGCAAATAGGACTCGGAGGCGCGATGGCTGGGGCAGCCCAGCAGAGTCTATGGAAGGGGCGTCGAAACACGGTGTTCCATCCCCGTACCATCCGTGTTCCAAGTTTTCTCACAGGCGTACCATCTTTTCTCATGCGTGTACCATGCCTGTTTCGTGGGCTCCGCGATGGGCTGAGCTGTTGGCATTCTCCCCCTAAAGTGGGCTTAAAACAGCGCTCAAATGTCGATTATCACAGGCTTAAGAGGTGATCTATGAGCTTTCTTGATTGGATTCTGCGGCGCGGTGCTCACACCCGTACCGGGAATTTACCGGCAAATGTGCGGCACGGTAGTGAGAATGTGCGAGAAACGGCGGAACGTTCCCGAAACGTTCTCTCACCCGACGACATTGCCACGATCCGGCTACTCCGGGCTGATGGCATCTCCCTGCGGGAGATAGCTGCGGAGCTGGGGGTAAGTATCAGCACAGTGGCGCGGCACGCCCGGGGCGTGGAAGCACCGCAGGAACGTGATGTGCTGGTCGACGTGGAAGAATTCGCTGGCGTCTGTAAACGAGTCGACCAGACTAAGCGAGCTCTAGCGAAGCTAACCGGCGGTGGGCAGCAGGACATGGTTAGCCGCCTGATCGAGAGCTCCTTGCCGCAGTATTTGCCGGACTTACGTCCCCTGGTGAGATTCGGGGTCGCCAGATTCTTAGGCAGCCAGGGCGTTGATGTCGCGTCCTTGTTAGCCAACATCGGTGCAACGGGGGATGGCGCCAGTACCGCTAGCCAGGGGCCGGCAGCAGCGGCCAACCCCGGCAGCCCCCCGATGGCGCCGGGTATGACCACCTTGTTTGATAAGCTCCCCGAGCTGCTGACGAACATGCAGCCCAGCACGGCGGTGACCCTGCTCGTCGAGCAGGCGCAAGCGAGCGCGATGGCAGCCGGATTAGCGCGATCCCTGGCAAGCCTTTCCGAAGCCGAGCTGCCGTCGTACCTGGACCAGGTGGCCGGGGTGAACGCCGAGCTCGGCCCCACTGTCGCATGGTTGAAGGCTCATACGGACTGGACAGCCGCGACGCTTGCCGAGCTGCGGCGGCTGATGGGCACGCCGGCCGGCAGTGCCCCGTAGGTAGTAGGGAGGTGCTCTATGTCTCTACGTGATTTTGTTGGCCTGCTGGTAGACCTGGCAGCACAAACTGGTGATGCTCTAGCAGCCCGACAGGTGGCCAGGTGGCTCTTCGGAATAGCGCTGGCGGACATCCTAGACGAGCTCGATCAGCGGATGGCAAGGGCGGAAGAGGATAAGTCGGCGCTCGTGCAAGCTGCGTTGAGGCTCGAGCGGGCTGAGTTTTACGCGGCCATACCTTCCCATCATCGGGAGGTGGTGGACGAGTTAAGGCGGGAAAGAGCCGTGGACGGGACAGCGTTGCCTGCGCTTCCGGACCTCGAGTTGAAAGCTAAGCGATTGCCGAAGTGAGAGGTAAGCCCGAGCCATGCCCGGTCCCTGACTGGCGGATCCTCGAGCAGGTTCACCCAGAGGCGGCCGCACTCCTGCGGCAGCCGCCGAGGAAGCCGCGTCTCTGTGAAATCTGCGGCCTGCCGTTAGCCGGGCACCCCCGATGCCAACTTTGCCATATCTTAGTGGGCGAGAACCATGCCGAGACTAAAATCTACAGCGGCGGGCTCTGTGGCCGGTGCGTCCAAGATCGAGCCAGACAAGCCAGGCGCCGAAGTTAAAGGCCGAATCAAGGCTGACAAGCCAACGCGTCTATGCACAGTGTGCGGAGAGCCCATAGCCGAGCACGCACGCTGCGCTGTCTGTGGCTTGTTGCTTGGCGCTGACCACTATGGAGGTAAGGCGGCCGTAATCTGCCAGCGCTGTCTGGCTGATTTGGACCCCGAAGGGGCGCGACCGAAGCGCTCCGAACCCGAAGAACTTCCCGAGCCTTTGCTGACGGCCCCCCAGGTGGGTAGGTTGCTGGGGCTAAGCCCTAGAACGGTTCGGAACTACGCTGCGAGTGGGGTTATCCCGGTGCTTGTGGTCGGCGGCCAGGGGCGCGGCCGGCGGTTCAGGTTCAGGCAGTCCGATCTCATGAGCTACCTTCAGGCGCGACGCCGAAGTTAGGGTAACTTCCAACCACTTCAAGCCCTCTTTCTGGCCCCTCTCTGCGCGATCCTCTACGCTAAAAACAACACACCTGCATAGGAGGTTCTGCATGGAAGTCACTTTGTTTCGACATCCGGAATCCGACATCCCCTTCAGCCCCAGCGCCGACATCGATCAGCTTGAAGACGCCGACCTGCTGGGCGTGGTGAGGCTGGCGGATGCTTTGGGCGTCTCGCCTGGCGATGTCCGCGAGCTGATGGCCGCCGGGCTGCTCAAGCCCGCCGAGGGGGACACCAAGGTGAGCGGCAAGGCGCTGAAGAAGTTTGTGGCCAAGCTTGTCGCCGTCGATTTCGCTTCGGTCGATGAAGCAGAAGCGGCCGAAGGCGAAGAGGGCGCTGAAGCCGAGGAGGGCGAAGCTGAAGCTGAGCCGCCGAAGGCTAAGGCCAAGTCCAAGGCTAAGGCCGAAGTTGAGGAAGAGGGCGAGGGAGAAGAAGGCGAAGAGGCGGCTGAAGCCGCGTGGGTCTTTGCTCCAGTCAGCCTGCTCAAGCGATTGTTCAGGATGGAAGAGGAAGCGGCGGCCCCAGCGCCAGTAGGCAGGCTCAGAGCGCACAGCAACCCGGCGTTTGTGCCACCGCCGCACTATCCAGTGCCGCCGCCGCACCCTACATGGCCGCCAAAGCCGCTGCCTCCGCCGCACTGGCTTGGTAAGCGCCCGTCGCCTAGGGCTCCAGGGCCTCCGACGCCGACCTAGCCGCTCCTTGAATCGTCTGCTTCGGGCACCGCCAGTTCAGGCGTTAGGTCGGTGCCCGAAGACCATTGCCCTTGTGGAGGTTGAAGAAATGCCTACACAGATACCGGCCGGTGCCGACGAAGCGGCGGCCTCAAGCAACTCGGCGCCAGATGGTAACGTGTTCTGGAGTAGCTTGCTCTCCGGCGCGGGCTTCGCCGCTGGTATGGCCGCGTTTGGCTACTTCGGCTACCTTGCCCTGTCGGTGCGCCGCCGGCCCGGTCGGCGGCGAGTGCGCTCGAATCCTCGAAAGCTAACAGGGCAGGAAATCGACTCGCTTTTGGGGCGGCGGAAGCGGAAGTAGGCAGGCGCAACGGCTGATCTAGCCCGTATGCCGACAAAAGGAAACGGAGCAACGCATGATTAAAGAGCTGGCATTGGTATTAGTGCTGGGCTATCTAGCCTACTCGATCCTAGTTAAGCAGAAGACCGCGACCGGTGGGCAGAAGACCGCGACCGGTGGGCAGATGCCCATAGACCTGTCCGCACCCGGGCTAGGTGCAGCCAAGGCTGACCTGGCGAACCGGCTCAGCATCACGACTGAGCAGATCAAGGTGTTGGCTGCATTCAGACACCCCATGTCAGTGACGCCGCAGGGACAGGGTTGGTTCTTTGCTCTGACTCGTGATGGGGATAGCCTCCGGTATGAGTACGTCGCCTATCCCGATGGAACGCATCTAACGTTCACTGCTGCGGTGCCGGTCGGCAATCCCTATGGGATGTAGGGGCCAAGGAGGCGATGACCACGGCACAGCAGAGGCGCCGGAGTCCCGCAACGCACAGGGAGCCAGCCGGAGCGAAGAAGTCTAAGCGTGCTCCGGCTGTCTCACGTGGCAAGAAGGCCACACTAGGCAGGGTCTTGCGGGCGACCCGCAACAGCAAGGCCCGGCGCTGGGCAAGAAATGAGGCCGCCAAGCGGGCCTAGTGGGGTGAGACATGGCAAGCACTGGCCCCCGATTTCGTCATTGTTCCGTCTGCGGCAGCACGCGACACGATCGACGATTCCACAGCCCGAAAGCCAGACGAGCCAGACAGAGGCGTCGCATCCTTCCGAACCTCGACGCCTTCTATGACCCTGTGGGCATCATTCACCCAATCCGCGGCAGTCGGGGCTACTCTGACTGGCTGCTAGACCAGCGCAAGCGCGAGCGGCGCGAGCTTGGTATCGACGTGGCCACCCAACAGGTAGCTGCTGAGTGGGCGCGAGCCGAGCGGCGCCGATACGGGGGCAACGGTGCTCGTGAGGAATTGGAGAAGCTGAAGGCCGAACGCGCGGCCATGAAGGAAGCGCTAGAAGACGAGCCCGGCGCCTACCTCACCGGCCTGATTCGCAAAGCCGGGGCTGAGCGGGGCGAGATAGGCCATATCCCATACGAGCAGGCGCGGCCAATCCTGGCTCGCTATGGATTGAGGCCGGAAAAGTTTCACACGGCTACAGTAACGGAGCGCGGCCGCAAGTACCTGCGCTGGGAGTACATCTTGGACGACGTGGCCCAGTCGGAAGGCTACACAGATGCCGACGCGCTCAAAGCCGCCGTGGAAAGGGCAGCCAGAGACAAGGCCAAGCTGAGGCACATGGACTCGGAGATAGCCCACCTTGAAGCGAAGCTGAAAGCCAAGCGGAAGCCCAAGGGCAGGGCCGCACCCAAGAAGCGTAGGGCTAGCACCAAGACAGCACGAGTGCGAAGCAAGGCAGCCAGGCGATGAAAGAGCCTAGCCGGTTGAAGATAGAGGCCCACCACGAGGCTGGCCACGTCCTCGCGGCCTTCCTTTTGGGCCTGCCGGTTAGCTGGGCCACCCTTGGCCGCCATGACGCCGACAATGGCGATCCTGTAACCGACTTGGCGGTTCCCCTGGCTCGGTGGGAGGCCGTCTTCAAGTCTCAAAGCCCTGAGCCCGATGTCATTACGACAAGATGGAAAGCGCTGATGTTCAAGATGGCCGGGAGCGCGGCTGAGGTTTTGCTCCTGGGCCAGCGTTCCGTCTTTGGCGGCAGCCTGGACACAGAATCCGCCGAGGACCTTCTACAACGCTGCATCCCCGATGCGGATCTTCGGACTCGCTACCTTGCCGAGCTACGCTTGGCGGCAATCCAGTTGTTGGCTGAGCCGCCACACTGGAAGGCAGTGCAAGCCGTGGCAGAGAAGCTCTTAGCCAACCGTGGCCGAAGGGTCGGCCGCCTGGTGTTGCATAGGATCATTGCCGAAGCTGTGGGGCAAGTCCCCTGGAGACCTCGGGGCGCGATCCGCGCGCCAGCCTTCTCCACCACAAGGGCGCCGGATTGCCTGCCCGGTGTCCTTCTGGAAAAGATAGAAGGGGGCAAGGAGTAGAAGTGATATGACATCTAGAAACACTGGCCGGCGGCGGGGCGGGTTGAGCCCGGCCGTCATCGGCGAGCAAGAGCTAACAGCCGATGGGCACGCGATCACCTTGGTTGAGCGCCACATACGGTGTGGCCGTTCTGGTTGCCACTGCGCTGAGAGTGAGGGGCATGGCCCTTACTACTCCCTTGTGTGGCGTGAGAATGGCCGAGTGCGAACACGCTACCTGCGGAAAGCAGAGATACGGCACGAGGGCTAATAGGCGTCTTGCCTACGTATGCAAGCGGGAACAACTGAGGCTAACTTACGTGCTATAATGGCTTCTAGGTTCCGATACACTTACCTTATCGGAAGTCAGGAATAGGCCATGAGCGAGCCCGAAAACACACGAACAGCCTTGATAACAGCCGAAACCGCCAGCCTTTTGCCCCTCGGAGATATCGCCGAGCGAGCACAAGACTACCTGCGGCACGCCAAGGCGGCTAACACGGTGCGCGCCTATCGCTCCGACTGGCAGCACTTCCTGGACTGGTGCGAGCGAAGAGGGCTCGAGCCGCTGCCTTCGCAGCCGCAGGCCGTGGCACTCTATCTAACCGACCTCGCCGAGAGCTGCAAGACCTCGACACTTCAGCGCCGCCTAACCGCTATCTCGCAGGCTCACCAGCTCGCCGGCTATTCCTCGCCGACCAAAGACGCTCGGGTGCGGGCGGTGTGGGCTGGCATCCGGCGAACCAAGGGCACAGCACAGAAGGGAAAGGCCGCCGTCATGACCGACGATGTACGGCTGATGGTCGAGAGCCTACCCAGCTCGCTCCGGGGCCTCCGCGACCGTGCGCTACTCCTGGTGGGCTTCGCTGGCGCCTTTCGACGCTCGGAGCTGGTGGCCCTGGAGGTGGCCGACATCGCCTTTACTCGGGCTGGCCTGGTGGTGCTCATTCGCCGCTCGAAGACCGACCAGGAGGGCGCGGGCCGACCGGTGGGGCTCCCCTATGGCTCCAATGCCGATACCTGCCCGGTGCGTGCGCTGCAAGCCTGGCTGGAGTCCGCTGGGATCTCCGAGGGGCCTATCTTCCGGGCAGTGAACCGACATGGCCAGATGCAGCCAGGGAGACTATCTGACAAAGCGGTTGCCCTTGTCGTCAAGCGGACTGCGGAAGCGGTAGGACTCGATCCCGAGCGCTACGCCGGGCACAGCCTGCGGGCGGGGCTCGCCACTTCGGCGGCTGCCGCGGGTGCTTCGGAGCGCTCGATCATGGCACAGACTGGGCACAAGAGCGTGACTATGGCTCGCCGGTACATCAGAGATGGCTCACTGTTCAGGGAGAACGCAGCGGCACAACTGGGGCTGTGACCGTGAGTTAGGAGGACGATATGCCCATCAAAAGAGAGCAATTCGACCAAGGGATCGACGACATGCAAGCAAAGGTGCTGGACTTTCTAAAGTCACGCCGATCAGAAGCCTTCACGGCCAGCGAAGTCGCTGATGGGTTAGGTTTGATACCTAGGCCACCCGGGCAGGGGATAGATTGGGGGTCTGCGATCTTTGCACTTGGAAGGATGCTCTCGGTGGATGAAGGGCTGTCTAGCCTTGCAGCAAAAGGGTTGATCGAGGCGAAGACCATCAAGGGCCATAGGTATTACTCCAGCAAGAGCTAACGGCTCACAGGGGGCGATAGCCGAAGCGAGCAGGAGATACAGCCTGGCGGTCCAACGGCCAGGCTGTAGACATAACAGACATTCCGCACGGAATAGCGGGCGATCCTCGTGGGTGGGCGCTCGACGTTATAATCTCCATGCTATTCACATAGCTGGATGGGGGCGATCCTCGTGCGCGCCTGGGCGCCCGTGGAATGTCAATTGTCTCCTTAAGGAGACAAATACCTGGCGCTCCATGAGTGACGCCCCACGGCCGGCCACCCCGCTGCTGGGCGATCCTCACACACGTGACCCGGTTGGTCAGCTTGGGGAAGGGCCACTCCTGGTAAACCTGCATCATCCCCCATCAGCCAACATAGGCCCCACTGCAACGATACTGACCACGTGGTCAGTATCGACAATACCAGGTAGCAATCCCCTATCAGCCACCAGGCCCCACTGCAACCAGCCGCAGTGGGTGATGATCATCAACAGCGTGCGGGTAGCAATCCCCTATCAGCCACCAGGCCCCACTGCAACGGGCCAACCACAACCTGACCGTCACCATAACCTCGCAGATAGCAATCCCCTATCAGCCACCAGGCCCCACTGCAACAGCAGTTCGCGCTGAGCGCGGGCGAGAGGACGACCGAATAGCAATCCCCTATCAGCCACCAGGCCCCACTGCAACTTCTTGAGGCTCACGTAGTCGCAGGTGACGCCTCCGTATAGCAATCCCCTATCAGCCACCAGGCCCCACTGCAACCCCCGTTCGAGAATCGCGCCCACTGGGGCGTATTCTGGCCCCCTGCTGGCCTCTGCGTCCGCAAACCGTCAGATGGGCTGAAACGGGGCCAGGTTTGCGGATCGCGAGCGCAAAGGCCCCACCAGGAAGCCCGTAGAGGCCACTCTGAGGGAGCCTGCCATATTCTGATACCCCGGCACTCGAAATCGAGCGCCAGCCGCCTGCCCTTGAGCCCGTGGGAGCGAAAAGGCCCCTGTTATGGTAAACCTGCGGCCCTCCCCTGGCTGGCCTGGACATAGAGAAGCCCCAGGCCTGGCGACCGGGGGCGAGTGCGCGGCGGTGGTGGGGCTAGCGCTCCCTCTTGGCAGCAGCCCGATCTTCTCGCTGTGTACGCCACCGTCCGATAGCAGGGAACACCCAGAACAGAAACGCGGTCGGGATGGCCAGGCTACCGACGACCAGTACGGATTCTGCTATGACCACTGCCAGGTTACTCGGCAGCCCTCTCAGCCAGTAGTGATACAGCCAGACCGAACCCCACACGATGACCGCCCACTTGAGTGCTCCTCGGAAGTGCTCGCGCTCGCTCTTCGGCTTTTCCATGCTCTCCCTCTCCTAGCGCGTGGCTCGGATGCGCGCCCCCCCGATTCTACCACCAGGCTAACCCACTGTGGCCCCCGGCCTTGCTCGGAGAGCGACCGGGGGCCAGTGGCGGCCGAAGTGCGGCGCCTAGTCTTTGCCCAATGCGGCGGCAAACTCACGAAGCGAGTCGCACATCTCGCCCTTTTCTATACCGTGTTCCTTGATGGCCTGTGCCAGCCAGGACTCGAACCGGCCGCGCATGGGGGTTAGAGCCATAGCTGCCCCCAAGCGGGCACCCAGCCGGGCCGCTTCCGTCCGTAGCTCCGTAAGGTAGTCTTCTAGGCTCATGGTGGCGCCCCTGCCCAGCCGCTCGGTCAGCAAGGGCTCGACGCTGTGAAAGTCCTGGTTAACGGAGTCGGAAAGCAACTCTTCCACGCCCTGCATGGCAACCGCCGTGAACACGTCCACGTCCGACCCCATTTCCTGGTCACACCAGTAAGGGGCGGGCTTTCGTTTCTTCTTCTCCTCAAGCCAGGTACTGCGGGGCAGCTTGTTGTGCCCGATGGCGTGGTCTGCCGCGGCTTCGAGCCTTTCAAGCCCCGGCTGATCGCTGCTACCCGGCTCCTTCGACTTCGACGACGCTTGTTGTGCGCTGTCCGGATGTGATACCATCATGATGCCTCCCTTTCGTTCGCGCCACTGTGGGGGTACGGCCTGCCGGAGATGCGAGCCCCCGGCGGGCCATCCTTGCGCCCCCATGTGCGTACCTCCTACTGCCTACCGACGACTGACCGGGCCAGGGTCCTGGTTGGCCGGGGAACCTCCTTGGGCTTGTTCTTGCTACCCAACGTTACCTATTGTGGCATACTAGCTCTGACTTGTCAATACCTAATAGCACCCTTTGTAGCAGATTGTGGTATAATCGCACAAAGAGGAGGTGACAGCCAATGAGCGAACAGTATGTTCCCCTCAAGGAAGCCGCCGAGTACATCGGGGTAAGCCGTGCGAAGTTGTCACGGCTGGCCGTTGGTGGGCGAATCACGTTCACAACTAGCGAACTGGATAAACGCCTCAAGCTCTTCAAGAAAGCGGACCTTGATGCTTTCTTGAAAGAGCAGCCGAGGCCAATCGACAAGAGCAAAGTGGCATGAGCCCGCGGCTGCCGAGGGTGACTGCCGAGGAGCTGCTACGAGCCCTAGAACGCGACGGCTGGTATATCCACCACCAAAGCGGTGGCCACTGCCAGCTAAAGCATCCGGACAAACCAGGCCGACGAGTGACCTTGCAGCGGCACCGAATGGAAGTGTGGCCGTGGCTGCTGACACGTATTCTAGACCAGGCAGGCATGACGGCCGAGGAATTAAGGAGACTACTTTGAGCAAGGCAGAGCGTCAGTTCACTGTCATCTTGCACCAGGAGCAAGACGGGACATACAGCGTGATAGTGCCTTCCCTCCCGGGATGCTTCAGCCAGGGGCGGACCTTCGAGGAAGCCCTTGAGAACGCCAAGGAGGCCATAGCTGTACACGTCGAGGGCCTGCGTATGGACGGCGAGGAAGTGCCCGAAGATGGCGATCTAACGTTGGCTGTGCAGGTGAAGGTAGCAGCATAGTATGAGACGCTACACCGTCATTGTGGCCAGGGAAGACGACTCCTACATTGTGGACGTGCCAGCGCTGCCCGGCTGCCACACCTACGGCGCTACGTACCAGGAAGCGCTGGCCAGCGCTCGTGAGGCTATCGAGCTTTACCTGGAAGAGTTGAGGGCGCGTGGAGAGCGGATCCCCGAGGACGTTCCGGTGCAACTAGCCACGCTAGTTGTGGCAGCATAAGAATAGAGCGAAGCATAGTTAGGAGGTAGCAACATGATCGTCGTTCACTTCACCAACGGCCACCTAGCGGAGGTAGCTAACGCAAAGAAAGCAGCAGGCACCACCGGTGACCCCTTTCCTGGCTCCAACTACCAGTCATTTAAGTGTCTAGATGGGGAGGGGGAGCTCCTAGCAGAGTTCAGAGCTAGTGAGGTTGTAGGCTACCAGATTTGTCCTGAGCGGAACAACTGAACGTGCCTAGAACCATCGCCGTTGCTCTCTCCAAGGGTGGCACCGGCAAGACCACTACGGCCGTAAACCTGGCACACGGCCTAGCCCGGCGCGGCCTTCGGGTGCTGCTCGCCGACACTGACACGCAAGGCCAGTGCGCTTTCCTGCTGGGGGTGAAGGCCAGCGCTGGCATTGCGGAGCTGCTAGCAGGCGAGACTCAGCCCGATGATTGCTTGCTACCCGCAAGAGAGAGGCTATGGCTGCTGGCTGGTGGGCGCGATCTGGCCGGTATCAAGCGCATGGTCGACCGGCGAGAGTTTGGCGGGGAGCGCATTCTGGCAGAGAGCTTGGCGCCCATCGGCGGGCGGTTTGACTACATCCTCGTGGACTGCGCGCCCGGCTGGGATGCCCTATCAGTTAACGCTCTCTTCGCTGCCGACGAGGTGCTATCGCCGGTGAGCTGCGAGGTCCTATCACTGCAAGGGCTGGGCGAGTTTAACAGGAGCGTGGAGGCGATCCGCCGCTACAAGCCGGAGCTGCGCCTATCCTATGTCCTGCCCACGTTCGCCGACAACCGCGTGAGGAAGACGAGGGAGATCCTCGACCAGCTTCGCGCGCACTTCGGTAAGGAGCTCTGCTCGCCGATACGCTACAGCGTGAAGTTATCGCAGGCGGCCGGGTACGGGCAAACGATCTTTGAGTTTGCACCCGACTCGGCCGGGGCCGTGGACTACAAGACCCTAGTACAGAGGGTGCTAAATGGCGAAGGGTAAGACGCCGGACATCCTGGGCAGCATCCTGGGCAGCATCCTGGGCAGCCAGGCCGAAGGCGAAGAGAAGGGCGACAGCAGCCGACAGAATTACTACCTGCCTAAGCCACTGGTAGACAGAATAAGAGAGTTTGCCAAGCGACGCCACTGGAGCGCTTCTTACGTGGTGAGTGAGGCGCTGAGGGAATACCTAGACAAGTATGACAAGCCTTAGAAGTCACAACTTAACACAACACAACACACAAAAGGGCCTCACAGAATGACGATAGAGAGCCACCAAGAGGCCGCAACCTATCCTAGCACATCAAGGCGCGCAGAGGCCCCTTCTAGGGCCTTACGTGAGGGCTGGCTGGTGGCTCTGCTCGCCGTGCTGCTGGTGGTACAAGTGGCCCTGGCTGTGGCGATCTGGAGGACCTCCGCGTCGATCCCGGCGAGTGCCCAGCTCCAGATGCTTCGCTGCGAGGATGCACTGGCACGGCGCCAAGCAGTGGAGGCGGCCATGCTGACTGGCCAGGGAGCACGGGGTGATATAGTCCCGCTGAGAGGCGAGAGCGGGAACGATGTTAAGCAATACTGTCACCTAGGCGACGAGAGCCGATGAGAACGAGGGAGCTAACCCGGACCTGGATACGTAAGAACTGGCCAGGGTGGCGGCTACCTGTGCTGGCACTACTGGGGCTGCTACTGGTATTCGGAGCCATCGTCTTTGTAGGATACTGCCTTATTGTTCAGCCCGACCAAAAGCAAGCTTTGGTGTCGAA
>Ga0315282_10008446_pt1 | contig 16668 bp, 13 predicted proteins | sample YL17G07_20_MG_FD_203693 | JGI IMG/M metagenome (GOLD analysis project Ga0315282, IMG submission 203693) | Sediment microbial communities from Yellowstone Lake, YNP, Wyoming, USA - YL17G07_20 | ecosystem: Environmental > Aquatic > Freshwater > Lake > Sediment | place: USA: Wyoming | collected...
TTCACCGAGAAGATGCAATACATGTTCTGCACAGCCGCAAGCCCATGTTATTAACTGATAGTGCTGTTCCTTTTTTAGAGGCCCGCCGCGATGTTCTGCAATAAACCGTTTATCCCGCATTTATGCCTATGAATTTCCAGCATCCAGGCTGCCTGGTTTCTCTGCTTTTTTAAAGACATCATTCCGATCTTTTTTTAGAAGATTCATTGCTTTTGCGTGTCGGGCCAAATGCTCTATTTCCAAACCCCACTTCCTGGCACCCGGAAATCTAGCACCCTCAGAAAGCCTTTGTCAAGCGTGCTCCTCCACATATCCCTGCGTGTTTGACCCACAAAGAAGCCTGTGTTATAAACCGGCATGCAGATAGGTACGGAGGGGCGCCCATGGATTCAGAATTTAAGTGCAAGCTGGCCAATCGGGAAAGGTTGATCGGCACACTCTTGACGTTGCCCTCACCAGAAATTGCCGAGATCTGCGCGGACGTAGGACTCGATTGGCTATTTTTGGACATGGAGCATGGCCTGCTTGATATAAAAGATGTCCAACATATCATTCAGACTGTCCGAGGAAAGTGTGCCTGTCTCGTGCGGATTCCCGAAAACGAGGAGATCTGGGTCAAAAAGACGCTGGACACCGGAGCGGCAGGAATTATCATGCCGCACATCAATACTCCCGAGGAGGCGGCACTCAGCATCAGCTGGGGAAAGTACCCTCCCCTTGGATGCCGGAGTGTTGGGATTGCCAGGGCTCAGCGCTACGGAGCCAACATTTTGGAATCGATAGACAGGGCGAACAGTTACGTTCTTTTTATTGTTCAAGCCGAGCACATTGAAGCCGTCCGCAATATTGAGGCTATCCTGAAGGTCAAGGGGGTTGATGCGGTCTTTGTCGGGCCTTATGACCTCTCGGCAAGCATGGGGAAGCTGGGCAAGGTGGAAGACAAAGATGTCAAGGAAGCGATAAAGACTGTGCTGGACGCCTGCGCGCGGCGCAAGATCCCTTCGGGCATTTTTGCCATGACCCCGGAAGCGGGGCAACAAGCGCTCGCCGAAGGCCATTCCCTGATCTGCTGCGGCATGGACATAACGGTGTTCAGAGGCGCTGTTGAATCAGTTGCCGGCTCTTTGAAAACGAAACCAAAAACTTAGGTCAGCTCGACCAAAAACGAGAATCTAATCGATCGCATGACCCGTTGGTTTTAGGTTCGAGCTTTGTACCTTTCGCGTTCGTCAAAAAAATCAATGACATAGACTTTGGTGTGAAACACCGCCGAGTGCGGTATGTTGGCAGGGATATAGTACGTATCCCCCTTTCGATATCTATGCCTGCTCCCGCCCACAGTCAAGGTCATTTCTCCGTCCAAGACAATCCCGAATTGAGCGCCATGGCTGTGCTCGGGGACTTCGCCGACGGCTTCGATCTCCATGAAAACAAGCTGTTGGGCTGCGCCCTGGAGAAGCCATCCCTTCACGCCTTTGAACGGGATATCGGCCATGGGCAAGCAACTGATCATCTTTGGATATTCCATCTCCTTTGTGTGCCTCCGATCATTTTTTCAGGAATCTGTCAAAGAAGTCTGAAGCCGCCTTATAGGCGTCGAGAAGATTGGCGTACCGGAGGATATCATGGACCTCATCGGGAAAGACAAGGGCTTCAACGTGTGCTTTTCCGAGTTGACGGAGACGCCGAACCATGTCCGTCGTCTGGTTGAAATCAACGTTTCGATCATCGTCCCCATGAATAAACAGGACCGGTGATGTCCAAAAAAAAGCGCTCGCAACGGGAGAAGAATCGTAAGCCGAACGAAGGATCTCCTCCCCCTCCCTTCCCGTTGTTGCCCCCGGAAAGCGCCTGGCGAAGATTGACCAATCATGCACACCATGCAAATCCACTCCGGCTGCAAAAAGCTCTGAATTCCTCGCCAGGCCCAGAGCCGTAAGATATCCACCGTAAGAACCGCCCCAGAGTCCGATCTTTCTCAGATCGACTTCAGGTCGGTTTTGGAGGTATTTCGCGGCCGCGATAATGTCCTGATATTCCGAAGCGCCCAACGGACCGCGTTTGGGAGCGGTCCGGAAAGCGCGGCCGTAGCCGATCCCTGATCGGTAATTGACGGAAAGAACGACGTAACCTTGACTGGCCAAATGCTGATTCAGTCCGTAGGCATGATGATAATAATCAATATAATGCCAGCCGAGGAGCATCTGGCGGATCGGACCGCCGTGCATGAATATGGCCGCTGGTCTCTTGTCTCCCGGCCTTGCTGATTTGGGAAGAAAAAGCTGGCCGTGGATTTCAAGCCCGTCGGGAGCCTTCATCATGACGGCTTCGGGCAGGACCAAATCCTTGACGGGAAATTCACTGGGAATTTTTTCCGGCGCAATCAAGCGTCGACCTTCTCCTTGGATCCCGGCAACAGCGGGAGCCGCCGGCTGCGTGGCCGTGGAACATAAGAAAATGAGATTTTTCCCCGACGTGCTGACCACGGGCGCCCATTCGAGCCCATTCCCCGGCGTCAGCAATTTCGGCTTGCCTCCGCCGACCGGGACAGACCAGATGTGCCGCCGGTCGATATCGTTAGAATTTGAGTTGAAAAATAGAGTCTCACGATCGGGAGATAGGCAACATTCTTCAGCTTCACCATCGCCCGGAGTAAGACACTGGAGCTTTCCCCCCTCAAGAGAAAGAGAATAGATATGGATCCAGCCCTCGTGTTCGGAATAAAAGAGAAGGCCTCCCCCGGCCGCCCACATCAGACTATGGCTGGGATAAGTTTGGGCGAATCCTCCGGTTTCATTGGGACACTTCCATATTTCTTTCGCTCGGCCACTTTCCGCATCGGTGAGCATGATGGAAAAGGATGATCCTTCATCAAAGCGGGCCGGGCTTGCCCCCAGACCGGGGAAACGAAAAAAAGCAATCTGTTTTCCGTCCGGAGACCAGACAGGATGAGTATCTCTGTCGACAGAGGGGGAAATCCAGAGTATGGATTTTATCTTAAAGTCATAGATGCCGATGAAGCTGTGGTCCTCTCTTGAGCTGACAAAGGCAATTTTGGAGGCTTCCGGCGACCAGATCTGGGCACTGCACGTCCCCCTGGATTTGAAGAGTGAGTGTGGTTTTATGGTTCCATCTAAAGAACACAGGAAAATTTTGCCGGCGAAAATGTAAGCCACAGAATCGCCAGCAGGAGAAACCCTCGGTTCATTTCCGTCGGCCAGTCGCCAGGGATTCCCACCGCTCACTTTGACCGCCCAGAGCGCCTGTTCTGCGCCTTCAGGGTTGGAGGTTGGGTTTGGATATTCCCCGGCCCGATTGGCCGATCCCCCTTTGACAAAGACAATGATCGAACCATCTGAGTTGAAAGAGAGATTTCCCAGCTCCTGGCCGTCATCCTCGCCATAGTTGGTTAGTTGGATAGCCTTATATTCGGGGCCTTGGGCTACCCAGATATTTCTTTTTCCTTTTTCATTAAAGACCCAAGCGACTTGGTCCCCTTTTGGCGAAGTGCACAGACCAGACGGAAATGAATAACTGATGATTTCTTCGAGCGTATAAGCCCGAAGCTGAAGGACGGTAGAAAAGACCGCCGCGAGAATGAAAAGAAGGACGAATCCATGGCCGTATTTTTTACAAAAATGACGGGTCTGCATTTTCCTCTCCAGTTTTTTTCCGGATTATATTCTTTAATTGTGTCCGCGTCCAGGAAGGATGGGCCCGGACGAGGTCGGGGCCAGTTTTTGCCGCGTCTATCCGCTCTGACTCCGCGCCAGGTGGGCAGGCGGTGAGATCCAAAGAGTTTCCGTGCGAACTAGGCCCACTTCTTGGCCAGGGCGTCAAGTCCGGCCCTGCGCAGGTCGTCCGGATTCATAACGATATGGAATTCGACATCAGCGTTGAAGGCCAGGAACCAGGGCTCGGAATAAAAGGGCACCTTCGAGGCGTCCGCGACATCGACAATCATGATCGCCCCACGATGCCCGTGATATTCCGTAAAATACACTGCCTCGGGCTTCGTCTCTTCGAGTATCCGGCCCATTTTCCGCTCGGCGCTGCCGTCTCTGAGTGCTGCGTTGAACGTCTCATGTGGCATCCTTACGTGGATAAGCATGCGCATATTCGGCTCCTTTTAGTCTAAGATTTAGAATTTTAATCCTTTGCAAACATTATAGCCCACTCCGTGATCTTTGAACAATTTTTGAATTCGTATCCGGTTATCCAGGCCTACACCTGCTATTTCCTATTGAAAAAGTCAGGGAGGTGAACGCATTGAACTTTGGGTGAATATTCGTTAGAATTCTTAGCCTGGCTGAAATGGTTTTTGCATTAATTCAAAAAGAACAGGAGGAGAGACCATGAATTATGCTCGTTCTCGAAGGTCGCTTGCGGCTGTTTCCTTGGCACTCTTCGTCGGCATCTTTGTGTTGGCGATCGGGCCAAGCCTGAACGCCCAAGATACGGAGATTGCCAAGAAGCTTCAAGGATTCGACGCCTACATGGCGAAGATTCTCAAAGACTGGAATGCGCCGGGCGTCGGGGTAGGAATCGTGGCCGGAGACAAGCTCGTCTTCGCGAAGGGGTATGGATATCGCGATTACGGGAAAAAGCTGCCTTTCACGGCCACGACACTCTGCCAGATCGCCTCGAACACCAAGCTGTTCACGGCGATAGCCTCAGGAATCCTCGTGGACGAAGGCAGACTGACCTGGGACAAGCCGGTCCGGGACTCGGTTCCGACGATCCAATTCTATAACGATCAGCTCAACAACACGGTGACCCTGCGGGACATGCTGGCCCATCGCACGGGGATCACCCGGCACGATACGATCTGGTACAGGTCGGACTTCACCCGGAAGGAACTTTTTGAACGCGTCAAATACTTAGAGCCGAGCGCTCCTCTTCGGCAAATCTTCCTCTATAACAATCTTATGTATGCCGCGGCCGGCTACCTCATCGAGCTCCAATCCGGCAAGACCTGGGAAGAGTTCGTCCGAGAGAGGATTCTCAAGCCCCTGGATATGAACAACACGGTCTACTCCATCAGGGACATGGTGAAGCAGCCCGACTGCGGCGTTCCTTACACCGAGAGACGGGATAGCAGCGAGCTATACCAGATCCCCTATTATGAGGATATCGCGGGCGTGGCCCCGTGCGGAGCGATCGTTTCCAACATCGAGGACATATCCCACTGGCTCATCACTCTGATGAACGAGGGGAAGTACGCGGGCAAGCAGGTCCTTCCCGCGGACGTGGTCAAAGCCACCCTTGAGCCGGCCATCGCACTTCCCAACACGGACGCCGAAATCCTCGGCTACTGGGAAATCCTGAATTCAACCTACGGGATGGGGCGCTTTACCGCCTCATATCGCGGGCGCCTGCTCGCCTACCACGGGGGAGATCTTCCCGGCTTTCACTCTCAGATTTCTTTCATGCCCCGCGAGCGGATCGGGGTGATCGTCTTTGTGATCGGAAACCATTGCGCCGGCCTCTATGACATCGTGAGCTACAACGTGTACGAGCGCCTGCTCGGTCTTGACCAGACACCATGGAGCACTAGATGGAATGAGATAAGGTTGAAAGGAAAACAGGCGGGCACGGAAGCCAGGGCCAAAGCCGGTGGGGAGCGGATCTCGGGCACGAAACCTTCCCATCCCCTGGCAGATTACCCGGGCGAGTACGAGAATGCCGCCTACGGCGTCCTAAAGATCGGGCTAAAAGACAGCCAGCTCCAGTTCGACTTTCATAAGACTCAGCTCCCGATGACCCATTTCCATTACGACCGTTTCGACACCCCCGATGATGAACTCTACGGCAAGTGGTCGGTGAATTTCCAGACCAATCCCCTGGGCGACGTCGATAAGGCACTGATGTCTTTGGACGAAGCCGAGGCCGCCTTCACGCGAAAACCCGAAACGCTTGACCCCAAGTTGTTGAAGCAGCTCGCCGGAACCTATGAGACCCCGACCGGAATAAAATTCCAGGTCGTCTTGAAGGAGGACAGCGGCCTTTACCTCGTGTTCGCAGGCGAACCGGAACAAAAGCTTATTCCTTACAAAGGTACCATGTTCAGAATCAAAGAGTTCTCCGACGTGACCTTCGAGTTCGTCGTCGAAAACGGCCAGGTCAAATCCCTGAAGCAGAGAGTTCCGTCCGGAGAAATCGTATTTACTCGGAAATAAAAGGAGCCCTCGAGAACTCCGGACTTCGCACAAGGTCATCTGATCCGCCTTTCTTGGCTTGCCCGGGGTGAATCGTGAGGATTTTTCAATCTTTAGATGCCCTTGTCACGTCCGGACTCGGCCGGAGTCCGACATGGCGGCACTTTCCTCCTGATTCCCGACAACTCTCAATGTCTGTTGAACAATGTGCGCCGAAAAAGATATAATGGCCGCCGTCAGTTTGCCGGGAAGAAAATGAAGCTCGTCATTCAGATCCCCTGCTATAATGAAGAAAAGGATCTGTCGGCCACTTTTCTCGACCTCCCCAAAAAAATCGAGGGGATCGACCGGATCGAAACTCTGGTCATCGACGACGGAAGCGAAGACGACACAATCGGAACCGCCCGCCGCCTGGGAGTCGATCACGTTCTGGCCTTAAAGAGTCATAAGGGGCTGGCCTGCGCTTTTTCCGAGGGCATCGACCAGAGCTTGAGATTGGGGGCGGACATCGTTGTCAACACCGACGCCGACAACCAATATTTCGGTCAGGACATCCCCCTCCTGGTCAAACCGATTCTCGACGGAAACGCCGACGTCGTCGTAGGAGTCAGACAGGTCGACCGCATCGCCCATTTTTCCTGGGCAAAAAAAAGACTGCTCCACTGGGGAAGTTCGGTCATCAGAGTCTTGTCCCGGACGGAGATCGAAGACGCGGTGAGCGGCTTTCGGGCATTCTCCAAAGAGGCCGCCCTGCGGATGAACATTCTGACCAATTATTCCTACACCATCGAGAACCTTGTCCAGCTGGGGAACCAGAGGCTCAAAATCGTTTCCGTTCCCGTCCGCACAAACCCAAAGGCGAGGGAATCTCGGTTGATCAAAAACGTCCCTCACTTCTTGGGTCAGCAACTGGCCACTATCCTGAGAGTTTACGCGACCTACAAGGCCCTCAAAGTCTTCCTGATTCTGAGTTTGGTCATCATCCTTCCCGGCCTTTTCGGCTTTCTGAGATTCCTCTATTTTTATCTGACCGGCCGGGGCCAAGGACACATCCAATCCCTGATCTTTTCGACAGCCGCGCTTCTCGTGGGCCTGCTCATGTTGGTTTTCGGGGTGATCGCAGATCTCATCGGAAACAACAGGAAGCTTGTCGAAAAGGCCCTCTACAGAATAAGAAAGCTGGAGCTCGAAAAGACCGAAAGAACTGAGGATGAAGATTGATCTCATCGGGCCTTCCTACCCTTTCCGGGGAGGCATAAGCTATTACACGACTCTTCTGTTTAAGCATCTGAAGGCCAAGCATCGAGTCAAATTCTATTGCTTCCGGAGGCAATATCCGCGATTCCTCTTTCCCGGGAAAACCGACAAAGAGGAGAGCCGCTTCTATTTGAGCGATGATGAAGCGCTGCCTATCCTGGACGCGCTCAATCCCTTGACCTGGCTGCGTGTGGCCGGGAATATGATCAAGGATAGGCCCGAGCTCGTGATTTTTCCCTGGTGGGTCGTGTATTGGGCTCCGCAGGACTTGACTCTCATTTTCCTCCTCAAGCTATTCTTAAAAACCAGGATCTTGTTCATCTGCCACAATGTGGCCGAGCATGAGGCGAATGTCCTGAAGGCCGCCGTCTCCAGATTGGTGCTTTCGTGCGGCGATGGTTTTGTCGTCCATTCCGCAGCTGAAAAAGAGGCTCTTACGGCTCTCCTAGGGAGGAGAAACATTGCCGTGACCTACCACCCGACCTATGATGTTTTCAACACGGTCATGATCCCAAAACGCGAAGCCCGGGAAAAGCTGCGGATTAGGGACGAAAAAGTGATTCTCTTTTTCGGCTTCGTGCGCCGTTACAAAGGGCTCAAGGACTTGATCGGAGCTCTCCCCCTGATCCTCTCCAAGATGAGCGTCAGACTTCTCATCGTGGGCGAATTTTGGGAAGACAAGCAGCCCTATCTCCGACTCATCGAAAAACTCGGCGTCGGAGAGCAGGTCACCATCATTGACCGGTATGTGCCCAATGAGGATATCCCGGTCTATTTCCATGCCTCAGACCTTGTCGCCCTCCCTTATACCGCGGTCACGGGAAGCGGCCTTCTCCAACTCGCCTTGGGGTTTGGAAAGCCGGTGGTGACAACGAAAGTCGGGGATTTCCCCAAAATCGTGCAACATGAAAGGACGGGATTTCTGGTGGCGCCGGCAAGCCCGGGCGAAATCGCTGCGGCCGTTGTGGATTTTTATGAAAATCATGATGCGGAGAAGATGACGACGCAGATCAAGGAAGCAAACAAGAGTTTTTCGTGGGATAACCTGGTCAAAGTCATCGAAAGCTTTTCTGGCAACCCAAATCCTCTCTCAAGGCCGTAGGAAGTGGGAAAGGACACTCTCTATATCCTCTTCGCCCAGATACTCTTTGTCGCCTCGGGCTATGCCGTGCACATCGGAATGGGAAGGATCCTGGGCCCGGAGCAGTATGGCGAATTTGGGGTCATCATGTCACTTTTGGCCGTGCTGGAGGTCTTTCTGGTTAGAGGCGTCCGAGATACGGTGACCAAATACACGGCCGAATTCCCGGACAAGTTCCAGGCCATCAAGAGGCAAGCTTTAAGAATCGAGTCCGTTTTCGGCGGGATTCTTTTTCTTCTTTTTGCAGGAGCGGCCAAGCCCATCGCCCTCGTCTTTCATAATGTCAGCCTTGCCCCAGCCCTTCGGATCTCGGCCTTCATTATTCCATTCATTGCCTTGTATTCGGTCTTTATCGGCACCTTGAGCGGCAAAATGATGTTCGGGAGACGCTCCATCGCCATGAATGTCCAATCTCTGGGCAAGGTCGCGGGAGTCTATCTCTTTACTCTTTTGGGCTTTGGACTCGAGGGAGCCGTAGCCGGTTATGTTGTTTCCTACGTCCTCGCCTTCTTCGCGGCCATTTATTTATCAAGTGATGACAAGAAGGAGGACGGGGCTTTTTCGGCGGCGAAGATCATTTCCTTTGCCATTCCCATCGTCGTCTTCTGGGGGACTCTTTCTCTCCTCATGAACCTGGATATCTTCCTGGTCAAAACGCTGATCAGGGACGCCCAAGCAGCCGGTTTCTATACCTCGGCGCTCGCCCTCACCAGGGCTCCCTATTTTGTCTTTTATGCTTTCGCCATCACGCTTCTTCCCGTCATTTCACAATTGACATCCCTGAATCATCTCCGAGAAGCCCATCGATACGTCAACCAGTCCTTGAGGCTCCTTCTGATCATGCTCACCCCCCTGGCTTTTTTTACGAGCGGCTCATCGAGCCAGATCATCCGGCTGCTTTATTCGTCGAGGTATGTTCCCGCCGCCCGGCCTCTCGGCATCTTGATCTTTGGCGTCACCTTTCTCACCGTCTTTTCGGTCCTGGCGGCGGTTATCACGGGAAGCGGCCGGCCGAGGACCTCCATGGCCCTGGCGCTGGCTCTCCTGCCGCTTGATCTCCTGTTGAACCTGCTCTTGATCCCGCGATTCGGTTTGAGCGGCGCCGCGACGGCGACGACTCTTACCTGCCTTGTCGGAGTCCTCGTCGCCGGTTTGCTCGTCCAAAATAAGTTCGGGAGCCTGCTCAGCGGGCATTCGTTCTTGAAGATCCTGTTGGGCTCGCTTCCTTTGTATTTTGTGCCGCGCCTTTGGCCGGTTTCGGGCTGGAGTTTGGTCCCCTACGGATTTGGGCTCTTCGGGATCTATATCCTCCTCCTGATAATTTTCAAAGAGATCCAAGCGAAAGATCTTGATCTGTTCAGAAATCTGTGGCTCAGTCTGGTCAAAAAGATCCCCTGAGGACGTGATCGAATTGCTCTGGTGGACATTATCCGCTCTCTTTGTTAATCTGCCTGGAAGAGACGGACTGAACGGAGAGTTGAGTTGGCCGAATCTCGCACCCGGACGCTTCTTTTTTTTCTTGAAATCCTGGCTGTTTCGTCTTTTTTCTGGCACAAGCTCGTCTTTGAACCTTGGACGGCCTCAAAGAGACCACTGGGACTTTCTCTCCTGGTCTTGGCGTTAATCCTGGCCGTCCTCGGGATCGGTCTTTCCAGAATCCTCAAGATCTACGTCGGCTTCCTGGCTTCCCGGACCGATGAAAACGAACAGGACCTCCGGAGATTCGTCCTGCTCACTCTCTCGCCTTTCCTGCTTCTCTACCTGGTCTTTCTCCAAGACTTCATTTTCATCAACGAGATTGATCAAATCATTTTTGGCGTTGCGGGCCTTGCCTTTGTTTATCTCCATATTGTCTTTTTGGCCCATCTGAAAAACGCGCATCCGCAGGCGATCTTGGTCGGAAAGATTTGGAGCCGGGTCACCCTCAAAGGACTGGATCCTAAACGGTTCACGCGACGCCTCTTTTTTTTGACTTTGGCGGTTTACGTCCTCTACCTCTCCGGTCTTGTTGTTCCCGCCCAGCCATTTACGGGCGATGAGCCCCACTATCTCCTCGTCACCGAGAGCCTGGTTTCCGACGGCGATACCAACCTCTATAATAATTATCAGAATAAAGATTATCTTAAGTTCTATCCGGGAGGGCTGGATTACCACGCTTACGAAGGCAAAAACGGCGAGCGGTTTCTCTATTCCAAGCATTTTCTAGGCCTCCCTGTCTTGTTGGTTCCCTCGTACTTCCTGGGTGAAAAGATCGGTCGACTCGTCTTCAGACTCACTGGGGATGCGCGAAGAGGAAGGCAGATCCTTGTCTTCTTTTCCCGCCTTCCCATCTGCTTCCTTGCCGCTTTCCTGAGCAGCGCCTTTTTCCTCTTTGTCTGGGGGACGACCAAAAAAAGAAAGGTCGCTGCTTTATCCTGGTTTGTCTTCAGTTTTACCACCCCCCTTCTCTTTTATTCCCATCTGATCTATCCCGAAATCCCCGTTGCCTTGATCCTGCTGCTGATCTGCTACCAGATCTTGCTAAAGAAAAATCTATCCACTTCGAGTCTTCTCGGCGCCGGACTCGGCATCGGCCTTTTGCCCTGGTTCGGGCTCAAGTACATCATTCTGGCGGCGGCCCTTTTTTTGGGAATCGTCTTTCTTTCTTTAAAGCCGGCCGGCATAAGCCTGAAAAGGATGTACGCTTTCTTCGGGCCCCCGATTCTCTCCGCCGCTCTGTTCGTCTTTTCCCTCTTCTCTATATATGGCACGATCTCTCCCCAGGCGGTTTACAGAGGGACCGCGGCGGCCTCAAAACAAGCTCTATCCTCTTTCTTTGTCGCCGATCCTCTGGATTTTCTCAGACGGTTTCTGGGCATTTTTTTTGATCAGCGGGTTGGAATTTTTGTTTATGCGCCGGTTTATGTCCTTTGCCTGGCCGGACTATTCTTGTTCGCGAAACGAATCAAAAAAGAAGCGCTCTTTCTGTTCGGTTTCTTCCTCGTCTTTTGGGTCTTTTGCTCATTCAACGAATATTGGGGAGGGTATTGTCCGCCGGGAAGACCACTCCTTCCGGTCTTGTGGATCCTGGCTCTGTTCATGGCCGGGGCATTCGCCTATAGCCGGGGCAGAACTTCTCTAGTTATCCGGGGCCTTCTCATGGCAGTGAGTTCTCTTATAGCCTTCGTTTTCATCCGCAACCCAAGGCTTCTCTACCATGAGAGCCTTTCAAGTCTCGGATTGTACAGTCCGCGTGAGCTCTTCAGCAATTTCCTAACCCGATACAACAATCTTTTCGTCGATTGGAGGAAGCTTGTCCCTTCCTTGTCTAACACCCTCCGCGAAAGCCTGAACTGGGCCCCGCTCATCTTCTGGATTCCCATGGTCTTGGGGATAACCGCCCTTCTCTTGAGGAGCAAGGGTTCAAGAACTCGCCAGCCGCGCCCCATTTCAGTGGCGGCCCACCTCGGCTGCGTGGCCGCGTTCACCCTCTTTCTGACGGCCAACGCTTTGTTTAATTTTCGCCTCGAGAACGGATTCACCTTCGAGGGAAAAGACTATGAGGTTTTTTCCCAGGATGAAAACAGCTTCGGAAAGGAGATGGACGGGTTCTGGGTCAAGGGAGGAAGAAAGGCCTCTCTGATTATCAAAACGATGAGGCCGGTTTCGGAGATCCGCCTAACCCTGTCCAGCCCGACGGAGGGAGAGACAACGGTGCGGCTCTCCCGCTTCTCAGACCGGGCCCAAAGGAACTCCAGGGTGGGATTCGAAAAGACTCTAACTTTCTTGTCCCCGCCGGGGTTATCCTGGAGGGGAAGCCACCTTTACCGGCTTCAGATCAATGAAAGTAACGGCTTCTACCCTCGGGAATTTGAAAAGAAAAGCGACGACCAACGGTTCTTGGGCGTCTTCATCAAGATCGGCGCGACTTTTCTTCTTCCGGACAATCCGTAGCGTTCGCACTCTTCCCCGATCGTCCCGACAGGCCCCGGGCGGCGCCCCAGCACCAAGCCAATTTTTGGAGATAGACCAGAGGAGCCGTCCAAAAGTATCTCGCCAGGTGCAGATTATTTCCATAGATCTGGAGCGTGGCGACCGGGGCGATGAGCGGGGCGGCCATAAGAATAAGGCCAGGCGAGCGGAGCACAAACGGAGTTTTCAAAAGCGACCGGTATCTGTTCCGCAAAAGGATGGTCTCTGAGGCATGCTCCGATGAATATTTGAGAATCGTGACCAGGTTTGTCCGATCAGGGTCGTGGAGGACAACGGCCCGAGGCGCAAAATGAACCCTGTATCCTCGCGACCGGGCGCGGAGCATAAGTTCCATGTCCGGGATTTTGCTCCTCTCATCAAAGCCGCCGAGCTCCTGCAGGACCGAGCGCCTGATGCCCATGTTTGCCCCAGCGATGGAGGCAATTGCTCCCGATCTTCGAGGATTCATGAAGGGATGAAATTGCGAGATGTTGTGGCAAAATTTGATGTACCCAGAGGCGGGTACCGTTACCGCGCCGGCAACAAGGGGCTCCTGAGCGAGTGAGGCAGTCAACCACTCCACCCAATCCTCTTGAGCGACGCAATCGTCATCGGTAAAGAGGAGAAACTCGCCCTTGGCCGCCCGGATTCCCACGTTCGCCGCGCGGGCGAGGCCGAGATGCTCGGCCAAAGAGACACAGGTCATATTTGAGAGATCGCGCCTCATCCCCGCCACGAGCCTGGCCGTCTCGTCGCTGGAACCGTCATCGATCACGATGATCTCAAACCGCTCCGATTTTGCGGTCTGCCGGGCGAGAGACCGGAGAGCGCGTTCGAGCAGACGGTCCCGATTGTGGGTGCAGATAATAACGCTGGCGAGCATTGACGGACCGATTCTGCCGAAAGTTCAGGAATTCCCTAGAGTTTTATTCCCTCGAGTAAAAAGTAGACCTTGCCTGCTCGGTTAGCGAAAAACGGGCTGACCCGAAAATCCCTAAAATATTCGCTATATCTCGCCGTGACTTCGTCTGCACTATTAAAGTATCTGACATGAGAACTGTAGGGGAAGTTCGGGACAACCCCGTAAAACCTCGCGCCGGGGCTGATTCTCCTGATCAGCTCAAGATCCGGTTTGATATGCTCGAGAAACTCCGTGCAAACAACGGCGTCATATTCAAATGTTCGGAATAGGCCTGTTTGAAGTGCGTCTTCCTCAACGAAGGAAAAGTCCGGGCTTTGTCTTCTCGCCCATTCGATGCGCTTTTGACTGAAGTCAATCCCGCAATATTTTTTGATGCCTTTATCGCGGAGCAAGACCGCAAATTGACCAGACCCGCAACCCACATCGAGAACAGAGCGGACTTCATCCCGGACCATCAAGTGGGCAATGATCGACCACAGGAAATAATACTTAGATTCGGTGTAATGTTTGTGCGATTCTTCGGTCCTGGAGAATGCTCGATCATACCAATCCGGGTCCCTTTCACCATGTTCTTGGTTCGACTTCAAGATCTGGCCCAAGATAGCTTTCCCCCCACGCAAAAGAATGGGCGGTGTCAATGCTTTGCCGAAAGTCTTGAGCCTGTAATTCATATTCAAGGATTTCCTCCTCGCGCTCGGCCGATCATGTTTTGAATTACCGTGACCGCCTGCTCCCGCTCAAGGGAACGATCGCCAAGGTGCAGTCCTCGGCAACTCTATTTTTATACGAACAGTCCTTGCAGAGGTAAAATTCATTATTCCCTTTATGAAAACCGCGCCGAAAGTCTTTGGCCTTGCTTCCTTTCCAAATAGAAACGGCTGATTTTTCCCGATCGAAGCGACCGAAAGAATGGAAGTCTTTGAAATCCATCTCACAGGGAATAATCTCGCCGAGCGCATCGAGCGTTATTCTTTTCCACGGCCTCATGCAGGTGAACGGTCGGTTTTTCCGGGTGTAGCTTCCCGTCTGGTATTCATATCTCTGGTATTCCTGATTTGAGGGCGCGAAATAGGAATCAAGATTCTTGCCCAAAGCCGCCGGCATGTCCACCGTTTTGATCGCAAAAAAATCAACCTCAAGCTCTCGGGCAAGCTGATGAGCCAAGGGCAGCTCCTTCTCATTTTGTCGCATGACGACAAACCGGAGGGTCAAACGGGGGCTTTGCGATCCCCTCTTTCTTCTCGCCCGGACAAGGGTCTTGATGTTGTCTTTGACCTTTTCGAGGTCTCCCCCTTTTCGGTAGAGGCTGTAAGTCTCTTGCGTCGCTCCGTCTATGCCGAACACGAGGCTATCGAGGCCGGAATCCACAAGACGGTCGGCGGCCTCATCGTCCAATTTCACATTTCCGTTAGTGCTCGAATGCACGATGATGTTCTTTGATTTGGCGCAGGCTATTATTCGAATCAGGTCAGAATTCAAAAACGGCTCGCCCCAATTCCAGAGCACAATCAAGAGCAGGTGATCGCCGACTTCAGCGACGAACTGCTCGAACGCGCCAAACGAGAGGACGCGCGCGGGGCGCGAGCCCGTTTCCGACGTCGTCAAGCACAAGGGGCAGGACAGGTTGCAGAAGTTCGCCGGCTCGACTTGAGCGATGACGGGGTAGCCAAGTGGTTTTGACGGCAGGAGGAATTGGTTGAGACCTGCCAGGAAGAAGTTCCAGATCTTTTTGGGTCTCAGGCCCTTGACCTCAAAGGGAATCAGCTCGAATTTGAACCTCAGCCGGCGCCTCAGGATGATGTTCGGCAGCTGGGGGAGTATATCCTTGAACTTGAAGATCTTCATTGGCAATCCGAATTGCCAGGGCGAAGCCAGGCACTTAGGTCCCGTTGAATGATGTCCTGGAGTCTTACGATCTCTTCATGGTAAACGCCTTCGAGGTACTTTCTTGTCTCAGGCATCATCTCGGCCCTGGCATAGGACTTGGCTTTTACGGTGTCTCGAAGTCTTATCCAGCGGTCCTCTCGTAAAAAGAACTTGCCTACGGTTCCGGCCGCGCTTCGCAGTCGCGACGGTTCTTCAAAAAGGCGGTTGATTTTTTTGGACCTGGGGATGCCCGACGTTTTATATTTCGCCTTTAGGTCCGGCACGTAGGAGGAATCCACGCCTAAAAAACGGTAAACTTCCTGGATGAATAAAAGCGGGTCTCTAATCAAGTCATCAAAAAGGCAGATCTTAACATCTCTGAAATTTTCCAGGTAGGCTTTGACTCGGGCCGAGTAGAATCCGGCCTGCTTATAAAACCAGATCTGCCTCCAGCCATCCCGTATCCTTTTCTCCTCCTGGCTTAAACCCTCCTCGAAGGTCAAATACTCCCTGTTCTCACTTGTCAGAAAACTGTAGGCAGAAAACGCCCTCTCAACCGGGTTCCTGAGCGAGATGAGGATCTTGGGATTTCCCAAGAGCCGCTGGATATGCGGAATCACTTTGTCGTAATGATACAAGTTTTCCGTGCTGGCTTCCCCCACAGCTTTGCAATCTCCGGCCTCCTCGAAGAGCCGGCAATAATCGTCAAAATCTGTCACAAATTGTCTTCGGTCATCGCCTATGCCTCGCTCGGGGACTTTGAAAGATTGGGCGAGAAAAAAGCTGGGCTCCTTGATCCTGCTCATGAAGACTTCTGGATGTTCCTTCAGGTAGTGATAAAGGGACGTCGTTCCGCATCTGTTCGCCCCGACGATCAGAAAATTCGGCAGCCTTGGGTGCTCGCTTTTTCCCATATTATGGAACGACCATCATTCAATCAAGACCGCAGTCTTCCAGAGTCTTCGATTATTTGCCGGGCCGAATGACCCCGACGTTCTCTTCGATATTGATGACCGTATGGTACGGCGTCGACAGGCGTTGCAGCCGCTCCAGAATTTTCCGGGCGACGTCCGGGGGGGCGAGCCGAGGGATGCCCTGATCGGCTTGCCGGGCGTCAAACCGGAGTTCGACCGGGTAAAGGCGAATCTCGGACACCTGGCCCTTCTCAAAGCGACTGACCGCGATGACACTCTGATACCAGACTCCTTCTCCAAAATATTTTTTCAGAAAGATCACATTGAACTCGTTGTCGGTCAAGGAGGCCGGATCTTTTTCGAACATCTCATACATATCCTGGGCCACCGGTTCCTGGATGCTCACCTGGAAAAAGAAGTTGCCGAGGCTGTAAAAAATCGGCTTTCCTTTGTAGACCT
>Ga0315282_10008447_pt1 | contig 16667 bp, 22 predicted proteins | sample YL17G07_20_MG_FD_203693 | JGI IMG/M metagenome (GOLD analysis project Ga0315282, IMG submission 203693) | Sediment microbial communities from Yellowstone Lake, YNP, Wyoming, USA - YL17G07_20 | ecosystem: Environmental > Aquatic > Freshwater > Lake > Sediment | place: USA: Wyoming | collected...
CTCGGATCGGCGGACCCCAACCTGGCAGCGCCACGAACACTTTTCCCAAGACTCACTTTCAAGGGTTTCTTGATCCTCTGCTACCGTTAAGACCGCCAAGTTATACCCCGAGAGCATCGTGAAGACGTAAACTGCCCTAGGGCAATCTTTGAATCGTTCAAGAATATTATTTAGCGACTCTTGATCATTTATCTCAAGTAAGATTAGAGCCAGTTTATATTTTAGTTTATTAACGTTCTCAGTCGCAGTTACCTTTATTGTTTCCTCATCGACGAGTTTCAGGAACCGGCGTTTTACACCCATTATCGTGAAGCCGATGTTCTCTCCTATCCTTTTATAAGTCATCCTTCCATCGGCACGTAGGTTGACAATTATGTCTCTATCTATATCATCAAGCTCAACCATTTGATTATTAATTATACAAAATTCCAATATATCAATTATTACTTAACACCAAACCCATAGATGAATTAATAATGATAATCTTAAGCGCCGAAAAAATTCTGACGTTACTAAAAAAATTGAGGACTATGTGAGAAGGCAAAACCTATTTTTTTTTGTTACTTGATGAGGTTCAGCAATTCACTCTCTGAGGGTAGTCTGCCTGCTACCTTCACTTTACCATCTACTACGAGTGCGGGGGTCATCATAACCCCGTACTCCACTATCTTGTTTATGTCGTAGATGTGGCTGACCTCTACGTCGAGGCTATGCTTAGCCACCGTCTCTCTTACCATGGCCTCCAGCTTTTGGCACTTCGGGCAGCCTGAACCAAGTATTTCAATCTTCATCTTTTTTCACTCTCATACGAAAACTAATCCATATAGATAACCCAACGTTACTCCGATTAACAGCATGAATAACGCATATGCGATGGTTCGCTTAGGCTTAATTATTGTGTTCACGACTAGAAGCGTCTGCAGGGAGATTCCGGGATCCACTAGGAGGTAAGACATCAGAGGTCCACCGTGCATGCCTAGCTGTAGGAACATGTTGGCAACCGGAACCTCTACTAGGGTTGGGAAGTAGGCAACAGTGCCAAACAAAGCTGCGGCTAAGTTAGCGAGTAGGGTGTTCTGGCCCGCGATGCTCGCGATGAGCTCTGGGGGTATCAGCGGCTTGATGGCTCCGGAGATGAATACGCCGAGCAGCAGTACTGGGAAGATCATCTTCATGAAGTTGAATGTCTCATGAATCCACGCGTCGATCTCGACACGCGTATAGTACTTGTAAGCGAAGAATGCTGTTAATATCGAGAATGCGAGGACTAAGACTATTTTTAATGTAAGGTCGATTGGGATTGTGCCAGTCACCATCACCATCGTCAACGGTATGAAGAAGGATAATGCCTGTGATGTTGTTCTTTTACTCACCTCGGTGTCGGGTATGTTCATACCCATGGAGGTCTGATTGGTCCGGGGGTCCTTGAATGTCAACTCCATGGCGATGCCCAGCGTTATTGCTAGGATGATGGAGAAGACGAGTTTGATGACGGCGAACTCTGTGCCTAGTATGGCTGCGGTTAACGGTGTGCTCAGCAGCGTTATCCCGGGCGCTGCGAAGAGGAAGGCTATCGCTGGGCCGAAGCCTGCCCCCTTCTTCCAGATGCCTGCGAATAGGGGCAGGACTGTGCAGGAGCATACTTCGATCACTAGGCCGCTGCCTGCTGCGAACAAGTAGGCTATTCCTTTTCGGGTTTTGTTGCTGCTGTCTCCCATGTACTTTATGATGGTTGTGCTGGGGATCAGCGCGTTGAAGGCTCCGGATAGGAAGAAGGCGGGTATTAGGCAAAGTAGGACGTGGGCTGATAGATAGTCTATGAGTGTTTCTACTCCGGATACAGCCATTTCACTTACGATTTCTGACGTGTTGAGTCATCTCTTTCGAAGATGGTACAAATCTAAATATATAAATATTTAGTAAGTATCTAGTTCTCCTAGAATGACACCTATCAACATCAAGGAAATGCAGCGGAATCTTGAATCCTCCACTAGTAAGGTAGCGAAGAAGGATCTACTCGACGCCGGATACGTTAACCTGGCTTTGATCTATCTAGATGAAGGCCAGGAGATACCTCCACACCCCGAAGGCTACGATGTGGTTTTCTACGTGTTAGATGGAGAAGGGACCATTACGGTCGGGGTTGAACAGTTCGAAGTTACAGAGGGTTCACTGATCTACTCCCCTAAAAACATGAATAGGGGAATAAAATGCGTGAGGAAGCTGAGCCTCCTAGGCATACGGGAAAACGTCGAGGAGAAAACCGGAGATTGACTAGGGGCAATCTAAACATCAACATCGAAGCGAAAAACTGGGCACTCCTAGTTGAAAATTTGGCCTATCTAAAATAGGAGGTAGCGTGTGTTGAGTGAAATCGTCAGGGCATTCAGGTACCTCAAGCCGTACTGGAAGGAGGCCGCGTTAGCCGTAGTGTTTCTCACACTCGTTGTAGCTGCGGAGCTCTCCATCCCACGACTAGTTCAAACAATAATCGACGAGGGCGTGGCAAAGCAGAACATCGAAGTGATAACTCAGACGAGCCTGCTCATGATCGGGATCAGTGTCCTCGCCGCGGTATTCATGACGGCGAACACTATCCTCGCGATTAGATCCTCTAGGAGCTTCGAAGCCGACCTGCGTGAGGCCCTATACACTAAAATCCAGTCATTCAGCTTCGGGAACCTGGACGACTACACAACAGGCCAGCTGCTCACTAGGCTCACAAGCGACCTCAATCAAGTCAGAACTATCGTGACTCTCAGCCTCAGAATGTTCGTCAGGATGCCAATCACTTTCGTAGGCAGCATCGTGATAATGGTCGCCACCAACCTAAGCCTCTCAGTCGTCATGCTGGTTCTGCTTCCGATAACTTTGGTATTCAGCTACCTGTTCATACGATTGCTACAGCCACTCTTCACCAAGGTTCAGGAGCGGCTTGACCGGCTCAACCAGGTCATGCAGGAGAACCTGATGGGGATAAGGATCGTGAAGGCCTTCGTCCGAGAGGAGCATGAGGGGATGCGGTTCGAGAAGGCAAATGATGAGCTTTACAGGAACCAGCTCAGAGTCACTCAGCTCGTGAGTATCTTCAACCCAGTCATGATGGTTATACTGAACCTCGGCATAGTGGCGGTCATCTACTATGGAGGCATCCAGGTCTCCACTGGGACCACCAGCGTTGGCGAAATAGTGGCCTTCACCAACTATCTCCAGAACGCGATGTTTGCGGTTCTCATGCTGAGCCTCATGGCCGGAAACGTGTCAGCTGCAAACGTTTCCTCCGGTAGGATTCTGAAGATCATTGACACCGAGCCGACAGTCAGAGAAGCTCAGGAACCCATCACACTTGCTGAGTTTAAAGGCAAGGTGTCGTTTGAGGGCGTCAGCTTCAGGTACAAGGGGAACGGGGGCGCTCCCGTCTTAAACGACGTTACATTCAACGCCGAATCCGGTGAACGTGTAGCGATACTCGGAGCAACGGGCTCTGGCAAGAGTACATTGATCAACCTAATCCCACGTTTCTACGACGTCACCGAGGGAAAGATCACGATGGATGGAGTGGATGTGAGAGATTTAGATTTAAAATCTCTTCGGGAGAATGTCGGCGTCTCCACCCAGGACACTATGCTCTTCAGCGGAACAATAAGGGACAACATAAGGTTTGGTCGACGGCAGGCCAGCGACGAAGAGGTAGTCGCGGCGGCTAAGGCTGCTCAGGCACACGAGTTCATAGCGGGCTTCCCCGACGGCTATGATACGGCTGTTGGCCAGCGGGGGGTCACGCTCAGTGGTGGTCAGAAGCAGAGGATAGCTATCGCTAGGGCGCTCCTCGTTAAGCCGCGTATACTGATTCTAGATGACAGCACGAGCGCCGTGGACGCCGAGACCGAGTACAGGATCGAGCAAGCCCTCGAGGAGACGTTGAAGGATACGACCTGCTTCATCGTCGCCCAGAGAATAAGCACGGTTCTAAACGCTGACAAGATAATCGTCCTCGACGAGGGCAGGATAGTAGCTGAGGGAACGCACAGGCAGCTGCTGGAGTCCAGCCCCATCTACCACGAGATCTATGACAGCCAGCTTGGCGATGGAGGTGACAAGCTGTGAGTAACCCCCAGGGATCGCCTGAGAAGCAGGATAAGCAGCAGGCGGGGATGCAAGGGCGCGGCCCAGGTATGATGGGGCACGTGGAGAAGGCTAAGGATCCACGCGGAGCCCTCCAGAGGCTGTTAGGCTACATTGGAGCCCAGAGGAAACTTCTGGCCCTTGTGATAGTAATCACAATCGCGGGCACCCTATTATCCCTCGCAGGTCCAATAATCATCGGAGTCGCTATTGACCAGTACATCATCCCCGGGAACTGGAGTGGCCTTGTTGGGGTCTCGCTTCTACTCGCAGGCATCTACGTTTTGGGCTCTTGTCTTGATTTAGTGGCTAACTGGGTAATGGCCACGGTTAGCCAGAGGAGTCTGAAGGGTTTAAGAAAGGACCTGTTTGAGCACACCCAAACGCTGAGTTTAAGCTACTTCGACAAGACCTCAGCGGGTGACATCATGAGCCGACTCACAAACGACATAGACGCGATCGGAGCCCTCCTCGCCCAAAACGTCACGGACCTTATTCGCAGCCTACTGACCCTAGTCGGCATCGTCATAGTGATGTTCATCCTTCCCCTGGCTGGCAGCTGCAAGCCTACTGGTATTCCCAATAATGGTGGGCTTCACTGCTCTCGTTGGGAAACGGACACGGGCTAGCTTTAGGAGCCTGCAGGGAAAGCTGGGGGCGCTTAACGGGGTGATGCAGGAGACCCTCACTGGGCAGAGGATCGTTATCGGGTTCAATCAGCAGTATGCGTCTATTATGAGCTTCGGGAAGATCAATAAGGAGGTTAAGGCTCAGGGGATTAAGGCTGAGACTTACGCGATGCTTGTACCTCCCCTCATCGGTATCCTAAGCAACGCGAACATAGCCATTGTGGCGGGTGTGGGCAGCTGGATGGCCCTGCAGGGGTTAGCTACTGTAGGTATAATCAGCGTTTTCATTACATATAGCAGGAAGTTCGCTGACCCCCTGAGGCAGTTCGCCAACCTCTACAACAGCATCCAGTCCGCGCTCGCCGGAGCCGAGAGGATATTTGAGGTACTTGACATGGATCCGGAGACGCCGGATAAGCCTGGGGCGGTGTCCATAAAGGCCTTCGAGGGTGAGGTCTCTTTCAAGGATGTCGATTTCGGCTACATTCCCGGAGTGCCCGTGCTAAAGGACGTAAGCCTCGAGGCGAAGCCTGGTCAGACCATCGCGCTGGTGGGCCCCACAGGCGCGGGTAAGACTACGATCGTGAGTGTCCTCACCAGATTCTACGAACTCGAGGGTGGCTCGATCTCCATCGACGGCTACGACATCACCGAGATCAGGAAGGATGATCTTCGCCGTCAGCTGGGGATCGTATTGCAGGATGTTTTCCTGTTTAGCGGGTCGGTGATGGATAACATTAGGTATGGGAGGCTCGATACGAGCGATGATGAGTGTGTACAGGCGGCCAAGTTGGCCAACGCCGACGGCTTCGTTAGGCGGCTGCCTAAGGGCTATGAGACCCGGGTTAGTGAGCGTGGGAGCAACCTGAGCCAGGGTCAGAGGCAGCTCCTCAGCATCGCCAGAGCTATTCTAGCAAACCCGTCGATCCTCGTTCTCGATGAGGCGACTAGTAGCGTGGATACGCGTACCGAGAAGCAGATACAGGCGGCTTTATTGCGGCTTATGGAGGGGCGGACGAGCTTCGTTATCGCTCACCGCCTTAGCACCATTCGGAACGCAGACCTAGTTTTGGTCATTGATAATGGTGAGATTGTTGAGCGAGGTACCCATGTGGAGCTGCTGGAGAGGCGAGGCTTCTATTACCGCTTGTATATGAGCCAGTTTAAGGGTACTCGAGATTCTCTTACTTAATCGAAGTTCCTCTTCCCCTTTTATCTTATTCATCGGTTAGGTAGGTTATCCTCGTCGGTGTATGGTTATCTAGAACTCTTATCAGGGTAGCAGCCCTTGCAGTTGTATCGCGGTATCTAACTATTTAAATTCATGAATATCACTATAAGCGGTAGGCTACTCTGATATGAAGCGCGGGATACTAAACGTGAAGACGGGGCTGCTAATATTAGGTTTGTTCGTGGTCATCTCCATATTCATAGTAAACGCCTTATGGAATCCATCTGGGAACGTTCAACCCCTGAACAAGTTACCCGCATTCAAGATAAGGGACGTCGAGGGCGCCACCTTCGATCTATCCACCAGGTCGGCCAAGCCCATTGTGATCCACTTCATGGCCATAGCGTGTGGAGGAGGCTTCTCAACAGTCAACGATAACCAGCTACGTGAGCTAGTGAAGTTACAGATGTCTATCGGGGACAAAGTCGAGATAGTGACAGTGGTTGTGACTACTTGTGCGACTACCGACCTCATAGAGTTCAAGCACTACTATAACGTGACGTGGACTTTTGGGAACGACTACGACGACGAGAAGCTAGATGTGCTCGAGTCGTTCAAGAAGTTCAACCCGAGTGACGGTTCTATAATCATAGGAACCTCACAGAACGTCTTCCAAGAGATGCTGCAGGTAGAGGTCAAGTTAGTGAATCTTAGGGAGAAGCTTGGGCTCTAAGGGGTGAGGGTGAGTGGAGCTTGGCGGTCTGCTTGGCCTCTTCATATATGGCGTGGTCACGTTCATCACTCCTTGCTCAATTAGCCTCGTAGCCGTCTACTTGACGTATTTGCTGGGCGTCGGCGACGATCGGAGGAAGGGCGTCACGGTGGGGCTCATCTTCCTCGTCGCGATGACGTCCACGTTTTTCGTTTTGGGGGTTCTCATAGCTTCTCTTGTGCCCGTTGACTTGAACTCGAAGGCCCCGTACTTGCTTGCAAGCATCCTGCTCGTGTTATTTGGGTTGAGCTCTCTCGGGGTACTGGAAAGGGTGCCTCTGCTGGGTTCTCTGCTGGACAGGTACTCGGAGGCGTCTGACAGGTCAAAGGCAACTGTGGTCGGCAAGATTTTGAAAGGGAACTACGTCGTCGCCAGCTTCGCCTTGGGTTTGATCATCTCCGTTGCTCTGGGTCCCTGCAGCCTCGCCCTTGTGCTTCCGGTTGTCATGGCGTCTCTCTTCTCCTCCTCTTCACCTCTCTACGCGGGTGTGATGCTTGCGGTCTTTGGCCTGGGGCACGCAGCGCCTGTTTTTGTGTTGAGTGTTGTGTTCGCGTCGACGCGTTCAAGGCTCGCTACTATGTTGGGTGGGTTTGGAAAGACATTCTCGAAGGTACTAGGTGTAGTCTTCATACTTTTAGCGATCTATCTGTTAGTGGTTAATTTCTTTTAAAATTCATGGTTTAAGGTAGTATCGAGGCTGGACTCCTTTTATAGCGAATTTTAAGGAGAATTTGGGTCTAACATTAACAACCATTTTTCCACTTTCAGGATCGTGAGTGGTCTAGTTGGCTGCGTTCGAGTTATATCTGCTTCCACTCGGTGTTTGTTGCCGGAGGTTGTCTACCTCATGGTTCTCTCAAGTTACCATCGAGTGGTGACTTCCGGCGTGAGTGTGGTGGCTTTGAGTGTCTGTGACGATGCGTATTCAAATGGTAGGTCTCTTAGTCGAGTCCTCGGTGCTCGGAGGGTAGTTTTGTGGAGGAAGGGTTTGAGGGGTGGGACGATCTTGTCAACGGGATCGTTGAGGGCGTGGTGTCCTCAATTAAACGCGAGTATTTCATGGGATATGTCAACCATATGCGTGAGATTGGGGCAGCGTCGGAGAAGCTCGTCTACATCTACCTCGCGTTGTTTCAGCCCCAGACTTCGCTTTCGCTGCGTCGTGGAACCGGCCTCCACAGGAACACATTGTCAGAGGCGCTGAGCTCGCTTCAGCGTGCTGGTTATGTGAGGCTGGATGAGGGGGCGCTGTGGTGGACTTCAGTTGTGGATGATGGTGGCTGATTTTTCTATATCGTGAATTCTTGGAAGTTTCTGTCGCTTGGGTATTGTAGTAGTACTTTTTTGAAGGTCGCATCTGGGTAGTCTTGTCGGAGGTTTTGGGGTTCGTTTTGGTAGAAGTACATGAGAACGTTGTGGAGTGTTTTACCCTTGATCTGGGCCATGACCTCTACTAGGTTCTTCTTCAATATGGAGGATGCTGGGGCTATTTTGTTCTCTGGGAAGTGGGTGGAGAATTCTTGTGATTTATTGGCTATGAGTTGGTCCCAGTCAACTCCTTCTTCCCATTTGTCTAGGTACCAGGTGAGTATCCGGTGTCGCTTTACCTGGGTAATATCCAGGTTCACGCGGTGTTTCCTCTGACCGTTTCCATCCCATTTGCTCTCTATGAGGTATGCGTTTTTATCGGTTATGAGGATTGAGTCGAATTCCCCGAACTCTGCCCGTTGATCCTTCATGCTTCCTCCGGCTCGTCCGAAGCTTGGTCTGTAGATGAGTTTGCATTGCTCTGGATCTGTGTTATCTTCGAGTTGAGTGAGGACTTGTTTGGTTTTCTGTGTTAAGGCCCAGAGGGTGAGAAAATCCTCTCCGTATCCGGTGATATTCATGTGTTGAGAATTGGCTTAGAGTTGAAGTAATTTTCCACGATGTTTCCGCGTTATGGCTCAGTTCGCTTCCTGAGTGATGTATGCTAGGCTTCTTCGCTAGCTTTATATGCTGGATATCTCGTCGGGTGCACATTTTCTGTGCAGATCTGCACACCCATGGCCATCCTTGGTGGAGGTTGTGTGTTGTCTGAGGAGCAGGTGTGGGTGAACTTTAGGCTCGTGGGTGAGCCTGCGAAGGTTATTCGTGAGGCGAAGAGGCGGGGCATCGCGAAGAGTACGCGCGACGCGGTTGTTCAGGCCCTCCTGGTTTTGAATGACCGGATGCTGGAGCGGGATCTCCGGGGTGCTCAGGTGCGGGCGCAGAGACGGGCTGAGGAGGAGTCGCGGTGAGTGAATATGGGGAGTTGGCGGAGGCCCTTGAGGCTGCGGCGAAGGGTCTTCGCAGGTACCGTGAGCTCGTGTGTCGGTTCCTTGGGGAGTCTGAGGAGGAGAGGAGGCGGATGGGTAGGCTGGTTGCGGGGCTCTCCTCGGATGAGATCAGGGTGGCGTTGGAGGAGTATCGGAAGAGGAGGGGCATGTGACTCTGCTGCCTGAGGAGCGGGTGGTTAGGGTTCTTTGGAGCCTGGGGATGCTGGGGCGGCCTCACCAGGTAAAGCTGCTGCTACACCTTCTGGGGGATGAGTGTGTCTTCACTATCCCGGGGTTGGCTCGGATCTGCGGAGTTAGGATCGGTTTGGCGAACTATTTCGTAGCGAGCCTTGTGGGTAAGGGAGTTGTAGTCGCTCTGCCTAGGCCCGTGGAGCCGGTGGAGTGGGGTGAGGTCTACGGTCAGGCTACGTTGAATAAGAAGCGGCGGGAGGCGCACATCATCGGCTCGGTTCCATACCGCCTAGATAGGGCTAGGCTGAGGATCCTCGCTGCAGAGAGGTGTAGTGATCCCGAAGCCCTCGGCATCATCGTGGAGGCTCCAGTATGAGTCTGCCGAAGGAGTTCAAGTCGGCGGATCAGGTCAGCTTCGAGGACTGGGAGAAGATATACAACAAGCAGTTCAGTGATGTTCTCAGGCTATTCGACTTGGCGATGGTCCAGGCGAAGGAGAACATTTCCGATGGTTGGGGGTTCACCGTTGAAGCTGCTGTTGGCGGGTGCCAGGTGAACCTCAGTATTGTTCCTCCTACGAAAACGAGTGGAGGTTTCGGTGGGAAGGGACCTCAACCCGTGTTCAGCAGGGAGCGAGTTCAGGCTGTTGTGATGGAGAACCCAGATCTCCTCAGCATAAAGGAGGAGGGCGGGAAGGTCACCGTCTCCACGAAGAGGTACCTGGATAAGGAGTGGGAGGGCGTCAACGGGAAGCTACGTGAGGCGGGGATGAGGTATGTCCGTGAGAATAGGAGGTGGGAGCAGACATGAAGCCTCTAGAGTCTCCTCCTCTCACTCGGCTTCAGCGTCTCCAGTTGCGGCTGTTTGGGAGGGTCCGGATCGGCTGGCTCCGTGGCCCTGGGTGGAGTACGTGGCTGCCCGGGGTCGCGTTCGTCTGTCCGCGTCACGGGGTCGTCGTAGACTATGAGCATGGGTATGAGGGTCGCCTCGTGTGCCCGATCTGCTTGGTGGAGGGTTAACGGGTTGAGGCTGCTGCATCTCGTTGACTCGGTGAGTGGGGTTGAGACGACGGTGAAGGTGGAGAGGGTCGCATACCCGAATGGGGATGTTGACTTGAATATTCATCAGGTTGAAGGTGTGTATGGGTCGGTTGAGGAGTTTAACGAGGCGTGGGACCGCGACTATAGTAGGAATGTGCTGGTGAACTTCTTCAGCGTCAGCCTCGTGGACGGTAGGAAGCTGGTGAACGCCATCATCGAGGAGATCAAGGCCTAGGCTTCGAGGTGTGTTGGCTTATTGGCTTCTGAGAGAGATGAGGAGTCGTCCTCCTTCCCCCTGACCCCTATCTATATCGATAAAAAAAATCGATATAATATAACAGATATAACAGTTATAACAGAAGAGAAAAAATCGACGCTCACTCGTAGCCCCACCAGCTTCTACATTAGCCAGAACATAGCGAAGGGTTGGCGTCAGTACTGCCAGATGAGTGGCAAGCCGACTCACGAACTAACCGAGGCAGCCTTCATCGATTTTATGAGGGGCCATCCACTGCAACAGGCGACACTCAACCTGACTCAGGATCTCGCTGCCTACGCCCCAGATGTCAAGGACAGGCTCCGAAACAAGATCATCAAGGAGAAGATTAGAAGCACAATGGCTACTCTTCGTAGAGTTCAGGAAAATGGCCGCGGAGATACAAATGTCTTCCGAAAACAGTTACAAAAACTTGCTCTGCAAGCTACTAACCTTAAAAAACCTGATTCTGAACTCCTTGAACTTCTTAAAGAAGTTGAAGAGTTAATTTAAATGATAAAAACGAAAACGTTAGCGCCCACTGTTAAAGATTAGATAGTTTTTTTAAACTATAATAAATTAAAATAAAGTTAATTGATGACCAGAATGGTAAAGTTCCGAAAGCTCCTCAACGTATTTTCCAGGTATTTCTTTTTTATTAGCCAAGTAAAGTGAAAGTCTCTCATTCCTCGACAAAATATTTCTAATTCTACGGGCTTCTAATCCCTGTTCTACACAATTTAATATATTGCAAATTTTATCATTCTGGCCGAGTCCAATTTCTATTCTATTTATAACATTTAATTGTTCATAATTTAATCTTGAATTCTCTATCTCATGGTTTTGTGAAATATGATATCCGTAATCATCGATATTCAATAAACGAGGAATTCGAGGCTCATTACGAGGTGGTCTTCCTCCGGTTCCTATGTCAAACACAATTTTTTGAACATGTGCTTTTCCAAAACAGTCAAACCCTGAATAGAAACTAAGCAGATCTTTTGCTGGAGCCACTGGTGTATCCCTATGAGGTCTACCAAATCGAACGTTAGTTGCCATAAAAAATAGTTTTTCATGTATATTTTGTTCATAAAGCATTGCTCTTCTTAATATTAGATTTATGCTTGTATAGTGCCTATCTGGTGAGCTTCCATATAGATCATAAATGAATATTTTACATCCTTTAGAGATATAATAGTCTAATATACCCATTTGTTCTTCTCTATTTAATTTTGAGGGAATTAGACCTGCGATAGTTCTATCTCTAAAAGAAGAATTAAGTTCGAAGAAAGTTCTTAAAAATGAAATATATTGCTCTCCATTTAAATATGGCATAAGTGGGGTGACAATAAAGTCATTATATCTATGATTTAAAATATCTAATAAATATTCTATTTCATCAGTATTTGGTATACTTGATGTCCTGTTTTTAGCTTTTTTTTCGGTTTCAGTTCTGGAATCATAATTTAAAAGAAAATAATTGATATCCGTGGGATTATGAGAAGATTCGACCGGTTTTAGTATAGAATTTAGAGTTTCTCTTTCAATTTCTGCATATTGTTTCATTGAAGATAATTTCGATTTATCCACTCTTTTTGAGTATATTTCATTAATTCCTTTAATTTCTTGATCTTTTATTACTAAACTTTCTGAAGTTTTTTCAATATTTGATGAAATGACTTTTCTGGGGGTTACAATTGTCTTTCCATTGATTTTAAATTTTTTTAATTTCATAAAAAATTCGTTACTTTTATTCATCTCCTCTATCTCAGGAACAGACAATCTTAATATCGAGTTAAATTAGAAATGATGTAATTATTAAGATAAGATGGTGAACTCCATGGAAAAAAGGCTAAGTTACTATAATCCATTGGAGCTCCTTTTATTAGCGGTTCTATATGTAGACAATGCGAGCCCAGTAAAGGGAAAATTATGGCTTCAAAAAATAATTTTTGTTTTAGATAGAAACATTGAGGAAATTAAGGCAAGGTTTGATGGTTATTATATTGGTCCTTATTCTGAGAGCTTAGAGGTTGCCTTAGAACAATTTCTTGGATCAGGAGATGTTGAGATAGATAATAAAAATCGGATTCTACTAACTAGAAAAGGTTTAGATCTCGCTAAAATTGTTGTTGATCACCTGTCTAAAGAGAGGTTATCGATTATTTTAGATATTAAGAAATTTTTTAATGATTTAACTGAGCCTGAATTAATTTCCGTAATTTATAGTACTTTTCCTGATTATGCTGAAAAATCTGATATAAAGGATAGATTTGAAAAATATAGAGTTACTGCAGCAGCCAGTCTCTATAAGAAAGGAAAGATAAGTCTGTCAAAAGCTGCTGAAATTTCAGGAATGAAAATTGATGATTTTATTGTATTTATTAAAAATAAATTATAATGAGGTGAAAAAAGATAGTTTTTATAATAGATTCCTCATTAATTATTTTATTATATCAGCTTAATTATTTAGATTTAATAAAGAAAATGATGGAAATTTGTCATACATTTATTATCTCAGAAGAAGTTCTTGAAGAATTAAGTAAAAAAGATGAAATAATATCCTTTTTAGGTTGTAATGAAAAAATATTATACAATACTAAAATAAATAGTATCATTTTTAATAAATTCTCAGCTCGTTATCCTCAGCTGGGAAAAGGAGAAGTTAGTGTATTATGTATTTTGATTGAAAGAAATAACTCGGAAGATGTTTGTTTATTTGATGATCAAAAAGCTAGAAATGTTGCTGATTCTTTGGGAAAGATGAAACATGGTACTGTATGGTTCATTGAAGAATGTTATAAAAAAAGTATAATGGATAAAAATGAGACATTAATACTATTAAGAAATCTTAGAAATCAATTTTTTTGGTTAGATAAGAAAATACTTATTGATGCTATAATTCGAGTTGCTAATAGTTAATTTTTAAGGATATGGTATGGGATTTTATCTTGTGCGTCTTAACAACTCGTATTCACTTACTATGTCCCCGACAGCGTATCGGTAGAATAATGTGTTTTCTGAGCCTCTGCTTGCTACAAAATCTTTGTAGGAGTCGTAGATGGCGTGCCCGCCTGCTATCTTATCAATCGAGTAACCGAGTGAAAAGTTGAAGCTCCACCCTCTACGACTAACTAGGTCTCTGGCGCCTGCTTGAGCCTGAGCAACTATTTCTGGTTTGATTTTGTATGTTTCGGCTTTCTGGTTCATTTCGTCTTTGTGGGAGGAGTTGATGCCGAGGTGGCTGCATAATTCCTCGAGTCGTAGCGTGTTTCTGTTTCTCTGTTGACAGATGTTTGTGACTAGCTGTGTTTTGGATAAGTCTAGGAGGTTCTTTGTGGGGATCTTGATGTCGAGGAACTTTTCAAGCATAGGGGTATCGAAGCCGGTTAAGTTGTAGCCTGAAAATATTGTGTCTTTTCCTAAGAGGTCGTTAATCCTTTCCCTTGCTCTGGATAGGGATGTTTCGTGGATCGGTGAGTCAGCATAGTAGAGTTCCTGTAAGGTTGAATCCCCAATCTGAACGGAGATGATTCTCTTGTTATGCTCCATTATGTCGTATCCAGTGTTCTCCGTCTCAACATCGAGGATTAAGGTCTTCAATGATTACCAGTAGCTTTGACCTGTTATTTAATATTCATGAAATTTTAAATCGTGTTTAATAAAATGTAATTAGAGATTTGTATTTTTCAGGGGTAGTTTTATCCTCTTCTGTGGTAGATACAATTGAGTTAAGATGAGTTCCTCCCAGGATCTTCTCAAGGATATACTAGAGAAACCAGCGATTCTGAGTGAGGATCAAGCTCGAGCAGTAGTCTCTAAGGCGAGGTATAATCGCATCATCGCGGGTGCTGGGGCTGGAAAGACTGAGACCTTGACTCGGAGGATCGCCTACCTATTACTAGTTGAGGGCGTTCAGCCATCTGAGATTGTGGCCTTCACATTCACGGAAAAGGCAGCTCAGAGCATGAAGAGCAGGATCTATGGCAGAGTTGAGGAGTTTGCCGGATCCAAGGGCACTGCTCGCCTCGGAGAAATGTACATCGGGACTATCCACGCCTATGCTTTGAGGGTTCTAGAGGACTACTTCCGCTTCGGGAATCATCAGGTGCTGGACACGAACATGGAGATCGCATTTCTCATGCGGCACGGATGGAACATCGGAGTCAACCAGAATGGCGGCAACTACTCTGAGAACTGTAGATCCTTCCTAAACACTGTGAACATGAGTTGGGATGAGCTGCTCGACAGGCAAGAGCTCAGGAAGAGGGCGCCTATCTTTAACGAGATGCTTGAGAGGTATGAGGGTATTCTGGATGAACGTAGGCAGCTCACATTCGGCCGGATGATCTACTTGGCGGTGCAAAAGCTTCGAGAGGATCCTGACCGGTTGAAGCACGTGAAGCACCTTATTGTTGATGAGTATCAGGACATCAACAGGGCTCAGCAGGAATTCATTGAGCTGATTGGTAGGAATGGCAGTATTTTTGTTGTGGGTGATCCCCGTCAGAGCATTTATCAGTGGAGGGGTTCTGATGAGCGGTTCTTCGAGGATTTTAACAACCGTTTCCCGGGTGTGTTCACTCAGACGATTCGGGAGAATAGGCGCAGTGGACGCAGGATAGTGGAGAACGCTAACAGGTTCCAGAGGTGCTTCGAGAAGCTGAAGCTCGAGGATATGAAGCCTACACGTGAGGATGAGGGATTCATTGGGCATACGAGCCTTGAAACGCCTGAGGATGAGGCTGCCTGGATTGCGGAGAGGATTATGGAGCTCGTCTCTTCCGGAAAGGCGAGGTACTCTGATATAGGCATACTTGTTCGGAGCGTCAGTTCCTCTGCAGAGCCTCTGATTGACGAGTTCAAGCGTCGGAGGGTGCCCTACATCGTCGGGGGTAAGGTGGGCCTCTTCAAGAGAGATGAGGCTCAGGCTCTGGGAAGGCTCTTTGCATGGCTTAGTGATGATGGTTTCTGGATACCTGATCCTTGGAAGTGGCAGGAGAAGGTTTTAGGGGATGATTTACTATCGACTGGTCTGCGCTATTGGGAATATGCTGATAGGCACGGACTACCCGGAGACGCTGAGGCTAAGTTAAGGAGTGTAAGGGAGAAGCTGCACTCACAAAAGGGCTACAATAACTTTTCTGAGCTTTATCATGAGATGCTGCAGATTCTCGGTTTCAGTCAATTCGATTATTTGGATGAGAATGACGCTGCGGTGATGGCGAACCTGGGGAGGTTCAATCAGCTTCTCACTGACTATGAGACTGCTTACAGGATCGGGGGGAGGACGATGAAGTGGGGCTCCGATCTGAAGAACCTCTGCTGGTTCATGAACTCTTACGCTTCCTCGGCTTATGAGGAGCAGCCTTCGGATGATATTCGTGGGGTTGAGGCGGTGCAGGTGATGACGATTCACCAGGCTAAGGGGCTTGAGTGGCCTGTGGTGTTCATCTTCTCGCTGGTGCGTAATCGTTTCCCTCCGAGGATGATGGGGAGGGAGCGGGATTGGTGGGATGTTCCCAGGGACATGTTTGATGTTGAGCGTTATGAGGGTGGTCTCGAGGATGAGCGTAGGCTCTTCTACGTGGCTATTACGAGGCCGAGGGATGTGCTTGTGCTTAGCTGTTTTGAGAAGATTTCGAATAGTGTAGGTGAATGTATCTTCGTTGAGGATCTCGGTGATGGATTGATCACTGAGTTGGGTGGTGGTGATCTTCCGGAGATCTCGGTGAAACAGGGGGTGGCTCCGGAGGAGCTTCAGAGCTTCTCTGCGAAAGAGCTTGTCGGGTTTAACTTGTGTCCTCATAGGTATCTTCTTCGTGACCTTTGGGGTTATCAGCCAGGTCTTCAGCCCAGGTTAGGTTATGGTAATAGCCTCCATCACTGTCTGCGGGTTGCAGGCGAATATGTGAAGTCTGAGGGGTATAGCCCTGTTAGCGCTGTTAGCACGGCTGTGGATGAGCAGTTTAACATGCCCTTCATGGGTGGGTCTGTGTTGGAGGACTTTAAGGAGACTGCTAGGAGGACGCTTGTGGAGTTCTCGAAGAAGTATGGTTCTAAGCTTTCGAGGATTGAGGAGGTTGAGTATCGCCTCGAGTACCCAATCATGAATGCAACGGTGATGGGTAAGGTTGATGTTCTTCTCCGCGATGGCGGTGATGTTGAGGTTTGGGATTATAAGA
>Ga0315282_10008448_pt1 | contig 16663 bp, 1 predicted proteins | sample YL17G07_20_MG_FD_203693 | JGI IMG/M metagenome (GOLD analysis project Ga0315282, IMG submission 203693) | Sediment microbial communities from Yellowstone Lake, YNP, Wyoming, USA - YL17G07_20 | ecosystem: Environmental > Aquatic > Freshwater > Lake > Sediment | place: USA: Wyoming | collected...
GCTGTCTCTCCTGTAATTTTTCACGTAAACAGTAGCGTTTATTACTCTTCCTGTGAAGCCTGTCGGGTTTGATATGTTGACGCTGACATTATAGATGTTGGTAACGTTGAACGTGAACCAGCTGCTGTTAAGCAGTGTGCCGCTTTCGTTGTACACCTTGAACGTCGTATTCCATGTACCTATTGTGTCAGAATCCAAGACGTTGTACGAGTTGGCGTAGAGGTTGTCATTCGCCTGCCCGTCCCCATGAGTGCCGTCATCATAAAGAGTGATATTGAATTCGCCCGTGCCGCCGAGGTTAAGGCTCGCATTTACCTTGCCAGAAAGATTGTAAAGGTCGGTGACATTCGCCGTGATTATGACAGTTTCGTTTCTGTTGAATATCGCGGCTTCGCTGGTGTAATTCATGTAGAATTTTCCCGTTGCAACGACGGTCCAGGCTTCGGACGCGTGTGTGGTTATATTCAGGGGTGTGTTGCTCTGGTTGACGAAATTCAGGAAATACTCCTCCTGTCCTGCCTCGCCGCTGCCGTTGAACTGGATCGCGGCGATGTGGCTTATTGTGCTTCCTGCTGGTATCGTGGTCTGGTTGAGCTGGATACCGATCCTTCCTGTCTGACTGTCCTCGAGAGCGAAGAAACTCGTGGTCCCGTTTTCGTATATGTTCGTTATGCCCAGCCACCAGTTTCCGGTTTCCTGCGCGGCCCAGCCGTACGAACCCGGGTCTAGTGGGTTTGTCATGTTCGGGTAGAATTCGTTGCCGCCAGGAAGGCTGAATGAGTAGCTTACGTTTATGCCGAGCGCGCCAGCCGTGGTCGAGTTCCTCGTTATGTTGTGGCTGGCATTGTTGACGAATATCTGCTCTATCTTCATCCAGTCGGTGTAGCGATAGAAGATGTAGCGCTTTATCATGTAGCCCTCGTTTGTCTTGTTGTCCGGCTGGTTCCAGAAAATTTCCTGGCCTATCTGCTCCACAACAATTCTCACAGGTCCGGAATACTTCAGCGTGGCGTTGTTCCTGAAGTCGAAGCCGAACCTGCTGCTTGCATTGGAGAATTCGGAGTATTCGACGGTCATGTTGGTGGCATCATCGACCCTCAGCAGATCGTTTTCGTAGGCAACGTCCTGAACATGGTAAATGCCGGATGTATTTTCTCCGCGTTCGGTATCAATCTCCCATCGGAACAGGCTGTTGTTGACGTAGAATTCCGCGACGTTCCCTGTGTAGTTATAGGACAAATCCGTAGGATAGCTTGGCTTGATTTTGTTGCCATTCTGGGTTATGTCGAAGTAAATGTAGAAGTAGCGCTTATGATTCGCAACGGTGGTGTCGTTCATGGTGAAGGCTATTACGCCGGCTGCGTTGCTTATTGAATTATAATTGTCGCCCCTGTCGAACTGCGAAGGGATTTGATGCAGTATTGAGCCGCTTGAATTATATTCTATCACCCTCGTCGAATTCTCATCAAACGCCCCCGTTACACTCATGTTCTGGAGAAGCTGTGTGAAATTCACAGGATATTCGATGGTCCAGTTAGTCCGGTTATAACCCGTGCTGTTGATTTCGAGCCCGATCCTGTAATGCCAGTTTATGTCCCACCATCTGTAATCGTATGTCTGCGAGAAGATGCTGGAGAGGTTGACCAGCATCATGACAGCCAAAATTGCAATAGCTAAAATCAATTTTCCATGCCGGATTTTGGTCACCCTTACTTTTTGCCCAGAATCACTTTTCTCGTTTTTTCATAAGCTTCCTTGCTTATGAAACCTTTCTTGTAAGTTTCTTCGAGATCTTTGAGCAGCATTTCATTCCTTGACTTTGCTTCTTTCGGAACTTCTGGTTTTCTTTCCTTCGCTGCCGGTTTTTTGGGCGGCGTAGGCTCTTCCTCGATCATTCTGGGCGGGGGCGCTGCCTTTCCGCCGCCTTTCATCTTGCTCTCTATTTCCCTGATTTTCGCAAGGTTGGCGTTCCTCATCTTGTCGTATTCTTCCTTGGAAATTGATTTGTTCTTGTACTCGTCCTCAAGGGTCTTGAGGAGCATTTCAATTTCCTCTTTCTGGGAATCAAGGCTGTAAGATTCAATAGCCGAAACTGGCTGCGCCGCCATGGTCGCCTGTATCGCAGACCTGAATGATTCGAGGTCGTCCTTGGTTACAAAGTAGGCGCTTTTGGTGTTGAGGTCGTCCAGATTCTTCATGACCTCGTTTACCAGGTCCTCGACCCTGTCCTGCTTGGCGCGGTAAAGCATGAATTCCTCCATCCTCTTGCTGAGCTCGGCATAAATGCCCTGGATCTTGTCCCGCGTCTTTACGTTTGCCCTCTGAATGTCGCCCATCTCCATCAGCTTCTCTGATGCATCGTTGCTTATGCTCAGCACGTGCTCGAGGCTGCCTATGTTGCGCAAAAGGGTTTCAATCCTCTTCAGCATTTCGCCGAATTCCTTCGTTGTCTCCTCCAGCTTGCTAAGGCGGAGTCCGAGATTGCCTATCTCCTTATCTCTCTTTCCCATGTCCATAAGTATTTTATCGGGCTCTATCCTGCCCATCACGTCCATTACCTTTTCGAACTTTATTTCCTGCTCTTTCACTGACGCCTCTCTTCCGTAGACCATCGTCCTTATCTCAGCGACGCCTTCGGCGACGCGCTGTATCTTTTCCTCATCGATTCTTTTGCCTTCCTTCACGGCCTCAACCTGGGCCTTCATCTTGTCAATTTCTGCCTCGAATTTGGCAAAGTTGTTCTTCATCTCGAGCAGGTCTTTTTCGGTGACTTTCGTCCCTATGTCCTCTACCATTTCCTTTATCTTCTCTGCGAGATCGATTTCCAGTTTTTCTATGTCATCTTCGCTTATCCCTGCAACTGCTTTCTCTTCCTTTGCCTTGCCCTTTTTCTCCTTCTTCTCTTCAGGCTTTTCCTCTGCCTCTTCGACTTCTTCTTCGAAGGTCGGGATAGAAACAGGAATCCTGGGTAGCCTTGGCGCCGGAGCCTTAACCGGCTCGATGGCGGCTGCTGGCTGCCTTTTTGAAAGGGACTCAATCTTTTTGTTTATATCATCGAGCTTCTTCTCGTTCTTGCCCTTTATGTCATTATAATCGTCCTCAAGAATCGCGGCCTCGCTGTAGGCGTCTTCAAGCGAGGAAAGCAGTGCCTCGATTTCTTCCTTCTGGTGCGTGAGCTGTTCGAGGCTTTCCGCAGGGAGCGGTTCAGTTTTGGCGGCTTTGCGAGAAGCTGGAGTCTTTTTTGTTACGCTCTTCCTTACCCTATCCTTTTTCACCCTTTTCCCCATAATAATTAATTAAGTGCAATAAAATAAATAGGAGTACTTCGTTCTCGTTTTATGCCTTGAGCCTTGCTTTAAGCGATTCTATGTAGCTTTCCGCCATCGAGAACTGGCCGGCCTTCATCTTGTCCTTCGCGAGGTTGATCTCTATCTCCATGTCTGTCGTGTCGATCTTCCTAGCCTTCAGCGCCTCTATCTGCTTGTCTATTTTTTCGATTTCCTGCTGCACCTTCACGTATTTTTCGATTTCCTCGTCGGTCAGCCTGCCCGTGTCGTGTAGCAGCGGGCGGAAGGCGATGAAGTACGGCTTGCCGTCGTTGTAGGCCGGGTTCTGGACAAGCGCCGTGCCTGTCGTCAGCTTCACGACTTTCGATGCGTAATCCATGCCATACTTCGTCTTAACTCTGCCGATGTCGCCTTCGTACTTCGTCCTCAGCTGTAACTCTGTTGCTATGTTGGCGCGTATCGCTCCCCTGAAGTCCATAAGGACCTGCGATATCATGAACACGCCTATGCCCCACTTACGGAATTCTCTGCACGCGCGCTCAATCGCTATGTAACCGCCCTTGCCGCCGTATTTCGGAAGAAGGCGATGGACCTCGTCGTATATGAGCAGGAGCCTCAGCTCCTTCTCTTCCCCAAGCGCGGCCTTGAACACGGACGTGACGGTCTTCCTTACGAAGTTGTCCAAGTGTTCGGGCTCCAGCTTGTTCATGACGAAAACTGTCATCTCGCCGGGCTTCCTGTATTTCTGAATGTCGACTTCCATGTTCGGATCGGTGACGAGCACGATGTTGACCTTGAATGCCATCGCTTCATCCGGCTTCATGCCGAACTGCGGATAAAGGTCGAACATCCTCTTGTCCTTGCACGCCTTCATGAAGCCCGTCCACTGGGCGGTCGGGTCGAACACTATTATCGGCATGCCGCGTTTCAGCAGCTCTTCGGCGCATATCATCGCGGACACGGACTTGCCGGAGCCCGTCGCACCCGCGGCCAGCGAGTGCATCATCAGCGCTTTCGTATCTATGTAGGCTTTCACGTCTGTCTCCGCAATCTTGCCCACGGGTATGGTATCAGGCCCTGGCTTAGGCAGCTTGTTGAAGTCCAGCGGGAAAATGTATTTCCTCGCCTTCTTCTTCTTTTCGAACCACATTGCCAGCAGCCTCCTGCCGAAGTAAACGCCGGGTATGGCGCCGAAGGCAATGGCATATGTTATCCAGTGCATAAACACCGCGCGTAAAAGAGCGAGGGGTGCGGGCAAAACGAAGACGTCGAAAGAATCGACTGCGTAAGCGGACTTCTTGCCATACCAGTATGTAACGTTGACCTCTACGACATATCTGTCTTGCGGCGTATCCTCTGGGATGGCGATGGTCTTCGTGAAGCTCTTAACATTCTCGACTGCGAGGGTTTCACTGTTCCTCGTTATGACCCTTTCAGTTTCCAGACCCTTTACCACGTAACTGACCACGATGTCCTCTATCTTCGCCGTCTGACCCATGTTGAGCAGCGTGACCTCGAACTTCAGGCTGCCGCCTGGCTCTACCGTCTTGCTCAGCGTCTTAACGGTTACGTCAAGCAGCGGTTCCGGCGGAAGCTCGACCTTTATGGTTACAGGCGTAATGTGCGTTATGTTCTTGCTTTTGATCTTCGAAACTATGTCGCCTGTGTATATGCCCGCCTGGGTCGTCGGCAAGGCAAAAAGCTTGATCTTGAGAACGCCTGTCGACCTGCCAGGGACCGTCATTACAGGCTTTTCTATCTGCACAAGCTCCCATGCATTCCCCGTCACGCTGGTTTCGACTTCCACGTTCTCTCCGAGATTGTTCAGCACGTCTATTGAGTGTATTTCATGCTCGCCCGGCCGAAGGGTGACAAATATAAGAGTGGACTTTATTTCGACGGGCACAGGCGGCACGGCCTGCTGGCCAGCGGCTGCTCCGGCACCTGCGCCTGCGCCTGCCCCTGCGCCTCCGGCTGCACCGCCAGGAGGCTGCACGGGAGCTGAAGGACAATCCTGGGCGCATGTGGCGAGGGACTCGCCATACGTGCTTGAACACACGCCATCTCCGCATATGTAATCCGCGATGGCGAAAAGACCGTTCAGATTCGTGCTGTTCACTGCAATTGTTTTCAATGTGGCGTTCAGCACAGATGTCAGCCTTGTCCATCCTGATGTGCATGTCAGAAGATTGAACGAGGGGCACTGATATATGCCGACGGTCGCTATGTTAACGGTATCCGCAATGTCGGAATAATTCAGCGTCATGGTGCCGAGAGAATAGCTGAGCGAATTGTTTACCAGGATGTTTCTGTAGACGCCGGCCCCTCCTGTGGGAACGACTCTTGAAACATTACCGAACAGCACAGGGTTGTAGACATCTTGCAGGAGCGGTACCGATGTCAGCGAAAGAGAGCTGTCCCAGAACCTGATGGTGAGGTCATACGTTCTGGCATCTATGCTCTCATTATAGTAGCCGCTGGTCTTGTTGTGTGTGAAATTAAGCAGTAGGTTGCCGCTGTTGTCGTAGAACCAGAAACTCTGGTTTATGACTGGATGGTCTGACCTCCACATGTCCGTCGCGTAGCCTGAAAACCATATGCCGATGAATATCTCGAAACTCTTTGTGCTCGAGTTGCAGTTGCCTGTCTTGTCGCAGCCGGTCACGTTGACCGAGTATATGCCGGTCTGCGAAGTGTTGGTGTAATAATACCTGTAAACATACGTGTCGCCATCCTTGTAAACTAAGGTCATGTTGCCGTACTGCGCCGTGCCGTTGGGGTTGAACACGGCGATACTCGCGTTATTGACCCCGCCAGGGTCGGTGACGTTCGCATATATGGTTGCAGTCGTGCCAGCCGGGACCCTTGGAGGCACTGATATCAATATGCTCGGAGGCACCTCGTCTTTGTATATGAAGGCCTTGTATTCGATGTCGTAGTAACTCAGGTTAAGGCTGGCTGTCCTGGCATAAATCACGGTAACGTTCAGGTCGTATCCTTTCTGCAGAGCCAGATTGGGAGCGCTGAAGTTGAGATGCCACAAGCCCTCGGTGATGTTGAAATTCGCCGCAGTTAAGTTCACGTAAGAGCGCATGGTGCTGTTGTACAGCGAGACGTTGAACGTCACGTTCGCGCCCAGCGGCAATGCGCCGTATATGACGCTCATTATGACCTCAAGGTTGTCCGCAGGCGACACGTTAAGTTTCGGGTTCGCCTCCAGCGGCGAGGTTATGTTGACGAAATACGGATGAACAGTCATGTTCAGAAGGGTTTCATGATAGCTTGGGTCGTAGCTCTTGTTGTAGGTCCATAATATGCCATAATAGTTGGTTACCGATGTTGTTACAGGGGCGCTGTAGTTTATGTATATGTATTCCGTTTCGCCAACATCGAGCGAAAGATGGGACGGCACAATTGATATTTTGCTCCAGATATCACCGGTGAATTTATAGACATCAACGTCTGCGTAAACGTTGCCGTTGTTCCTGACTGTTATAGTTCCGAAATCCCCGCTCGTGCCCTGTATGACATCCCTAGTTATGTTGTTCGGCTCCTGCGTCCAGGAGATGTTCTCCGGGATGTTGACGTATATGTAAGCCCAGTCGCTTGTGCCATCGCCTGTTGCCACAACCGTGCCGAAATAGTGGCCTGCAGGATATTCGTTAGGGATTGAAAGCGTGATGTTCACGAATTCTGTGGTGTTGTAAACCAGCAGCGAGATGTTCTGCGGCGTGAAATAATTGCTGAAGTTGACACAAACGATACCTGAAGCGCAAGTGAAGGTGACGTTCGTCACGTTGACATTGCCCACCGAACTGATGTTGAAAGTGACGTTTCTGGTTACACCGGACATTATCACATTCTCGCCGGTTATTGGTATTCTGTTTTGCAAATCAAGTAATGGATTGGCCGTGATGTTGAATATTATCGAAGTGGTGTTGCTGCCGAGGTAGGACTGGTTGATGTTGGTCCAGTTGACAGTGAAATTGACGACATATTCGCCGGGCAGGGTGAAGGCAGGGATGCTTATCATCGTGGAGTTCGACGAGACATTAGTGCTGTAAAGCGTACCGAAATAGAAAAGTTCAGGAGCAGCTGCCCAGTTTTGCAGATAGCTGACATTGACGGTTACGTTGTAGGCCCTTGCATAGCCGATGTTGGTTATGTTGAAATCAATCGGTATCTGTGCTCCCTGGTACAGAGTAATATTGGTGACATTTATGACAGTCATGTTGGGCTTAACATAAAGACTTGTGTTACCGGCGACAGTGAGGTAAATGATTGAAGTACAGCCTGTTCTTGATGACGTGTCGTTGGCACATATCCTAAGTTCGTGGTTGCCGCTTATGTTTGAAGCGTAAGTGGTGTTGAAGAAGCTGCCGTTTCTGCTCATGACCCCTATGTAATGATTCTCTGCCTTTACGGTGTAGTTTACCCAGGAAGTGTAAATGGTCGTTATAACCTGCCCGCCTGAGTTAAGTATCGTGACGTTCACCGTCTGATTGCCGGGCAGGGTGAAATTCGCGCCTGCGATGACGGCGTCGACGGTGAGGTTAGACATGGTCTGTATCTGCTGGCCGACTGCGACCGGGAAACCGTTGACTGTTATGTTCACGTAAACGGTAGTTTCGTTCTGGTTTAAAATTGTGACGTTGAAATGCTCCATGGTACCTGTGTATGTTACCTCCTCTGTGTAATTGTAGCCAGAGTCCTGGAAGTAGGGATGAGTTTCTTCAAATGTGTTGTAGTAATTAAACTGCCCCGGAACCTTAACGTCTATCCAGCCATTACTCACGCCGAAATTGTCTGTTATGGTCGCGTTGATGGTCGTGCTGCCGAATATCATCTCGAAGGCTGTCGGGTATACGCTGTAGCTGGTTATGTTCGGCGGCATGTCAGTGACGTTGAGCCACATCGTGATCGTCTGCTCCATCGGTTGGGCCGGCAGGGTGTCGTTCCTTATCGCCACCACGCCCTGATACAGGCCTTCGGGATATGACGGGGGGACAGTGTATGAAATGTTGATGGTCCTTGTTGAAAGGGGCAGCGATGCAAAGCTTTCAGGCGTAACCGTGAGCAAAGGTCCTGCCGTTTCTCTTCTTATCGTTCTGAAGTATATCTCGACGTTGCCATCGTTTACGACTTCAACCTGGCCTATCAGTTGGCTCGTGTTGGGCTGCGCTATTAAGGTCCCGAATGATGACGGCGTTCGGGTCCATGAAGAATTCGGAGGCACGCTCAGATTCATAAAGTATATGTCCGACCCTCCGTTCGTGGAGTTAGCTGTTATATATGTCCAATAGATGCCTGGAGCCTTGCCTTTGGGTATGGTGACCCAGATGTCTGACGTGAAATTGTATCCTGCAGCTAGATCTCCCTGATAGTCAGGAACGACATCGAGGGTGCAGTCGTAGCAGTCGTAGTCGAAGTTGCCGCCCTGGTTCCTGATGTATATGTTGCTTACTCTGTCGTTGCCGCTCGAGTAAACAGTGATGTTGTCGACGTACGTCGTTTTATCATGCGGCGTCGTCCTGTTCATGCCTGCTTCAAGTATCTCTAAGATGGGGTTGGAGGCGACGGTGACGTATGTGGTATTTGTGTAAGAAGTATAAGTCCTGTCAGGGTCCATCCACGTGGCATTGCCGAATACGTTTATGCCGGTTGGCGGTGTGGCCGGCAGTATCGTAATCGCTACAGTCCAAAGACACTCAGAAGAGACTGTCATGTTGCCGCAGAAGTGCGATGTTTCATTGTAAGAAACGTAGCCTGAGGAATCGTCGTATATGGTGAGATTAACGTAGTATGCTTTGGGTGGACCAAGATTTGTGTAGTTGATGGTGAGATTGAACTTGAAGTCGTTGGTTTGTGTTATGCCACCAGCATAGACTGTGGCATTCTGCCTTACGCTTCCGGTCGCCTTGCCCCATACCGTGAAATAATATATAGCAGACATGTTCACGTTGAATTCAGGACCTGCATCCTTCGCGAATATGGTGACGTTATACGTGCCGTTGAGTTTTGGCACATAGGTAACCCTATACGTAGCGAAGGTTATATTGGACGTTGTCCTGTTCTCATAGCTGCCGTTGGGAAGGCCTATGTAAGCCCATACGCTGTCAATCTTGTAGTCATCGGCCACATCAGCCGAGATGTTCGTGTAATTGAGATACGCTTCTATGCTGGCATTTGGCAGGACGGAAACATTCGTGATGTTCGGTGCAATTTCGTCCCTGACCCATATTATCGCGCTCGCGCTATCTATCCTTGCCGTATACTGTAGCGTGGAGTTGCCGCCTATGGAGCAGTTGAAAGTCACGTTGCCTTTGTCGAGCGGAATCCAGCTTGCATTGGCCTGCCCACTGGAGTTGGTCAGGTATGTGCCATTGTAGACCCACTGCCCAGAGCTTGAATTCCAGAATGAAATGTTAACCGGATAGTTGGGGACGCCTGTGCCTGAAATGTAGTCAATTACCGTGCATATCCTCTGGAATTCGAACGGGTACCTGACGCTTGAAAGGTGCGGCGGGTATGTCCAGTAAATATCTGCCCAGCCTGTCATCTGGACCACGACGCTTTCGTTCTGCGAGTAATAATGCGCCAGGCCGGGCTGGGTTCTTGCGGTGAAGTTTCTGTAACCGGGGTCCTGCGTGGAGGAATCGAACATGACCTGCTCGCCTGAAAGCGTAGTGTAAATGTAGTTGCCCGTGTCGTTGTACCAGTAAACCTCGATTGTTCCTATTACCCAATTCCAGTTCTCGTCCCTTATGCTGGCGTTGAAGGGGATGAGCGCGCCTTTGCCGTATTGCGTTTCGCCGCTCTTCTTGCCGGGCGAGGTGATGTTGGCTATGTAGACGCCCATGACATCTATGGTTGTGGTGTTTGTACTTGAATTGTCGTTGTTCGTTTCCTTGGTGACATTAATATATATCATATAGTAAGCAGGCGTCAGCGTGTCTTCAGGATTCCATGAAACGGAGTGGTTGCACCAGCCTGAAGAGTTGGTCGTGCAGTTGCCTATGTAACCTAGCGAGTTGTTGTAGAACCACACCGTGGCGTTTTCGGCGCCTTCTCCTGGGAGATCGGCATCCTTTACATGGACTGTCACATTGACCTCATGCGGCGCATAAGAATCGTTTCTGTATATCACGCCATCTGAGGGGCTCCTCACTATCTGGTTTATGATGAGGGGCCTGGTCAGGTGTATCTCGTGGGTTATGTTTTCCGTCGAAACGTTGTAATACCTGCTGGCATTGCCTGTTATCGAACAGGTAAGGTTGTACCAGCCCGGCGGCCTGTTCGTGCTGAAATAGAACGTCGCGTTGCCCTCATCGCCTGTTTCGTTGCTCGTAAGCTTCGACTCCTGATAAGTGCTGTTGATGTAGAAGCTGACGTTGTAGTAGTAAAGGTTTTCATATGTGTTGGTGTCCCTCACGTGACATTTTATGGTCTTGGTGGTGCCGGCGATGTATACCGTCCCGTTTGACGGGCTCATGTCATTGGACTCCGCCCAGCCGAATACGTAAACATTGGTAGAGTTGGTGTTGTTGTCATAGTATATCCTGCTTGTGTTCGCCCTTATTACGTCCGGGCCAAGCGAGTAATTGAAGGGGATGAACCATGTGGTGTTGTAGCCGGACGCCAGCGTATCCCAACTCTCGTTGTACCAAGTGACGTTGGAATCGTTGATGTACAGGCTGCATTCATCATTAACGGTCGCATTCAAATTCACGGTCGTGTTCCTGTTGAGTATGACGTATGAGCCCGGATTCGCGATGGCAACGTAAAGCTGGCCGAACACCTGAAGTGTCGCATTGTTGGTAGAGTTCTTGTATTCGTAGCAGCTGTCGTTTGTGGCGCCCTTCCAGTACTGCACGCCGACAAGCGATGTGGAACAGTTGGGATCGTAATTTATCTGGCAGTGGCCGCTGCTGGTGTTGCAAAACCTTACATTCGTGTAGTTCTGGCCGTTGTCTGTTATCCATATCAGACCGGAAACGCCTGTCGGGTAATAGCTGCCATTCGGGTTCATGTAACTCATGTCGTCATCCCTTATCCTGAACTTGAGCAAGGCGCTGGCGCTGCCGTTCCTTCTCACAGTTGGGCTGCTAACGGTTGTGTTGAGGGTAAGGGTGACGCTGTCCTCGGTTATGTTGAACAGCTGCGGATTGGTCTGGGCTGTGAAGTTGTACGGGTCGGTAGTGTTGAACTTGTAATAATTAAGCCTTCCAGGCGCCTGCTGCGAATCGCTGCATGTGAATCTCTCATAGAAAGACACGGTTGTTCCAGACGAGCTTTTCGTCTGGGAATCTACATAGTTCCAACTCTGGTTGTTAAAGCTCTTCCACAGCGTTATGTTGTTGATGTCGGAATCAGCGTCGGCGAAGTAAACGCTGAAAGTGTATCTGTAGCCCCATCCTTCAGATGTTGGGCTGACCGTCGGGCTGGTGAGGACAGGCGCGGTTCCAAGGTGGAACGCGTACCCCTCCATGGTCGAGTTTGAAGCATAATAGCTCTTGGCCACGCTCATGGTAATGTTCCATCTGACCCTGAGCTGGCCTGACGAATCCCAAGTGCAGTTGTACCAGCCGTTGCCTTCCTGCCAGTTGGATGTGCAGTAACGCGTCGGCGTTCCCGACTCGCCGACAAGCACGTATCTCGGCGGGGGATTGCCTACTGAAACGCCTTGCACGCCTCCGTCGGCAAACCTGTACGAACAGTCGTCTTCGACGTAACCGCTTACGTTAATGATGTCTCCCTGAAGGAAACCTTTCGTTCCAGTCGGATTTCTTACATCCGGCCTGAGCTCGCCCCAGATGGTCAGGTTATATGTGCTCGAGTTTGCTGTTTTGTAACACGTGTCCGCGTAAAGACCACCTGTTCCTGCCACCCATTTGTGCACGCCGACCGTGTAGTTGCATTCGTGCATGGGCATCTCTCCGTCGTCGAGGAAATTATAGTTTATGTTGCCGCTGCCATTTACGTCTATGAACTTCCCGACATCCCAGGAGTTCGGGTCAGAAGCGTTTCTGGTAACCCATATAGTTGCGTTGCCAGAACCTGCATAGTCGTTGTTATCGCTGTCCTGAACTCTTACGCTTAAGAATGTATAATCGGTGCCGTTCCTCCAGACGTTCGGGTTCGTGTGACCTGACTCCGGCAGGAATATCACGTCGTCCTTCTCGGCACTGAAGTTCTTTTCGAATGTTGAATCCTTGTAGCCGTGGGGGATGTCGGTGGCGTTGAACCTGAAGGTCCAGTTGCCTATGGTCGGGCAGCCTATGCCGTAGAAGTCATCGCTGAGGTTAAGTACGACTGTCTGATTTACTGGCGCAATAACCAGAACCTCGTCGTCAAGGTGCCAGTCCTGATATGTTGGGTTGCACGAACCAGTGGTTGCCTGCAGGCATTTCACGTAAAGCTGCACGGTCACATTGTCTAGGTCGTCGTCGTTTACCGTGACGCTGAAATTTCTGTTCTCTCCCCAGCCAGCCGGCTCCTTTATAACAGAGTCACTGAAAATGTTCGGGAAGGTTTTTATGAAGAAATGATCTGCCAGCAGGCTCGAGTTACTGTTGTAAAGTTCTCTCGAAACGTTGGTGGTCGTGTTGTACCATCTTGCCTTCATGTCGGTCGTGTTTCTCATGCACTCGTAGAAGCCTTCGGATATTATCCTGTAAACATTAGCGCAGTTGTACGAGTTTCCGCCTTCGTTCACGAAGTAGATCGAAACGTTCGCGTCGTTCACATAATCTCCGGCGCAGTCGCTGTCCACGTAGACCTGCTGGGTGATATTCTCTCCTCTCAGAATTTCGTCACCTATGTTAGGCGAAGGCGGAAGTAAGTATATTATCTGCGGCACAAGGGTTCCGCGTATCGTGAGCTTAAGCTCCTCGCTGGTATTCAGTTTTTGGTAGCATTTGTCAGTCGTCCCTGCTTTCCACGAATGATTGCCGACCGTGTAGAACGGATCGCACTCCGGATTGAAGGTTACGTTGGAGAAACCTGAGGAATTCGTCTTGGTGAGGTTGCCCGCATCCCAGCTGGACGGATTGGATGTGTTGAGCGTTACCCAGAAAGTCACATTGACATTCGACGGCGCAGACTCGTTCCTGTCCGTGTCGTTGACGAAGACCATGAGAAGCGCTGAATGCTCCGGCTCTGCGTTCGACCTGTTAAACACCGAAAGGTTGCCGTAATGGTATGTTATGCTTATGCTGTCCGCGGTTATGTTCGGAGCCGTAACATTGGTTGTGTTCAATATGTTCGTGCCGTCGTAGAGCTCGAACATGAAGGCGTTCACGCTGCTGTTGCCTATGTCATCACAGTCGAAGTCATTCACGGTCAGTGAGCACTTGCTCCTGCCCCCTACTACCAGCGTCGAGTTCTTCAGTACCCACTTGTTGCCGCCGTATTTGTTAGTCTTCACAAAGAGGCTGCATGTCACGTTGTCTGTCTGCATGTCCCAGACATCAACGCTGTAGTTGAATACGACACCCCAGCCGTCCTCGCTCGGCGTCACGGACAGGTTGCCGTAGTCCGGTCCTGTATTGTTGAGATAAATGTAGTTCACAAGGACGGTGCTGTTGCTGGTGTAGTTCATCTTGGAGGTGTTAAGCTCGATTGTCCAGTTTCCTCCTTGATGCAGGAACGTGTTCCATGTGCAGTTGTAATAGCCGTTGCCTTCATCGAAAACGTACTGCGTCAGGTTGTCGCAATGTTCCCACGCACCTGAAGGTGATTTCAGCCTTATGGTGGCTTTGGAAAGGCCTGTCTGTAGACCTTCGTTGCTGCAGTCCGTTGAAACGTTGAACCTTATGGTGACGTTGTTGCCTACTGGAACGACAGGCTGGCCGCTGGTCCAGTTGGGCTGCTGGATGTTGTTCTTCAGTTGGCCATAAACCAAAACCCTTCCCATATAGAAGAAATCGTCGTCGTAACAGCTGTCATTGTACGAACCAGCGTACCATTTGAGAAGGCCAACGCTGAAAGTGCAGTTGGGATCGAAGGTGTACGAAAGGTTCCCGTCTGCATCTGTTGTGGTCGTGTTTATGAATATGAAAGCACCAGGATAGGTTTCGTTGCTCAGGTTGGTCATCATCCTGAAGGCGCCCTTTATGCCAGCACCGAGGCCTATGTCATTTCTGTCACTGTCGTTTATCCTGATCCTGAGCAGCCTCGAACCCGAGCCTTCTCTGTATATGGGTACTGTTGTGCTAGTGCCTTCTATGTAATATGACTGCGTGTCGTCCCTCTGCAGCGTGAAGGGCTGGACATCATCATCCCTGTACCCCCATTCGTCTATCGCGGTTACATTGTACTGCTTTTGGCTCGAGGTCTGGCCAAGCAGGTCAGAACAGTTGAAGCTGTGGCCGGTGAAGCTGAGGAATGACGTCGAGGTGGTGTTGGTGCTGTTCAGATATTGCCAGTTGCCGGTGAGGTTTGCCCACAGGGAAACGTTCATCGTCCCTCCGTCCAGATCCTGAAGATTGTTCACTAGGAAACTCCATGACTCACCCCAGCCGCCTGATGAGCCTGACATTGCCTGAGCAGCAGTGCTGCCTATGTTGGGCATTGTCGCCAGATAGAATGAATTGTTCTTTTTGTATGAAGTGCCGTTGTAATAGGTTTTGCTCACCACCACGGTTGCATTATACCAGCCAGTATTCCAGCTTGAATGCGTCGCGCCGGGAATTGTGCAGTTGTATATGCCATTCCCTTCATAAAGGGTCCCTGAGCAAGTCTGCTTTACAGTCTCACTGCCCTGCTGCAGAACGTTGAAAACTACCACAGCGTTTTGCAGTGCGCCGCAATCGTCAGTCACGTTGCCTTTGAAAACTATGCTGTCCGTGCCTCTCACCCTGGATATGCCGTCAGGATCGAGCAACACCGCAGTGATGTCCTGCGTCTTCATGGTCCAATTGGCTATCGATGAGTTCGCAGGCTTGTAAATGTCGCTCGTGATTATGCCTGCCTTCCAGTATTGCAGCCCTATGGCAAAAGAACAGTCGTAAAACTCCGCTTCAGGGTCTTCATCCCTGAACCTTATTATACCTGCGTTCGCGCCACCGCTAGTGGTCTTGACTTCTGACTGGTACCATATGCCGTTAGAGATATTCTTTGTATAGTAGAACAAACCTTCTGTGCCCGCGTATACTTCCTCGTCCGGGTCGAGGTCGGTGTCATACGCCTTTACTTCCCACAGGAAGTCAGGTCCGGTCCTGTCGATGACGCTGTTATTGCCCAGCGTTACATTGATGAAAACGTCATCTCCTTTTACTGTGAAGTTCGTGACAGGCGTCTGGTCGGAGTATTCGACGCCGCCCGCATATGGGTCGTTTTCGCTGTCGGTCACGTTAAATTTGTATTCTGCAGGACCTATGTCACCGCTGTGGAAATAGGTGTCGCTGGTTTTTATGAATATGATAGTCTGATTCAAGCCAACGACGGTTTGGTTGCAGCCCGCGTTGCCCCATGTGTTGCTCTTGTTTACGTAGACGCAGACCTCCATCATGTCCATGTCTTCATCGCTTGCGTTTACCGTGAAGGTATACGTCTCTCCCCAGCCGCCGTCACCAGAAGGCGTTAGTAACCATCCTGTCAGAATAGGCTTGGTGTCTATGAAGAAGGCGAAACTGGATGTGTCATTATCCGGGTTGTAATAGCTCCTGTTAGAGTACATGTTTATGTGGTAGAATCTGGCAGGCATGCCTGATGTGTTGAAGGTGCAGTTGTAAATGCCGTTGCCTTCCTCGAGTATAGTAGTGCAATTGAACTGCTGGCCCGTGCTGTTGTGTATCATGGTTAGGTTAATGTTTGAGGCAGCGCCTGTGATGTTATTACCGCACAAATCGTTTAGTCTTACCCTTATTGTCACATTTGAACCGCGGAGATACTGCGAAGACGTACCCATTGAACTGATTGGCGAAATGAAGGTGTTGTTCAAGTCGCCTGTGATTATTATCGTAAGATTGCCAGTATAGTTCTTGTCATCATAATAGTTGTCAGTCACTCCTCCCTTCCATTCCCTTATGCCAGGTTTGTAACTGCAGTTGGGATTGAAAGTGTAATTTATAGTACCATTTACTGCTGTCTGCGAACGATTTCCGTTATCCCAGTTGGTTTCATTTAGCATTACCCATATGGTGAAGTTGACACCTGAAGGGTATGAAGCATTGTCAGTATCATTTACCCTCAGCACAAGCGAAAGCGTGCTGTTGGGATTGGAATCGCTTATGTTGACCTGCGAATTGTTGCCGGCGATGTAAAGTATCGTGACGTTCGCCTCCTCGAGGTAGGGGCCGTATGTAACGGTCGTGTAGTGCACGTTCGCTGGCTCGCTGTCATTGATGAGGAAGCGGAATGAATTGTTGCCGATG
>Ga0315282_10008449_pt1 | contig 16662 bp, 14 predicted proteins | sample YL17G07_20_MG_FD_203693 | JGI IMG/M metagenome (GOLD analysis project Ga0315282, IMG submission 203693) | Sediment microbial communities from Yellowstone Lake, YNP, Wyoming, USA - YL17G07_20 | ecosystem: Environmental > Aquatic > Freshwater > Lake > Sediment | place: USA: Wyoming | collected...
TTTTCCTGGTTCGCCGTTGTAGGCGCGGACCGCCTCCTCGATGTGCCGGCGGATCCGGGCGGAGCGCTCGACCAACCGCGCCAGCCGTTCACGCGCCACCTCCTTCTCGCGATGCCGCTCCGCGATGCGCTCCGGGTCGGTCTCGAACTGCTCCGGCAGATTCTTCAGCGCGGTCAGCACGCTCAGGAACTCGCGGAGGTCGGGATCCTCCTCGGCCCCGTGGTGTACTCGACGTCCACCAGCGTCACGAACGCGGGCTCGAGGCCGCGCCTGACCACCGACCAGTCGACGAAGCGGGCCGCCCGCATCGTCCGCGACTTTCCGCCGAACCATCGCTGCCGCTTCAGGAAGCCGGGCAGACAGTCGCGCTCGAGCAGCACGCGCACGTGGCCGTCCAGCAGCGTGTCCCAGGCGGTGCCGGCCAGCAGCGGCGCGCGCTCTTCGGGCTTCTCGACGGCGACGGGCGCCGGCCGGACGGAAACCGGCGGCGGGTTCCGGACGAGCGCGAACCAGTACGACGCGTAGGGAGCCAGCGTCAGGAAGTACGGGGCGTCGCCGACGCGCGGGAACTCGGCGCCGCCGATCATCTCGACGGGCGCCAACCCTTTGTAGGCGCCGAGATCGATCGTGGCGGGTTGCGCCGTGCGCGCGAGATTGGCGACCGCGACGATCGTCTGGTCCTCGTAGGTCCGCGCGTAGGCCAGCACCTTGCGGTTGTCGACCGCGAGGAAGCGCAGCGTGCCCCGGCCGAAGATCTTGTGCTGCCGGCGCAGCGCGATCATGCGTTTCATCCAGTGTAGCAGCGAGAACGGCGATCGCTCCTGCGCCGCCACGTTGATCGCCTCGTACCCGTAGACCGGGTCCATGATCGGCGGCGCGTAGAGCGGCGCCGGGTCGGCACGCGAGAAGCCGGCGTTGTGATCGGAGGTCCACTGCATCGGCGTGCGAACGCCGTTGCGATCGCCCAGGTAGATGTTGTCGCCCATCCCGATCTCGTCGCCGTAGTAGATGACCGGCGTTCCGGGCAGCGAGAGGAGCAGCATGCTGAGCAGTTCCATGCGACGCCGGCTGTTCTCGACGAGCGGCGCGAGCCGGCGCCGGATGCCGAGGTTCAGGCGCATCTGCGGGTCGGCGGCGTAGGCGCGGTACATGTAATCGCGCTCTTCATCGGTCACCATCTCGAGCGTCAGCTCGTCGTGGTTGCGCAGGAACAGGGCCCACTGGCACCTGTCCGGGATGTCGGGCGTCTGCTTGAGGATCTCGGTAATCGGGTGGCGGTCCTCCTGCTGCAGCGCCATGAAGATGCGCGGCATCAGCGGGAAGTGGAACGCCATGTGGCACTCGTCGCCCTCGCCGAAGTACGGCCGCACGTCGGCCGGCCACTGATTCGCTTCGGCCAGGAGCATCCGGTTCTCGTACTGCCGATCGACCTCGGCCCGCAGCTGCTTCAGCATCTCGTGCGTCTCGGGCAGGTTCTCGCAGTTGGTGCCCTCCCGCTCGAACAGGTACGGGACGGCGTCGAGGCGCAGGCCGTCGACGCCCATGTCGAGCCAGAAGCGCATGACACGCAGGATCGCGCGGCGCACGTTCGGGTTGTCGAAGTTCAGGTCGGGCTGGTGATGGAAGAAGCGATGCCAGTAGTACGCCTTCGCGACGTTGTCCCACGTCCAGTTGGAGGTCTCGCCGTCCGTGAAGATGATGCGGGCCTCCTGGTACTTGAGCGGCGAGTCGCTCCAGACGTAGAAGTCGCGCTTCGAGGAGCCGGGCGCCGCCTGGCGGGCCGCCTGGAACCACGGGTGCTGGTCGGACGTGTGGTTGACGACGAGCTCGGTGATCACCTGCAGGCTGCGCTCGTGCGCCTCGCGCAGGAAGTGCCGGAAGTCGCGTAGCGTCCCGTAGCTGGGATGCACCCCGTCGTAGCGCGCGATGTCGTACCCGTCGTCACGCATGGGTGACGGGCAGAACGGCAGCAGCCAGATGCAGGTGATGCCGAGATTCTGCAGGTAGTCGAGCTTCTGAGTCAGGCCGGCAAAGTCGCCGATCCCGTCGTTGTTGCTGTCGTAGAAACACTTGACGTGCAATTCATAGATGATTGCGTCTTTGTACCAGAGCGGATCGGTTGCGTTGCCGGATCTCATCGTCGTCGTTGGTCAGAGTCGATGGTCGTTGGTCGAAGTCCGCCTGCTCGCTGCTCGCGTATTCGGTGATGTGGGATCCGGCTCTGGCCGGATTGCATCTGCCTCGGTCCGTCAACTGACGAGCCGAAAGATATGCGCCGGCCGGACTCCCGGCTCCAGGCGCACGTAGTTCCACTCGCCGCGCCATTCGAACTGCTCGTCGGTCAGCAGGTCGCGCAGCCGGTACGGCTGGCCGGTTGCGACGTGCCAGTCGGCGATCGGTGCCCGTACCCAGCCGTGCTGCAGGTTGAACGGATCGAGGTTGACCACGACCAGGATCGTGTTCGACCCGTCGTCGGTCCGCTTGCTGTAGGCGATGATCCAGGCGTTGTCCGCCTCGTGGAACCGCAGGCTCCAGCCGCCGTGCAGCGCGCGGTTTTCGTGCCGGATCTGGTTCACCCGCGCGACGAGTTCCTTGATGTGGCCGGGCCGATCGTAATCACGGACGCGGATCTCGTACTTCTCCGAGTCGACGTACTCCTCGGTGCCCGCGACGGCCGTGTTCTCGCACAGTTCGAACCCGCTGTAGATGCCATAACTGCCGCCGAGCGTGGCGGCGAGGATCAGGCGCGCCTGGAAGGCCGGCCGGCCCCCACGCTGCAGGTACGTACCCGGACAGGATGTCGGGCGTGTTCGCGAACAGATTTACGCGCATGTATTCGCGCACGTCGGTCTGCGTGAGATCGGTGAAGTACTCCTCGATCTCCGCCTTCGTGTTGCGCCACGTGAAGTAGCTGTAGGACTGGGAGAAGCCGGCCTTGGCGAGCAGGCGCATCACCTTCGGCCGTGTGAACGCTTCGGCCAGAAAGACAACGTCCGGGTGGCGGTGCCGAACCTGCGCGATCAACCACTGCCAGAAGCGGAACGGCTTCGTGTGCGGGTTGTCCACGCGGAAGATGCGGACGCCGTGCTCGATCCAGAACCGCGCGACGCCCAGCATCTCGTCCCACAGCGCGCGCCACTCGCGTGATTCGAAGTCGAACGGGTAGATGTCCTGGTACTTCTTGGGCGGGTTCTCGGCGTACTTGATGCTCCCGTCCGGGCGGTGCCTGAACCACGCGGGATGCTCGCGCACGTACGGATGATCGGGTGACGCCTGCAGGGCAAGGTCGAGCGCGATCTCCAGGCCCAGGCGGCCCGCGTCGGCCACGAAGCGGTCGAACGCCTCGATCCCTCCAAGGCCGGGATCGACCGCCAGGTGTCCGCCTTCCTCGGCGCCGATGGCCCACGGGCTGCCCGGATTGCCGGGACCCGCGACGAGGACGTTGTTGCGGCCCTTGCGGAAGCTGCGGCCGATCGGATGCACGGGCGGGAGGTATACGACGTCGAAGCCAAGCGCGGCGATGGCGGGCAGGCGGCGCGCCGCTTCGTCGAACGTGGCGCTGCGAGTCGGGTCGGTGCCCGCCGAACGCGGAAACATCTCGTACCAGGCGCCGCAGCGTGCGCGCTCGCGTTCCACCTGCACGGCTGCGATCCGGTCCCACGTCGCCGCGCCGTGCCGATCGGCATACTGCGCCATCGCGGCGGCCAGGCGCGGCGAGAGCGCGATCGCCATGCGGTCGGCTTCGGGCAGGGTGCCGGCAAGCAGGTCGGCCCGGCGCAGCAACCAGCGCTGCACCTCCTCATCGCGCTCGAACAAGGGCGGTGGCGATCCGGGTGGTGTCCCGACGAGCACGCCGCCGTCGGCCCGGCGCGGGCCGCCGCCGAGGCTGGCGGCCGTCTCCCGCACGAGCACTGCGCCCTCGAGCAACTCGTCGTGAACCGGCTGGCCGGCCGCGTACGTCGTGCCGGCCTCCTCGCGCCACGACGCGAAGCGATCGATCCAGGCCTGCAGCGTGTACTGGTAGCGTCCGAGCGCCCGCACGCGAAACGACGCGGTCCACCGGTCGTTGCCGGCGCGTTCGACCGGCACTTCGTGCCAGTCGTCATCGAGTCCGGAGTCCGGTGTCCGGAGTCCTGAGCCGGACCCCGGACCTCGGACTTCGGACTTCGGACTTGTACCGTCGAGCGGCGCTTCGGCCAGGCGATAGCGCAGGACACCGGCGAGACGATCGTGTCCGTCCGCGAAGATATCCGCGCTCACCCGTACTGCTTCACCGATCGTCCGCTTGATCGGGAACCGCCCGTCGCCAACGGCCGGCTCGACGGCTTCGATGACGACGCGCGACGGACGTTCATCGGGCAACGGCCGGCTCATTGCTGGCGTGTTCGCCGACCGCCACCGGCTGCGGCTCTTCGTCGGGCATCGCGGCCGCCTGCATGGCTGGCTCGGGTATCTCGGGTTGTTCGAACCGTTCGATCTGACGGGTCGGCCCCCCATCCGTCCGGCGCCGGCGCTTCGGGACGCCGAGGCGGAACACGGCCATCGAACGGCCCTGCACGTCGTGCTGGTCGCCGCCGTGCAGCGGTTTCACCTGCGTCACGCCGTTGGCGGTGTCGTCGAGTTCCTCCCAATAGCGCCCCTCGCCGTGTTCGGGCAGCGTGAACGCCAGCGGGTTGGCGTCGGCGTTCAGCAGCAGCAGCATCGTGTCACCCGTCACGCGTTCGCCACGTTCGTTCATCTCGCCGATGGCGTCGCCCGCCAGTCGCACGCCCAGACTGCGCACGAACGGCGCGGTCCAGGCCTCGTCGGTCATCTCGCGACCGTCGGGCGCGAACCACGAGATGTCCTCGATCTCGGCGCCGCGAATCGAGCGTCCCTGGAAGAACCTGCGGCGGTGGAAGACCGGGTGCGTCCGGCGCAGCCGGATTACGCGCCGCGTGAACTCGAGAAACGACTGCTGCGCCGGCGTCAGGTCCCAGTGCAGCCAGCTGGTCTCGTTGTCCTGGCAGTAGGCGTTGTTGTTGCCGCCCTGGGTCTGGCCGAGTTCGTCGCCGCCGCGAAGCATCGGCACGCCCTGCGACAGCAGCAGCGTCATCAGCAGGTTGCGCTTCTGCCGCTCGCGCAGCGCGTTCACCGCCGCGTCGTTGGTCGGTCCCTCGGCGCCGCAATTCCAGCTCAGGTTGTCGTTGGTGCCGTCCTGGTTGTTCTCCTTGTTGGCCTCGTTGTGCTTCTCGTCGTAGCCGACCAGGTCCTGAAGCGTGAAGCCGTCGTGCGCGGTGATGAAGTTGATGCTCGCGTAAGGGCGGCGGCCGCTGTAGCAGGAGTTATGCCGCCCTGTCGCGTTGCTGAAGATGGACGGGGGAGAAGAGTCGACAGTTGATGGTCGATGGTCAATCGTCGAGATTGAGCGCCTGCGCGGTCAACGATCAACTATCGACCATCGACGACGAACTGTCCCGTCAGCCGCCGAACTTCACCTTTGGCACCTGCTTCGCCTCGGCCGGCGCCTGGAAGAACGGATACTCCTTGAAGCCGAACAGCTTCGCCGTCACGTTGGAAGGGAATTGCCGGCGCCGCGTGTTGTACTGCTGCACGAGCTGGTTGTAACGCATCCGTTCGACCGCGATGCGGTTCTCGGTACCGGCCAGCTCGTCCATCAACCGGTTGAACTGTTCGTTCGCCTTCAGGTTCGGGTAATTCTCCACGATCACCAGCAATCGGCCCAGCGCCTGCGTCTGCTGGTTGGCGGCGCTGATCGTGTCTTCAGGCGTCTTCGCTCCCGCAAGTTTCGCGCGCGAATCCGCGATGTCCTTGTACACCTCGGTTTCGTGCGCCGCGTACCCCTTGGTCGTCTCGACGAGGTTCGGGATGAGGTCGTTCCTGCGCTGCAACTGGTTCTCGACCTGCGCCCACTGCGCCTTGATCGCCTCCTGCTCGCCGACGAAGCGGTTGTAGGAGCAACCCGGCGCGCCGAGGACGACCAGGCCCGCCAGCACGACAAGAGCGAGAACTTGATGTCGTTTCATAGGTCGATTATCTCTCGTCTTCAATCCGGCTGAAGCCGGATCCCACATTACCAGGGACCGAGGACCAAGGACCAAGGACCAAGGACTACCACCCCCCACCCCCGCCCCCGCCGCCGCTGGCGCCGCCGCCGAAGCCGCCAAAGCCGCCGCCCCCGCCGCCGCCAAAACCGCCGAAGCCCCCGCCGAACCCACCCCACCCGCCGCCGAACGGTCCGATCCCGCTGTTCCAGCCGCTCCACGGCCCGCGGCCCCAGCGTCGCAGCCCGCTTCCGCCCGCCGCGAACGACCTGATGAGGCCAAAGAGGATGAAGAAGATGATGAAGAGGCCGATGCCGAACGCCGACGTGCCATTCGATGAGTGGCGTCGGGGCTGCGGCGGGACCGGCGGCACCCCTTCCAGCGTCACGTTGCGCGCCTGCGCGATGCGCCCGACGATGCGCCGGAGGCCCGCTTCGAGGCCCGCGCCATAATTGTTCTGCCGGAACTCCGGGATCATGTAGAGGCGCGACGTCTCGCCGGAAAAACCGTCCGTGATGTACGGTTCGAGGCCGTAGCCGACCTCGATCCATACGCGATGTTCCTTGACGGCCACCGTGATGAGGATACCGTTGTCCTTGCCCTTTTCGCCGATGCCCCGGCCGTGATTCTCGAACAGCTTGTTCGCGTACTCTTCGAGGCTGCCGAACGGCGCGAAGGTCTCGATCGTCGCCACGATGATCACATCGCCGGTGGCCGCCTGCAGCGCCCGAATCGTGCGGTCCATCGATTCGGCGTGCGCGGGATCGACGACGTGGGCGAAATCGTTCACCGGCTGGGTGAGCTCGGGCAAATCCTGCGCGGGTGCGGCCGCCGCTATGAGCAGAACCGAAACGATGGCGCCCAGAGCGCGCACTAATCGTCCGAAGTCCGAAGTCCGCGGTCCGACGTCGGACATCGGACGTCGGACGTCGGACCCCGGACGACATCCGCCCGGCGAGCGAAGGCGGGCCGTGCGTTTCATCGGCCCCATCCATCGACGAAGCGGGCGAGGCGTTCGGTCGCGTCGAGGTAGGCGGCGTAGATCCGCAGGGCGTCCGACCGATCGATGTCGGCGGGTTTCGCGACTGCGAGCAGCTGGTCGAGCAGCGCCTCGGGGACTCCGAGCGTCGAGGAGGCGTGCTTCACGAGCGCTTCGCGGCTGCGCGCATGGACGCCGTCGAGCCGCGCGAGGTTCAGCAGCAGCGTGCGAAGCGGCGGCACCGAAGCGGCGATCAGTCGCGCCACGGCGGCCGGTTCGCCCCGCGCTTCGAGAAATCCTTCGCGCAGGTGCAGCAGGTGGCTCTTCGCCTGGGTCTCGCACGCGCGCCGGACGTCGCCAGGCTCGACGTGGAAATCGGCGAACGGGTCCGGCCCCGCGACCAGGACGTGATGTGCGGCGATGGCCGAGAACTCGAGCGGAAACGCGTCCAGCGATTGCTCGAACTCCTGGCGCGTCATCAACAGCGGTGCGCCCACGCCGGCCTTCGCCCAGTCGCCAATCCGGGACGCGCACGCGACGAGATCGGCGTAGCTGAGCGCCTCCACGAGCACCATCGCGTGCGCGTGGTCGTCGTTCGCGCCGGGCGCCGTGTCGGCGGCGGCGCCCGTCTGGATGCCGAAATGTGTCTGGTAAGCGACCAGCGATCGAAGCCGCTGGCCGAAGATCTGGAGCAGTTCTTCGTGCACCCGATCGAACCGCTCGTTCCATGCGTGCGGGTTTGCCATGCGGCTATTCTACTTGGAACGGACGAGCCGCCGCATGCGCCCGTCGTTCCGGACTACAATTGCGGCGAGGGAGCGGAGCGGGGCGATGGGGCTCCGCGAGCGACCGAGCCTGGCGGGGCGCAGGGGACCCCGCCATTCAAAATATGCAGCTGCGCCAGATCAGCATCGGGTGTTTCGGCGGCGGCACGGGTCTGCCCAGCCTGCTGGGCGGGTTGAAGACCAATCCGTGGCTGCGGCTCAACGCGGTCGTCACCATGTTCGACAGCGGCGGCAGCTCGGGGCAGCTGCGCGACGAACTCGGTGTCCTGCCGCCTGGAGACGTTCTCAAGTGCGCCCTGGCGCTCGCGCGCAACGAGTCGGAGGCGCGCCGTGTGCTGCTGTCTCGGCTGCCCACGCTCGAGCACGCGCGCCTGGCCGGTCACACGGGCGGCAACCTGCTGCTGTCGATGATGGAACGCTACAGCGGCGACTTCCTCGCGGCCGTCGACGGCTTGCGCGCCCTGCTCGGTTGCGTCGGACGCGTGTGGCCGGTCAGCGTGGAACATGGGGCCGTCTGCGCCGAGTACGGCGACGGTTCGAAGACAAGGGGAGAGGTGGAGGTTGACGCGGGGCAAACCGAGGGTCGTCTCGTCCAGCGCATCTGGCTGGACCCCGAGGTGAACATCCATCCCGCCGTTGCCGCGGCGATCCCCGAGTTCGACGCGGTCGTCATCGGGCCGGGATCGTTCTATACCAGCCTGATGCCGATCTTCCTCGTGCGGGGCATGCAGGACGCGCTCGCCCGCGTCCGCGGCCCGGCGATCCTCGTCGCCAATCTCCTGACGGAAGGCCGCGGCATGAGTGGCTTCACCGTCGCCGACGCCGTCTGTCGCCTGGGCGACGTCATCGGCCGGCCCGTCGACGTCGCGGTCGTCAATACGGCGCGACCCTCGGACGAAGCGCTGGCGCGCTATGCCGCCGAGCACAAGCAGCCGCTGGAACGGGGCACGCTGCCGCCCGGATGCCAGGTGGTGGAAGGGGATTTCTGGGTGCGCGACATGGCGCGGCATGATCGCCGTCGCCTGGCCTACGCGATCTGGGCGGTGCTGGCACAACGGCTGCTCACAAACGGCGCGGTCAGGTAGGGCAGGTGGGTCAGCCACGCCCCTTGCTGGCTCGCCGGCGCACTGCAGGCTTCTTGCCGCTGCCGGTCCGTGCGCGTTTCCCGGCTTCCGCAGCGGCCGCTCGCTTCGGTTTCGTCGCCCGCTTCGATTCACCGCCCGCTGATTCCCGCGCTTCCCGTTCCTCCTGCAGCGCCAGCGCCCGCTCGATGATTCGCGCGAACATCTCGCCGGCTTCACCGCCCCGCGCCGGACGATGGGACTTCCAGACGTCGGGCCGATCCTGGGCAAGGATGTCCGCGAAGTCGCCGTTGCTCTTCACGCTCAGCGCGAACTGCGTGACATCGACCGGGCCCGCCCATTCATCGCGGTGTTTTATGAGCAGCCAGGACCGCTCTTCGTCCGGCGCCCCGGCGCTCTCGCCGCGGCGCGCAGCCGGCCGCGACCTGGTCCGCACCAGCACCCACGACCCTTTCAGCTTGTAGCCGTTCAGTCGGAACTTCAGATCGCCCTTCGCGAGGGCGGCGTCGACATCGTCCACTTCCGGCTCCCACGTGCCCTGATCCCACAGCATCACGATGCCGGCGCCGTAGCCCTCGGGGATGACGCCTTCGAAGGTGCCGTAGTCGAGCGGATGGTCCTCGACGTGCATCGCCAGGCGGCGGACCGTCGGATCGAGCGACGGTCCCTTCGGCACGGCCCAGGACAGCAGGACGCCCCGATGCTCGAGGCGGAAGTCGTAATGAAGGTGACTGGCGAGGTGCTTCTGGACGCAGAAGAAGCGCGCACGTCCCGCGCGCGGCTTCACTCGGCCGGCCGGTTCCGGCGTCTTCGTGAAGTCGCGTTTCGCGCGGTACTTTTCGAGGGGCATGGGTCCAGTCTATCGCACGAGCGAGCACCGGGAGCGTTGTTCGTAGCTGGTAGTCCGTAGACCGCCTGATGGTGAGTTGGCCGCGCGAAGGCCACGTGAGCGGCACAGGCCGGCTACCGACTACCAACTACCGGCTACGAGTCAATCCAGTTTTTTCCCCATCGTCTCTGGAATCCAGATCCACAGGATCGCCGCCACCACGAAGGCGAGCGCGGCGACGAGGAACGCGGCGCCGAACCCATACGACTGCGCGAGCGAGGCGACCGTGAACGGGGCGACGGCGCTGGCCAGGCGGCCGATATTGTAGGTGAAGCCCTGGGCGGTGGCGCGCACGTCGGTCGGGTAGATCTCCGCGGTCACGGCGCCGAAGCCGCTGTAGTAACCCGTGCTGAAGAAGGCGACGAAGGGACCGAGCACGAGCAGCACGAGCGGCTGGCGGCTGACGCCGTACAGCGCCAGCAGGACCGCGGCGGCCAGCAGATAGACGACGTACGTGCGCTTGCGGCCGAACCGGTCGCTGATGACGCCAAAGGTCACGTAGCCGAACCAGGTGCCGACCTGCATCACGATCACCAGCCCGCTCATGACGCGCGCGGACAGGCCGACCCCGCCCTGGGCGACCGGCAGGCCGAGATACGCCGGCACCCACAGGTTGAATCCCCAGTAGGCGAACATCGTGCACGCGTTCATCAGCGTCACCGGGACGGTTGCCCTCAGCAATCGCCCGCGGAAGATGTCGCGGAAGCGGCCTCGCGCGGCGCGCGGTGTCGCCCGCCGCGCCTGCCAGATCTCCGGCTCCTCGACGCGTCGTTGCACCCAGACGGTGAACAGCGCGGGCAGCACACCAACGAAAAAGACCGCGCGCCAGCCCCACGTCGGCAGCACGAGCATCGTCACGAGGGCCGCGGCGCCGTAGCCGACCGCCCACGCGCTCTGCATGAACCCGAGCGCCTTGCCGCGATGCTCGGCGGGCCACGTCTCCGACACCAGCGCGGCACCGCTGGCCCACTCCCCACCCATGCCCAGGCCGAGCAGAACCCGAAAGACAACGAGCTGGGCGACGGTGCGGGCAAGGCCGCAGGCGCCCGTGAAGACCGAGTAGATCAGGACGCTGGCCATGAGCGCCACTCGTCGCCCGTAGCGATCGGCGACGAACCCGAACACGATCCCGCCGACCGCGGAGGCGACGAGCGTGGCCGAGCCGAGCGCGCCCGCGGTGGTGGGCGCCAGGTGCAGCCCCACCATGAGCGCGGCAAGCACCATGGCGTACAACTGCACGTCGAAGGCGTCGAGCATCCAGCCGAAGAAGCCCGCGGCGAGCGCCCGCCGGGCGCGCGGCGGGGCGGTAAGCCACCAGGCGAACAGGCCGCTGTCTCGTGCTTGTGCTGCTGTGGTCATGGAAGGGCTCAGGGCTTACGGCTCATGGACTGCAGGGCTCAAGGCTCACTCCTGATGACTCACGGCCGGTCCACGCGGTATCTGTTCCAGCACCGCTTCCTGCTGGCGCAGCGCGTCGTGCGCTTCGGCGACGCTCACCGCGTCGAAGAACACGCGATCGCCCGGTTGCGATTGCGCGATGCGTGGCAGATCGACGCTGGCGATGGTCACGATCTTCGCGTAGCCGCCCGTCGTGCCGCGGTCGGCCAGCAGGACGAGCGGCATGCCGTCGCCCGCAACCTGCACGGCGCCGGCCGGCGTGCCATCCGACACGATGTCGGCGCCCGCGCGGTGCTCGATGCGCGGCCCTTCCAGGCGATAACCCATGCGATCCGACTGCGCGCCTATCGTGTAGGCCGAGCCGAACAGCGTCCGGACACCGGCCGGTGTGAACGCCGCGTCCTGCGGTCCGAGAACGACGCGTACCCGGTGACTGCCCAGATAGGTGGGCAGCCAGGAGGCCGGCATGCGGCGCGCCGCGGTGCCCTCGTCGCCCGGACCGCGCGCGAGGCGATCGCCCGGCCGCAGAGAGCGACCCTCATGGCCACCGAAGTGCGAGCGCAGGTAGGTGGACCGGCTTGCGAGCACGATCGGCACGTCGAGACCGCCCGCGATGGCCAGGTACGCGCGCGCTCCCGAGCGAAGACCGCGAAACGACAACACCGCGTGGCGGGGAACGACGAACGGCTGCCACATCGGCGCCGCCTGGTCGTCGACGCGCGGCTGCATGTCAGCCCCCGCGACGGCGACGACCGCGCGGTCGAGGAACCGCAGCTCAGGGCCGGCGATCGTCGTCTCCAGGCCGGCGGCACCCGCGTCATTGCCGACGAGCAGGTTGGCGGCGCACAGCGCGAAGGTGTCCATCGCACCTGAGATCGGTACGCCGTAGCGCTGGAACCCGTAGCGCCCCAGGTCCTGCACGGTGGTGAGCGCGCCCGGGTCGAGCACTTCAATGACCGAGCGGCCTCGTCCGGTGTCCGGTGTCCGGTGTCCGGTGTCCGACGTCGGACTTCGGACTTCGGACGACAACCGTCTCTCGATCTCCCTGTACCGGGCCTCGTCGATCGCGACGAACCGGACAAGATCGCCGGGCTCGAGCAGCGTCGGCGGCACGCGGTCGGGATCGAACAACGGCACCGGGGTTCGCCCGATCAACTGCCAGCCGCCCGGGCTCTCGACAGGGTAGATGCCGGTCTGCTGCTGCGCGATGCCGACCGAACCCGCGGGAATCGACGTCCGCGGCGTCTTCAGCCGGGGGGTCGCAATACGCGGCGACATGCCGCCCATGTAGGCGAAGCCGGGGCTGAATCCCATCATGAAGACGCGGCACACGCTGGAGGTGTGGATCGCGACGACGTCGTCCGGCGTGAGGTGGTTGTGCTCGGCGACACATGCCAGATCCGGCCCGAACTCGCCGCCGTAGCAGGTCGGGATCTCGACGGTTCTCGGGGCCGGCAGCGTCGAATCATCGAGAGCGCGCGCGAGGTCGGCGATCGCGTGCGTGAGATCGGCGACGTCGAGCCGGACAGGGTCGTAGTTCACGAGCAGCGATCGGTAGGTCGGGATGAGATCGGCGACGCCGGACAGCGCGCGCTGTCCGAGCGCCAGGGCGAGCGCATGGACGCGGCGGTTGACGCGTTCGTCGATGCCGTCGCCGATCTCGACCACGAGTGCCCGATCGCCGGCTGCGACGATGCGCGCTTCCGGATAGAGCCGTGACCCGGTCACGCTTGCCCCATCGCGACGAGGCGGATGCCGGCGCCGGCGAACGCGGCTTTGAGCGCCTGGGCCAGCTGCACCGCGCCGGGCGTGTCGCCGTGCAGGCAGATGGTATCGGCCTGCACCGCCACGTCTTCCCCGGTGATCGCCGTCACGCGTCCTTCCGTGACCATGCGGAGGCTCCGCTCCACGACCGCCGCCGTGTCGTGAATCACCGCGCCGGGACGCGCCCGCGAGACGAGCGTGCCGTCGGCGTTGAAGGCGCGATCGGCGAATACCTCCCTGGCAACCCGCACGCCCATCGCGGTGGCGACTTCCACCCACGCCGATCCCGCCAGCACGACCAGGAGCATCCGGGGGTCGGTCTCGAGAACCGCGTCGCACATGGCGCGTGCCAGGTCGCCGCCGCCGACCGCCATGTTGTAGAGGGCGCCGTGCGGTTTGACGTGCTGCAACCGCTTCGCGCGTGTGAAGGCGGTCAACGCGCCGATCTGGTAGACGACATCATCCTTCACTTCCTGGGGCGATGCGCTCATGTTCCGGCGGCCGAAGCCGCGCAAATCCGGAAACCCGGGATGCGCGCCGATGCCCGCCCCGGCGGCTTCCGCGATGCGCACCGTGGTCCGCATCCAGCCGGGATCCCCCGCATGGAAGCCGCACGCGATGTTGGCCGACGTGACGCAGGCGATGATGCGCCGGTCCTCGCCAAGACGCCAGGCGCCGAACCCCTCGCCCATGTCGCAGTTGAAGTCGATGCGCGCGGCCATTGGTCCTCCTTCGCGGACGCCATTGTAGAACGAGAAAGGCCCTGGGCCTTGGACCTGGGACCTTGGGGCTTGTCCGGGCCACTAAGCCCAGGCAGTGCCCCAGGTCGAAGGCCCAACGCCGAGCGCCCAAGGCCCAAGGTCTACAGCCGCGCGCGCGAAGGCTGTGGTATTCTCCAGCCTTCGCGAAGGAGGTTCGACGTGGCCGACATTGCACGCATCCAGAAGGAACTCGGGGCCGCCGGTCTGGACGGCTGGTTGCTGTACGATTTTCACAACCGGGACGCGATCGCGTACCACGTGCTCGGTCTCGACTACGGCAAGTTCACCTCGCGGCGATGGTTCTACTGGATCCCGGCCGCCGGCGAACCGGTCGCGCTGTGCTCCAAAGTCGAATCGACGAAACTCGACCGGCTGCCCGGGCAGAAGCGGCTGTACCTCTCGTGGCGCGAACTTCACGCCTCGCTGAAGGAGATGATGGGCCCGGCGCGCCGGATCGCGATGCAGTACTCGCCGACCGCCAACATCCCGTACGTGTCGATCGTCGACGGCGGCACGATCGACCTCGTGCGGTCGCTTGGCTACGACATCGCGTCCTCCGCGGACCTCGTTCAGACCTTCCAGGCAATCCTCGACGACACCCAGTACCGATCGCATACCGACGCCGGAACGCGCGTGCAGCGGATCAAGAACGAGGCGTTCGATCTGGTGGCCCGTGACGTCCGCGCCGGCAAGACGATCACCCAGTACGACGTCCAGCAGTTCATCGCCCGCCGCTACAACGAGGAAGGACTGACGTGCAAGGGCGAGTTCCCGATCGTCGGCACCAACGAGCAGCCGGCCGATCCGCACTTCGAGCCGACGCCGGCCAACGCGCGGCCGATCCGCAAGGGCGACAGCCTGCTCATCGACCTGTGGGCGAAGCTCGATCAGCCAGGCGCGATCTTCTACGACATCACCTGGTGCGGCTTCGTGGGCCGTACTCCGCCGGGGAAGTACGTGGAGATCTTCAACGTCGTGCGCGACGCGCGCGACGCCGCGCTGCAGTTCGTGCGCAGCCGCTTTGCCGGCGGCAAGCCGCTGCACGGCTGGGAGGTGGACGATGCGTGCCGGGCGGTCGTGGAGAAGGCGGGCTATGGTCAGTATTTCATCCACCGGACCGGCCACTCGATCGGCGAGGACGTGCACGGCAACGGCGTGAACATCGACAATCTCGAGACGCGCGACGAACGCTTGCTCGTGCCGGGGATCTGCTTCTCCATCGAGCCCGGCATCTACCTGGCCGGCGAGATGGCGGCGCGCAGCGAGATCGACGTGTTCATCACGCCCGCAGGGAAGGTCGACGTCGCCGGCGAAATGCAGCGCGATCTGGTGCTCATGGACGTGTGATCTGGTCGTAGGGACGAGGGACCAGGGACCAGGGACTGGACCGGAGGTTTGCGTGGCTGTTTATCTCTACGTGATTCTCGGCTACCTGCTCGTTCTGACCGGCTTCAACATCTACCGCTCCCGCCAGGTCAAGTCGCAGGACGACTTCATGGTCGCCGGGCGCAGCCTGTCGATGACCAAGATGGTCTTCACGCTGGTGTGCACCTGGATCGGCTCCGGCACCTTCATCGCGGGCGCCGAGTTCGCGTCCTACGCGGGCTGGAGCGCCGTCTGGCAGCCGGCGGGCGCATTCCTGGGGATCGCCATCATCTATTTCGTCGCCGCCAAGATTCGCACCTTCGGGCAGTACACGATCGGCGACATTCTCGAAGTCCGCTACGGCCGCTTCGCGCGCCTGTTCGGCGCGATCGCGCTCATCATCGCCTTCACGACGATCGTCTCCTATCAGTTTCGGGCGGGCGGTGAGATCCTCAACGTCATCACCGACGGCGCGATTTCGCCCGAGACGGGCCAGACGATCGCGGCCATGTTCGTCATCCTGTTCGTGACGATCGGCGGCATGGTCGCGGTCGCCCATACGGACTTGCCGAACGGGATCATCATCGTGTCGGCCTGCCTCCTGGCCGTTCCGTTCGTCATCGCCTCGGCCGGCGGCTGGATGCACGCCCACCAGGTGCTGCCGCCCGGGCATTTCGAAGTGTTCTCGCCCGACTTCGGCAAGTACCCTGCGCTCAAGGCGCTCGGCTACTTCCTCTCGACGTTGCTGCTGTTGCTGGGCGTGCAGTCGATGTATCAGAAGTTCTACGCGGCCCGAACGCCCGCCGAAGCCAAGAAGGCGGTGGCGATCTGGATCGTGGGCACCATCGTCGTCGAGACGATCGTCATCTGCATCGCGGTCTACGCGGCCTGCTACAACGTCGAACACCAGCTCCACTGGAGCGGGCGCTCGCTGGTGCTGAACGCCGCGCGCTACATGACGCCCGCGCCCGTCGGCGTGCTGCTGCTCGCGGCCGCGTGCGCGGTGGTGCTGTCGACGGGAATGAACTACCTGCTGTCGTGCAGCTCGAACATCGTCCGCGACATCTACCAGAAGATGATCAACCCGAAGGCGGATCCCAACAAGATGGTCGCCCTGCAGAAGGTGTTCATCGTGATGATGGGATTCTGCGCGTTCCTGATGATCTTCATCCCCACCTACTACAAGTCGGAGATCTCCGTCCTGCAGTACGCCTACTTTGCCTACACGATCTACGGGGTGGCCGTGACGCCGGCGCTGTTCGCGGCGTTGACGTGGAAGCGGGCGACCAGGCAGGGCGGCCTCGCCTCGATTGTCGGCGGCGCGACCGCCGCGGTGTTCTTCGAGGTGCTGCTGCCGCGGCTCGCGCCGTCGGTCATGGTGGGCACCGACGCGTGGGGCATCCCGAGCATCTACCCGGCCGCGGTCATTTCGATCGGGCTGTTGGTGATCGTAAGCCTGCTGACACCCGCACCGGGCGCGAAGGAACTGGAGAAGCTGTTTCCGGCGGCCGCCAAGGCCGGTGTGTAGCGGCGAATTCAGAAGTCAGAAGTCAGAATTCAAGAGTGAGTGGCGGCGCGATGCTTGGCCGCAGCTT
>Ga0315282_10008450_pt1 | contig 16661 bp, 14 predicted proteins | sample YL17G07_20_MG_FD_203693 | JGI IMG/M metagenome (GOLD analysis project Ga0315282, IMG submission 203693) | Sediment microbial communities from Yellowstone Lake, YNP, Wyoming, USA - YL17G07_20 | ecosystem: Environmental > Aquatic > Freshwater > Lake > Sediment | place: USA: Wyoming | collected...
TCAAGATATGAAAGCAGAATTAAGTAGGGCATTAGAACCCTTGACTAATAAAGAAAAAGCAAGATTTGGAGAATATCAAAGGATAACTCCTACCTCTCACACATATATTGGCGGATACTTAAAGCAATGGAATGATATGTGGCTTGATTTTTGGAATAATTCTAAAGTTCAATGGGTAACTCTAGATGAATTTATGGCAAAGCCAGATTGGACAATCCCATTGTGGCAAATTCCTATAAATCAAAATAATCCTTATACTGCTGAAAAAATCAGACCATTAGTTCCTTATGAGCAGGAGGAAAAGGTCTGTAACATTTGTGGTGTTTAACTTTGCTCAGATTTATTTTATTCACACTTGCTAATTTAACTAAACCCAATTTGTGGTGAATAGATATGCCAAGACCAAGAAGATGTAGAAGAGTTTGGTTTGAACCAAATGTGACTTACTTCAAGCCAGCTGGAGTAAGGATAATTGATTTAGAGGAATCTGTTCTAACTGTAGATGAATTTGAAGCTGTGAGATTGAAAGATTTGGAAGAATTAGATGAAAAAACTGCAGCTAAAAAAATGAATATATCACAACCTACTTTTAACAGACTTGTGACTTCTGCAAGGAAAAAAATTGCAGATGCTATTGTCAATGGAAAGGCGATAAAAATCTTTGGTGGACCTTACAAATTATCAAGAAAAATAATAAAATTTAAGTTCTAAAGAAACTAATTAATTAAAAGGTTGGACGAAATCCTTCACCCTTTGGCTTTTACTACATCTAAGCAGACTCCTGCAGCGACAGTCATTCCCATGTCTCTTATTGCAAATCTCGCCAACTCAGGAAACTCAGCTGTCTTCTCTATGACAAAAGGCTTCAAAGGTTTCACTTTAATTTTTGCTGCATCGCCTGTTTTAATGAAGTCAGGTTTTTCTTGCACAACTTGTCCAGTTCTCGGGTCAATCTTTGCTGTAATTTCTTCTATCGTACACGCTATGCTCGCTGTGTGGCAATGGAAAACGGGAGTGTACCCTGCTGTTATCACAGTTGGATGTTGTAGCACGACAATCTGCGCAGTAAATTCTTTCACGACCGTAGGCGGATTGTCAGGATGTCCTGCTACCTCACCTCTTGAAATGTCCTGTTTGCTTACTCCTCTTATGTTGAACCCGACGTTATCTCCGGGCTTTGCTTCCTGAATCTGTTGGTGATGTATCTCTATTGACTTCACTTCACCCTTCACACCAGAGGGCTCAAAAATTAAAGTGTCATTTACTTTCATCACGCCTGTCTCGACTTTTCCTACAGGAACCGTTCCTACACCTGTTATTGTGTAAACATCTTGTATCGGAACTCTCAAGGGCTTCTCAACAGGCCTTGGGGGAATTTCGAACTTGTCCAAAGCTTCGACCAGCGTTGTCCCCTTGTACCAGTCCATCTTGGTCGTTTTTTTAATCAGATTCTCTCCGACTTGAGCAGATACGGGAATAAATGGTATCTTGTCTACTGCGAACCCCAAAGGCTTGAGCAAAGTTATCGTATCGTTTTTCAGTTTTTCAAAGATATTTTGGTCCCAATTCGCCAAGTCCATCTTAGATATGGCCACGATGAGCTGGGTTATTCCCAAAACTTTTATAAGGAAAACGTGCTCCTTTGTCTGTTCTTGTACACCCTCTCCAGGCCTTGCAGAAACTACGAGTATGCATCCGTCTGCTTGGCTGGCTCCAGTTATCATGTTTTTTACAAAGTCCCTGTGTCCAGGGCAATCTATAATGGTGAAGAAATATCTGTTAGTCTCAAAAGGACGGTGCATTATGTCTATTGTCATTCCTCTTATTCTCTCTTCCTTTTCCTTGTCGAGAATATATGCGTACTCCCCTCCCTCTATTTTGTACTCCTTTGCCTGTTCTTGGAGTTTTCTCAGCTCATCCTCTCTCACAGCGCCTGCTTCAAAGAGAAGTCTTCCTACTATTGTCGACTTACCGTGATCTACGTGACCAGCGGTTATTATGTTCATGTGTGGTTTCATTGGCATTTTTTCTTTCACCTTTTTTGATTTGTAATAGATATTTAGATTTACTTTGATATTTAAATGTTTTTATTTTTGTCGCTTTTTACGATTTTTTTCGATTTGTTAGAGGTCGGTTGAGTTTTGTTTTTACTATTTTTATCTTCTGTAATATATATTTTATAAAATATATTTTAAATAATATAATGTAAAAATCTTTCTACACATCCCCTTTCAACATTTTCATCACAAGCTCGGCTAGTTTTCTGTCTCTTTCATTCAGAAAATCTTTGTACTTGTCGTTCGCGGCCCATCCCAAACCAAATCCAGCAAGCCCAACTAGACCCAGAGAAAAAATATTTCTTCCCAGATCTTTGTTGCCCAAATCTTTGTTGTTATGCGAATCGTGTAAATCGTTTGTCGGACAGACTGCTTCAATGTATTCGTTAATCTTACGCATCAAAAGTTCTCTTTGATAGGAATAAATTTCTCCATCAGAAGCTATTCTTTCTTTCAGATTTTCAATTTTATTCAGCCACTCAGCTTTCTTGTTTGAATTAAATATAAGATAACGAGTAAAAGATGCAGTCGGTTCTAATAAATACAGCTCTTTCAGATATGCTAAGTCTCTCATAAGTTATTCATAATTCGAAATAATGTCTTCCAGATTGGACTCGAAAAGTTTGATGAGTAGTTTAAGCATCAGAGGAGATTTTCTGTACAATTCATCTCCACCTATCTTCTGATATTCTTGAAGAGATTTTTCGAAAGTCTTGTATGCATCCAGTCCTGCCCTTATGTGTGGGAGTAAATCTACGATATTTTCTTTCAACTCATTTTTTTTAATTTCATCTTGACTCATGTGCCAGACCTCTTTTCAAACTCAGTAAACTTTTTCGTAAGGTTGTCGATAGATTCGTACAGTTTAGAAATATCTGAACTGAATTCCTGCTTTGACTGATTTTCTCTAATGTAATGTGCTATCCTCTCTATTCGCTCCATCTCTCGCTTGTCCAGATACTGCTTGAATCTCGGAGCTGTGTAAGCGTAAAGAGCAGCACCAATGGCAGCTACCACAACATCTCTCTTAGTAGGCATGAGTTCGTCGAATACACTTCTTTCACTCATTTTGTCACCCCCTTATCTCTCACGGAAAAATGAAGAAAGTTTACTCTTCACAATCTTGCCAAAAAACAAAGTGCCCAAACCATAGATTGGAGCAGCCCTTGAGCCTTCCTCCACAGCTCTAGGAATAGCAGAAGTCAAAGCGTTGGTCGCATAAACTATCGAGTTAGAAAAATCATAATTTGGAAAGTTTGAGAGAAGATATCTTCCAGAGTTGTACGTAAAATCAAAAAAGTCACCAGAGATTTTTCCAGTGCTACCAACTACAAAACCAAGTGCTGCACCTATGCTGAAAAGCAGAAGAGAAGGTACGTTGAAGTAAGATTTTATGTATTCTCTTCCTCTTTTGAAAATTCCCCTTTCATCTTCCTGCATTTCTATCGAGGATTAGTCTAAAGTTTTAATCAGTATATTAAATTAGAACTTTCGATAGTGGTAATTTTTTGTTGGTAGTAGGAATTCATTTACATGTAAGGTGAGTGATGAGTGGAATGTTTCATAAATCCTTTTAGAAAAAGTTTTTTGAATAAATCATCAACTAAATTTATTAATCTTTCTTCAAATCTGTTTTGAGGCAATTTTCTTATGTCAGGTAATTCGAGCTTCTCTTGAGAATAAGCGCCACATGAATCATTTAAGTATTCAAATTCAATAGAGTATCCAGGAACGTCTAATTCTTTTATTCCTTCTAAGCTAGCAATCTTAAGATAATATTCTGGAACTTGAACATTCAAACCAACTTTTCTTTCAGATTCCTCTAAAATAAGCGATATGGTAGAAGGAACTACTCTTGCAATAACATAATCGTTATTTGAGAAATGTTCAAAAAATATCAAGGTACTGTCTCTTTGTTTTACGGAAAATTTTGGCGAGTAATGGAAAGAATAAAAAAAATTGTAAAGATCGGATTTGTAGAAACAAAAATATTTTTCCAAAGAATTATCAAAACCTATTCCAAAATCATAATTTTCTATAAAATCTTCTTCGTCTGTGCCTAAACACATATTTTGAATATTCATAAAAAAAGATTTAAATTCAGTTGTGTAATCAAGACTTTTAAAGAACAAACTCAGTTAATTATTAAAGACTCCAGACAGCGGGGTAGATGAGTTAAACTCACCCTAAAGCAGCCTGGAGTGCTCGTCGGGCTCATAGGAAATATACTGAGGAACCCGAAGGTCACTGGTTCAAATCCAGTCCCCGCTATTTTCTTAGTTAAAACCTTTGACATTTGATAATAGTGAGTTCATGCCTAGCAGGTATAATCTTTAGGCGGTTATTTGCCTAGAATAGATGAGGACGATCCTCTTGTAGTACTAAATCTTCTCAGACTCGGATTTAAAAAAGATGAGAATGATATGTTATATCTGCAATAACACTAAAATTTTATTTTAATTTTTTTATTTTAATTTATTTTTTTAATTACGGCTGCATAAACTGGAGTACTAGATTTTAGTATTTTCTCAACAAACCAACCAGTGCCTTTTAATATTTCTCTAAGTTCTTTTTCAGATACAAATAAATAATCGAACCAATCTCCTTTATATTTTTTGTAAATCATCCTAAGCCTGACTTGACCACTCATCCTACCTCTTTTTCTATTAAACTTTTGATAAGAAAGGTGTTCTTTTAGTTTGGTCTTATACGGATCTAAGAGTTCAGCAATAATTCTTGAATCATTATAAGTTATTTTGTAAATTTTCTTAAGCAAAACCTTGGCTTTGTTAAAACTACCGAAAAGACCGAAGTTGTTTCCCATCATGAGTATTGTGTTGAATAATCTTGGACTCAGTTTGTCAATCTTCTCTATTGATATAACCTTAACATTTTTAGCCCCTCTCAATTTACAAACTCTCACTGCCATAGGTGATTTGTCTATACCCAAAACATCAATTCCTTTTCTCTGAAGCCATAAAACATGTCTACCAGCGCCACAACCTATATCCAATACTTTTCCTATGACAAACTTCATGGCTTTTTTCATATGTTCTGGCCAAATATCAAACTCAGAAAAATACTTCTCTGTATTTTCAGCTTCTATAAATCCGTCGTCTCTTTCGATTATAACGTAATTATTTTCACTTTTCAAAAAATCATATAATGCCCAGCCAAAAGCATCTTTATTTTTTTCTAGCTTCTTTTTTCGATAAGTCATATAAAATGATTATATTTTTAAAAATAAGTGGGCCCAAGGAGAATCGAACTCCTGTTTCAACCTCTCTAATGACCACATTGTAAGGGTGCGACGTCCGAAGATCGCGTCCTGACCACTAGACTATGGGCCCTTTTTAAATCATCTTTAAATTATCTATGTACTTTACAAGATTTGTTTCTTGCTTTTTATTTTTAAGCTTAACAGAAACAGAATAGTGGAGAGGAGAATTATCTGTATTATTCCGAACGCATCGAATTCTGATAAACTCTTCAAACCAGCCATTATTGAAGTGTTCTTTCTCTGCCAGCATCTGTTATCTGACAGGCAAAATACACCATCGCCTAAGTCAAGGTTTGAAGGACAGTCTGCAACGACACTACAGGAAGTGCTATAAGTCTGAGTCGGCTCAAGTGTAGATTTCACATCTGTCCGGAAGTTTGCTGTCCCTGTTGAGAAGAATGTTATCTGTGGCGTTGCTGACACGACTTTTCCGTACGACACCTTTTCTGTTGTTGTTTGTCTTCCTTCTATAAACAGAGGCACGGGATTTATCGGATTTTGTATATCAGTAAAGTTAACAAAAAAGCTTGTAGGTATTAGCCCGAGATTTTTTATGTTTATCACAAATCTGTAAGGTTCTCCCAGGGTCAGACTTAGTGATGATGGTGCGAGGTTTTGATAATCAATAATGAAGAAAGATCTGTTAGGGTACGGTGCATAATAAACTTGGGGATTACTTGGGTCGAAGAATTTGCATGTTATGTTGTTGATTTCTTTGAAAAGATAATCTGGATTCTGAATGATACATGAGTGCTTACCGGGCGGACCTATGTACTCGCATTTATCATAGGAGACACAATTCACTTCAATATTATCTCCGGGATTCGGACAGTTGAGGTAGCACCTTACTCCTTGATTTTTCAGAGACTCGTCAGGCCATCTTGAGTCCCATTTTATCTGTAGAAAGTTTGTATCTCCTCTTAGACCTAGAGGATGTTGTGGTGTCAGTAAAGTTTGAGAATAGTTCGGGTTGCCACCATAATCCCCTTCTCTTTCATCTACTTCTATTGGAAAGATTATTATTGACATTACTGTGAAATTCGTCTCCCCAGAGGTCAAAACAAAATAATCCAAGGGGCTTTCCAATGTCGCACGCGGTTCCGGTGACACATATTTTCGAATAATTATCTGATCGTAAAATGTACTACGCCCAGTAACTAAATATGCTGACCCATAAGCTAAGTATAGTGTGTCAATGCTACTGTTAACAATGAGGTTCATAGTTTCACTATAAGAGGTTAAGCTACCACTCTTCTCGTAGATTTTTTTACCATTGACAACTATCAGTCTCTTAGGAAGTAGGCTATCAGCTCCATATACGTCATCATAATTAGTGAATCTTGAGTCGTTGAGTTGTGATGAGTCGCCTTCTGCTCTCCATCTCAGTGTCAATTTATACGTATCAGGGGGCAGTGAGAGTGTTTTTCTCAACTCACCTTCGTCATACGAACCCAATGATATTACTTGCTCACCGTTTTGATTGTAATGTTTTACATAATTTGCTTGAGTAGAGTTATCGCAAGGTATTGAAGCATTGTAATCTTCTATAACACCCCTTGAAGAAAATCTCCTCTGTGGCAAAACATTTACTGTCGGCTCCGGGGAAACGTACTTGCGGAGAATTATGTCGTCCCAGTATCCAGGATAAGCGCCATAATGTCCACGGAAAAATTCAACAACAAAACTATTTGGAATGCTTGCCCAATTAGGTATTGCCCCATCGGTTACTTCTGCATTCCATGCAGTACCACTCCACAAATATCTGCTGTATGTTCCAGAAGGACCATTTACTATGATTTTATACGAACGTTGCGGAAAAGTTGTGATGCCAACAGGCCACAAATCTGACGCTGTAAGTGGACCGCCGTAAGTAGTATCCCGTCCAACACTAGGATCGAGGAGATATAAATGAGTGCTGTCACCAGAACTATATGTAGCAGGTATACGGTGTTTATATTTTATTTCAAACGTATCACTTTTAGTCAATGTTTGTTTCGTCTGTGCCCCAGCACCGTGCCAATCGCCATCCCCGCTTTCAATTAGTTCTCCACCGCTTTCGCTTATGCTGCCTCCATAATATACGCCAGTATTCCACTTGTTTGTATCAATAGAATTGTCATTAAAATCGTCCCAGACAAGAAAAGTGTTAGTCCCGTTGCTTGTTGTTGTTGCATCACTCTTGCCATAATAAATGTAAATCGTCTTCCCACCAGATGCTGGTATGTTGTCTATTTTAACCCAGACTATTAGCTGAGAAGAAGAAATGTTTTCTATCCAATACGGTAATTTTCCAACAGTAGAAGAATAAGGACTGCTCGTTGATTGGTTGAAGAACCTAATATCCCTGCCGTCAGGCTGTATAGAATTCAATATTGTGGTATTAGTTAAATTAATCATGACAGTATAGTTTATTAAAGTAGTGCCAGTACTGGATATGTAGATGGGCAATTCGTATTGGAAAATATTCGTTTGAGGCGGATTCAGACATAAAACTGGTTCACCATACGGATAACTAACATTAGTAAATTTAGTTGTTCCATTGAAGTCGTCGAAGAAACTGAAAACAGAATTTACATCGCTTTCACTCACAGCATTTGGATTGCCATAGTACATGTAAATCTTCTTTTGGGAAAATATGTCACTGGAGAGATATGGAATCTTTACCCATAGCTTCGTGTTAGACGAGCCGCACCCCTCCTCTAACCAGTATTGTAGCTTTGTGACACCATCGCTATCTGTAAATCTGATATCACCACAATCAGACCTCATTTTATTTATAGAGCTTATGCTTAATGTGTCAAGGTTTACTTGAACTGGGTAGTTCGTTAGACTGGTGCCTGCGAAATTTTCGACATTTAGTCCAATCCTATAACTCCATCCATTTAGCCAACTTGTCTGGGCAAAGGCGGGAAGAGGTAAAAACAAAACTAATCCGAAAAATATCACAAATAACAATACACTAAAAACAAACGAATATTTCATATCAATCCACCGAAAATGATTTTAAAGATTATCTGAAGAACTGTCATCAAAGGATTTGTCTCTACAGAAAATTGTGTCTCGGACTCCCTGAGCTTAACCTCTTCACTATATCTCACGGGTATTGCTTTTAGCACGTGCTCACCTACAGATGTTCCTGCAGGAATGATACAAGAAGTCTCGACCTTGGCATACCCATTTTGAGAAGTTATCTTTATGTCGGTTCCGGAATATTTACCAGACCAACTGCTGCTGCCATCCCAACCTATATCCTCCTTAAATTTTTTATTATTCATAGGACATTCTAACCACAATCTGTCGTCTATTCTCAATTCGATTTTGAACTCTTCCCCTTGTACATAACTATAATCGTTGAAGTAAACTGTCACGTTCACAGTTTGACCAACAGATACTCTTTTTGGAGAAATTTCAACATATGTTTTACAGTCGCTTGGGCAAGTGAGTTGACTTTCATTAACATCACACACATTATTTTTGTTGCATGATATTGGTAGGGAGACAGAAGGTAATATATATTGTGAAGCTAATGAAGCATAGCCTTCTACGTGAACGTTAGATAAATATGCATCAACTATCCCAAGCCCTCCTTGTGCACCACTTACAAAATTATATAAACTGAAATCACTTGTGCTTTGGTTTATTTCAGAGGTCCAGTAAAGATTCAAGCTCCCTGTGTAATAACCAGTCTGAATACAAGATCCGCTGTAACCATACCATGAGCATATAATACATTTACTGAAGCTACCTAAAGCTACACTCGCAGCACCTACAGGACAATTGGCACCTAAATTGTATGTCAATGTGGCAGAAACCTTGGCACCATAGACTGGTGGAAAAGATTGGTAAAACCATAAAAACGTACATACCGAAGGCGGACTCATTACAAACATTATATGTGTATGGGCAGTTCCACCACCGCAAGAAGAATAGTAATATCCGGATGGACAATCATCGTTCTTATAAGTTTTCCAATAGTTGCACCCTTGACTGAAATCTTTGTTATATAAAACCTCATTGCAGTAGAAGATGTTCCTGTTAATAGTCGGTGTTGCTGTTATCGTGCCACCAACTCCTTCTGGTAATGCACAAACATACCTTAACTCTGCTGTTCCAAGACCGATTTTGATATTCGGATTACTAGAATTGAATTTTTCTCCGCTTATGCAGCCATTTGTTTTATTCCACTCGAAATTATCTCCTATCATGATTTTATACTTCATCTCTAAGAATGGATCATCTGTGGAATTTATCCTGTAGTCTGATGTGTTTATAACGAGTAGAACTTTACCGTCACTGAGATAATCCATTTTTATCGTCGATTTGCAATCATTCGGACAGCTATCTTGACTTTCTCTAGGCTCACATTTACCGTTATTGTTGCAACTCCAAGTAGTGCTAGTTACCAGTGGAGAGTGAGTGCAACCTGGTGTATAAGTAGTCAGAGCTGCTGAACTGCTCGTATCATATACACCATCGCCATCTCTATCAACACAGGCATAGTATGTGTATGTTCCAGCCGTACTAGGTGCTGTAAAACTTTTCGAACAGCCCTCGCCAGAGGTTATACCACATGTTGTTACTATACTTCCACTACATGAATCTTTTCGGAAATGGACATATTTACCTTGACAATTTGAAAGACCAGATGCTTGAGCTGTAACTCCACCACCTGTTACAACTACATTCGGTGAAAGAGACAAAGAAACTGACCCTGTACAAACTCGCTCAGTAACTGTCAGAGTATTCCAATCAGATTCTCCTAAATCAGAATAGTCGCCATCCCCATTTTTATCGAAGCAGGCATAGTATGTGTATGTTCCAGCCGTACTAGGTGCTGTAAAAGCTGTTCCGGTGCAGCCACTTCCGCTGATACTGCAGGAAGACACCTGAGTTCCTGAACATGAATCCTTTTTGAAATATACTGGTCCGTTGCAGTTTGAAAGACCAGAAACAAACGGTGTGACTGAGCCTGAGGTCTGAGTAGAGGTTGGAGAAAGTGAGAAGCTTACCTCTCCAGAACATGTAGGTTGAGTTGTGGTTGTAGTTGTAGGTTGAGTTGTGGTTGTAGTTGTAGGTTGAGTTGTGGTTGTAGTTGGTGGTATCGTAAAGCTCACTTGCACTGAGCCCGAAGTATAACCTGAAGCAGAAGCTGTTATAGTAGCTGTCCCAACAGAGGAAGACTTTATGTATTTGCTGCATGAGCTACCAGTGCAGGAAGTTGAAGAAGTTCCTGTGTCAGTAAACACTCCCAAGTTGGTGGAGAAGCTTATAGTAGTGGAAGCACCATTAGATGTCTGGGCTGTTATAGTGGATGTAGATAATCCGTCTGCATAAACTGAAGTTGGATTAGCTGATACTGATATTGAGGGTATTGTTGGTGGTATCGTAAAGCTCACTTGCACTGAGCCCGAAGTATAACCTGAAGCAGAAGCTGTTATAGTAGCTGTCCCAACAGAGGAAGACTTTATGTATACACTACATTTGCCTGTGGAGTCTGAAGTACAAGATGAAGAAGAAAGTGTACCTAAGCTTGTTGAAAATGAGATTGAAACACCAGATCTACTGTCAGAAAGACTTGCTGTTATCGTTGATGTGGATGAGCCGTCAGCAAGAACTGAAGTTGGGTTTGCTGAAAGAGTTATACTCTTTGCAGGAGTCAAAAAACATAAAATATCACTTTTAACATTTTCTTGATTACTGACTTTGTCTGTAGAATAAAATCTTATGTAAGCATTAGTTGTGTATGATGTAGTCAAAGTGCCTGTGTACTGTGTTGTAGGAGTACAGCTGTTGCTTGAGTCAATACAGTAGTAAGTTTTGTCACACCCACTACCACCTGTGTCAGAGCAAGTAAGAGTTGTGGTCTGACTTACGCACCACGTCCCAGTTATGCTATCAGTTGTGGAAGGTGCTGTAGTATCTTTATTTACTGCAAAAGTACAACTTCCAGTCTGCCCAGAAGTGTCATATACAGTTACAGTTGACACGCCATTGTATGTGCTTGTAGTAATCCAATTGTATTGTTGAGAGTAAGGGCTTGTAGTATCATCCCCACCGTTGGACACAGTATTCGGAAAATTAACTTTAGATATTCCGGTCGTAGGATTAGTATTTACATTGACAGTAAAGCTTCCTGTGCTAGCCGTGTTGTACCAAATTGTAGTTCCAGAAGTATATGCATAATTAGAAGATTCTGTTATGCTTGAAATGGAGCAGGTTGGACCAGTAGGGCATGTCCAACTTGGAGGATTCTGGAGATACCATTGCGGTTTAGCACAACAACAGTAAGTCTGAGTGTAACCACCCGATCCTTTGAATGTAATGCTATGATCACATGTTCCCTGAGTAGATGGAGTGAGACAACAGGGTTCAGTAGGATTTTGAGGGCAGGTTGGGAGAGCTCCGCAGTTGTCAGAACACTGTGCCCAGAAATCCGTGGATTCAGAGAAAGAAAAATATGTGAAAAAGATTAAACCAGTTAGGAAGAATAAGAGGAAAGTGGTAAATATCTTTTTTGACATTAATTTTAATTTGATTATCTTTGAATATAAAATTGAGTAGATTATCTTTTTATTCGAAGAAACTGAATTATTTTTAAGAGAAAACATGGACTGGGAAGAATTGGAGAAGAAATGGGGAAGGAAAAATGAAAAAACGTCTTTCTCGGGTAAGAAACTCGCTATTCTAATATCATTGGTCTTTGTCTTTCTGGTCATCGGAGTGTACTATTTCGTCATTCCTTCTACTGAAAATATCCCATTGATAAAAAGCTCGGGTGAAATTAGCCTTGGAGAGAATGTAACAGGTTTCTTGACAGGTATGAGTTATTTTATCGACTACAATAATGCAGAATATCTTTTGCAGAAGATTACATTCTCTTCATCAACTTATGCTGAAAATTTCTTTACTGAATGTCTGAAGCAGATAAAGGATTTCAGAAAAAATGAGACTTCAGTAACATTAGACGGAACACAGGCTAGCATCGCAGAAAAGCTGAGTGTTAACATGAACAGCATAGGTTATGACATTATTTTAATGAAAGGTGAAATTATAATTTATGGATATGGTAAGGATAAGACAGACTTAACTAAGGTGGTAGAATGGTTCATAGAAAAGTAGTGATGTATTCATTGACATTATTTGTGGCACTGGGAACCTGTTTGATCTTGTCTGGAGTCTCCAACGCATGTAGTCTGGGGTTACCAACTACTTTTTATTCCAATTGTAATAATGGTATGGAATGTAACTCAGATTATGATTGTGTTTCCGACCCTCAAAGTGGACTTTATGATTGGGGTTGGGATCTTGGTAGATGTCAGATAGGCTATTACGCTGGAAATTTTTACCCTAGTAGTGGTATATGCATCCCTGAGACTGGGTTGCAGACTAAGTATTGTGCTTGTTCAGTTATAGTTTTTAACAGTTTAAGAAGATGGACACTAAATCCAAGCTACGAAGGTCAGACATGCGAGGTTAAGTGTGGTACAATAATTTGCCAGACTTCTGACGAGGGCAGATATGATGATGAAGGGGGAAAATGTATAAGATGTAGCAACTATGGTAGTGAATATTGGATTATTGATCCTACTGACGGTGGGTATGATGTAGGTGATGGTGCTTGTGATGCAGCATGTCCCAATGTTGCTTCAAAATGTGATGAAATTGTTCCAGGTGCTAGCATATCCGACTCCTGTGCTCCAGCGAACAATCCTGATAAACTTTATCTTGGAAGAACATGTGACTCAAACTGTCAAGTCCAGTCAGCTAATACTTATACTTGTGACTCTTCACAATGTGGAATTATCAGAAGATGTGGAGGGCTTGACTACATGTGCGCATATGATATCGTGCAAGGTGGGTGGTATTGGACTACTCAAGCAAGCAAAACTTTCTGCTGCAATGATCAGAACTGTAAGGATAATGGGATTTACTGTTCTGGAACGCTTTCAAACAGGTATGCTGGATGTAAAATAACTGATGATTATGGTAATCCGGTTTATACTTGCACTAAATGTGACCCTTGTGTTACTGGGAGTGATTGTGGTCCAGGTAATTGCTGTGATATTCAAGCTGGTCAACCTACTGGTAATTGTGTAGGTAAAGGCACTATTTATAATTCTGGTGGAAAATCTTACCTATGCGACCCTCCTGAATGGGAGTCTGACGGAAAAGTTGTAATAGATTGGTTAAAACCAGTAATGAATTTCATTGTTCTCCAATCCACACTTTAACTTACAATAGTCTCAACACCTGAATTCCATCCTTTATACAATTCTGGTTTCATGGTGCTATTTTTATAATCTTTTAAAAAAGAAATGAGCAGATTAGTAACTTGATATCTTTAATTGTGAATTCCCCTAACCCCTTTTCATAATTTCTATTTTTTTGTCATTAAAGTTTAATATATTTAATTAAATGTTCTGAAATTTCCTTAAGGTCATGTTTGTCGGTTTCGAATACCTTCATTATTTTTTCTAGAACATATTCCTCATTATAACGTCCTGTTGTGTAATGCCACAATAAATTAGCAGTTCTTTCGAAATTCAACAAATTGTAGTATATTTGTTCGCTATTTTCTATGGGTAGCAAATCTCCTAAGTCTGTTATTCCACCATTACCATCTACGTTTGAATCATTTGGTGAATTGTGAAAATATCCAGCTTGAAGGATAAACTTTAAGTCTTTAAACAAATTCTCAGTCACATTTTCACAGTATTCTTTAGCTGAAATGTTCAGAGTAGATACGACATTATTGGCTGTATCTAGAAGTTCTGATATTCTAAATGATGACTTAACTCCTCTGACTAACAACCCCAATTGCTGCTCGCCAAGATAAGGTGAAACTACTTTTATCGGTAACTCAAAGGCGGCAATCTGCAACGGATTCACCTTACCTTTATTGTTCAACTCTCCTTGAATCTTTACTTCACGTACAACTTCACTGGCATAGACACCACCTTCTGGTCCTGTGTCCATAGAAGTGTCACCTATTCTCCTAAACTTCTCGATTCTTATTGGACCCCCTTCTCTACCACATCCTTTAAATTCTATGCCAGCATAAACATTTTCATTAAAAGTAAACGGTTTTTTAAAAAATAACTTTCTAGACTCTGCCTTTGTTCCTACATTAGCATATGTATGACCTTCTATTTCATCACTATTTTTATCCACAATCTGATCTAAATGACCTGGAAAATAACAAAGTCTGCACAACTCATCAACCTTTTTAAATCCTAAAGAATTCAGAATGTTGTCTATGTTTAAATTCGACTCCAAAATTCTGTTAAATCTGGCTTTCTTCAATATTCCAGTTATACCAAGCCTGAATTTTCCTGTGGATTCATATTTTGTCTTATCAGGCATTTGTTGAACTGATTTGAATCTAATTACTGACTCATCTACAAAAATATCGTGAATTTTATTATCCCAAACCAGAGAACCGAAATAAAATTCTTTCATGTAATCACTCATAATTCCACACTTTTCGCAAATTTATTTGGACCTCTCCAAAACTTTGTTGACAAACATTCTTTAAATTCTCCACATCTTAATATTTTAAAAAAGGTTCCTTTTCTCAAAATTTCTATCAAAGAAGTTTTTAAAACATTTCCTGAAATCAAACATGGCATAAATCCGCAAGGTGAGACATCTCCATTAGCGTATATAGAAAAAACTGATTTGCCAGCTGGGCAATTGATTTTGAAATAATAATCTGTTTTATCACCGTAATCTTCTGCTAATTTATTCAATTTCTCATAAAGCCATTTTTCCTCCTTTAAACTCAAAGATAACTCTTTACCTTTGTTCTCTTCAGGAACATACCTCATTATCTTCCAGCAATCGACTTTTAATTCATCAAAAATGTACCTGCCTAATTTAGGTAAATCTCTGAAATTTATTTTCGTAGGTGTTGTTGTAACTCTGACTAAAATTCCTTCTCTTTTCAAAATCTTAATCGCATCTATAACTTTGTCAAAAATGTCTGCATTTCTCATCTTTTTATGTGTTTCCCGAAAACCATCCAATGAAACACCTACATATGCAACCAATCCTTTTAGCTTCCTTACAAATTTTTTATCCATCAATGTGCCATTAGTAACAAAAGAACATGATGTGTGTTTTGCTGTATACTTAAGAATATCTAAAAGGTGAGAATAAAGAGTTGGTTCGCCACCCCCAAAACTAATGTGTAAAACACCTAAATCAATGATCTGGTCTAACACACTCAATTGTTGTTCATAACTCATACCTTGTATGCTATATGCATTATGACAATGTAGACATCGTAAATTACAGTCATAACTCAAATCAAAAAAACAGGTGTAGAAAGGATTTCTTACTTTTGACTTGATTAAAAATATATTTTTATTTCTTTTCAAGAATTCAATTGTTTGCTGTTTGTTTAATAATGAAAAAGAGAAAGAAGGTGGGTAATATAGAATGGAAGTATTTTTCATTAACTTTAGAAAATACTTATTGCCCGAAAACTCTTTCTCCCTCATTTTTTATCTTTTCTCTTTTAATGACGAAACCTGCAGGCATTTTTTCCCACCTTTAATTCATTGATAGTTAAAATTTAAATAAGTATCGAAGTAGTGGTAATCGATTTAGTTTTAGAGTTATTCCTTAACCTACTACAGTTTCGAGTCCAGAGTTCCAACCTCTGTAGAGTTTTGGTTTTGTTGATGTGTGCTGATAGTCTTTTAGAAAAGCTCCAGTATCATACCAAAGGCAGAAGAAGTCTTTATATTTTGTCATCCAAACTCCTGGCTCACCGTGTTGTTCTTTACCAGATGGGTAATTAGCACTATAACCTACTGTCGGATATCCAAATTCTCTACCGATTAAAACAGAATAAGCTGGTGAATTTTGTTCTGTCATTATCTTTATCATACTTGCTATATTTCCCCCTGCATAGACTGGCCAGCCCTTTATGAATAGTGGTATGTCTTCTCCTTCTGAGATTAAATTACTTAAAAGTTTTGTGTAAGCAATGTAACTGTTTGGCCAAGGACCATTCGTTACTCCCGCATCAGCTTCATATATAGCTTCCTTATAAACTTTATCTTTCATTGCATAATCATTTCTCCAAACTTTCCCCCAATACTCTTGTGGAGATGTTCCGTTCAGATTGTTATTCGGAGTTACATTGTAAAGTAAAATACCAGAACTTGGCCCACCCAGTCCACCACTTGTCATATTCACATTACACAACTCACTTGGAAAAATCTCCTGCCCTAAAAGTAAACTATCCAATGTAGAATTACCAGACTGAGGACCAACTTTAAGAATATTTATCTTACCAGAATCTTCTAAAGAAATAA
>Ga0315282_10008451_pt1 | contig 16659 bp, 10 predicted proteins | sample YL17G07_20_MG_FD_203693 | JGI IMG/M metagenome (GOLD analysis project Ga0315282, IMG submission 203693) | Sediment microbial communities from Yellowstone Lake, YNP, Wyoming, USA - YL17G07_20 | ecosystem: Environmental > Aquatic > Freshwater > Lake > Sediment | place: USA: Wyoming | collected...
GTTCGGATAATCCTTTTCCGGGGCGCGGGCCTCTTTGACTCTGGCGCTCTCGTAGCCAGGAGTGATGAGCATCGGGAAGCCCAGCATTTTATCTCCGGCCAGGCCGTCGTTCCGGATGCGCTCCATGATCGAATAGGTGTATTCCAGCCCGTAGCCGAGGGCACCCGTCAGCGGGTCCAGGACAATCCGCTCCGGCGGGAAGCTCAGGTCGGCCAGGAGGATATTGAGCTGTTTAGCCATGTTGACATCGATCGGTGTCTGACCGACGAGGCAATGATGATAAGCCATGCAGGCCGCGGCGATGGTTTTGTAGTTGTTCGTTTCGACATAGTTGATGAGGCAGTTCTCACCGGCCGCCACTTCGCACACTTTCTTCATGACCTCATTGACCTTCTCGAAGTGACTGTGCCCGGAGATGATGAGAGGCACCTTGACAGCGGCGAGCACTTCTTTGACCACCTCGGCGGCTTCCTCCGCGCTCCGGTTGCCCTTTTCGGGATGGGTCCCTTCCAGTCGGACGCTGATAAGCTCGGCGCCGAACTTCTCGACACAACGTTTGGCCATCTCGCCGGGCCTGTCCAGGACGTCCTGGAAGAATTCGCGCAGAGAATCAGGAAACTTGGCCGGCGGTTTGTCAAAGACTTCCATGGCCACAAGGGGGCGACGCGGGGGACGGCTTTCGAAGAAGAGGTAGGGAAGCCCCGTGCTCCCTCCGATGGTCACGGTGTGGGAACGGCTTCCGCCCTGCTCGGCCGTCGCGCCAATGGTCACTTCGACAATCCTCCCGGGGCTTGTCTCTTTGGGTATCTCAAAGGTCATGGTTTCTCTCACTTCAGATCGAGCTTGGTCATCATTCGGCCCACGGCCTGGTAGGCCGCCGTGCCGGGCGGGATGGACCAGATCGGGATCCCCTCCCGGTCCATTTCCAAGAGCTTCTCATCCTCGGGGATGGCGGCCAGGAGCTCGAGCCCCTCGGCCTCGATGGCTCTGTTAAGGGCGGGGGACTGGGATTGAGCGGCCCGGTTGAGGACGAGATATTTTTTTGTTACCCGCGTTTCGAGCTCGGAAAGGAGGCGGCTGATCCTGCCCGCGGTGGCTATGCCCCTCGTCGAAGAGTCGGAAACGATGAGCAAAACATCAACCGTCTGCCGGGTCCGGCGGCTGAGGTGCTCCATCCCGGCTTCGTTATCGATCACGACGTAGGCATAATTCGAAGCGAGCGTCTGAAGGACGTCCTGGAGCAGGTTATTCGCATAGCAGTAGCAGCCGGGGCCTTCGGGCCGGCCCATGGCCAAGAGGTCGAAGGGTTTGGTCTCCACCAGGCTTGACTGGATCTTGTATTCCAGAAACTGCTGCTTCGTCATCCCGCCCGGCAGGCTTGAGATCTTTGTCTTCATCTCCTCGCGAATGTTACCGATCGTCTCTTTGAGCGGAACCCCCAGCAGATCGTTGAGGTTGACGTTCGAATCAGCGTCGACCGCCAGGATGGGACGGCCTTTGTTTTCGCTGAGCCAGCGGATGATCAAAGAGGCCAAGGTGGACTTCCCGGTCCCTCCTTTTCCCGAGATGGCCAAGGTGATCATATCCGTTGAACCTTAAAACAAAGGCGGCATGGCCAGCGCAGGATGATTCATCCGCGAGATGTAGGCCAGGACTTCCTCTTCTGTAGATGCCACGGTCTCATCGGCGATCATCTCGACAAAGTTGGGAATCCCTTCCCGTTCGCCGATCTTCTTGAGCACTGGAGTGAGTTCCTCCTTCAACTCCTTATTCATCCAGACGATTCGCTTCGCTCCTCCGTCGGCACTGATGAATTTCTTGCTCCCGATATAAAGCTTGCTGTGGCCGATGAAGCCGGGCGTCTGAACGCCGCCGCCGACTGTCCCGGCCAGAGTGGAGAATTTCATCCCGGAAGGTGTCATGCCCGGGAAATTTCTATAGACAATCATGATTCCGTTGGTCGAAGGCAGGAGGCAGGAGATGCATTCAAAGCAGCCGCAAGAGGTCATCGGGTTTTCGATCATGCTGTAGGCGTTGAAGGCCTGGAGAGTCTTGTGAGAACTGCCATAGACAAATTCATTGATGCCCTGCCACTGTCCTTTGACCGAGTCAATCGACGTCCCTTTTTTGAGAGGCTGGTTGGCCCCGGTCGGGTTGATCTGATAGGCCGCCTTTCCGTCCAGCCAATTGTAGGCGCCGCAGAGACCCGAGCGCTCGGGAGTGATGACGCAGACGTGGTTCGGCGCGAAGGACTGGCAGAGCGTGCAAGAATAGAAGGTGTCCACGGCCTCGTCGGTTAGGCTCCCGATCCGTTCATCTCTGTGCCTGTAGACCTGGCGCGCCTGCTCGATGTGCGCTTGGATTTCAGCATCCCGGGTGTAGATTTTGATCTGGACTTTGTCGAAGATCTTCCCGAATTCGCCGTGGAACTTGGCATGGATGATCGAGCCGATGTCACTGAACTTGAAGCCCTTCTCCTTGGCTTCCTTACTGATCCGGACCCAGTTGATGTCCCGCTGTCCCATATGGAAAACGCCGTGAGCCATATTGATGAAATCATGGATTCGCCTCTCCAGGATCGGCTCGAAGTCGGGCTGCATCTGGCGTCCGGCGACCTCGACCCAGACCCCGAGGGGAAGTTGACTTCCTTCTTCGACCTCGTCGATTTCGGGGCCGATGACCTCGATCTTCCCGTCCTCCACCTCTTCCAGGCTTCTGGTGGTCAAGAACTCAAAACCCGGCCTTGAGGTCCCGGCCAGCTCAACGAACATCTCCTCTTTCCGGATCCGCTCGCCTTGAAAGGCGGGACCGAAGGGGACAGGGATCGGGACTTTGGTGACGCTGATCTTGAGGCCGCGGACCTCGATCGCCTTGGAGACGATCTTGTCATGAGGAACAGGCGAAACGACATGCTCATAGGTGCAGATGCCCGTCGGTAGGATGTTATCGATATCCGTGTCGGCTATAGTCGGAAATCCATAATTGATCGCCCCGGCCGCCTGGGCGTGTTTTTCGTCATCCACTGGACCGAGCGCCAGGACAAAAGCAAAGACGCGGTTTTTATTATAGCGGAGGACCCTCTGGAAATCGCCTGGCTGAGCTCCGCCAAAAGAGAGGGCGACCCGAGTCGAAAAACCAAGGGCGTGAATGGTGGCCGTGACGTCATCGCCGAAGGGGACGAGCCGCGTTTCCCAACCCATCTCGATCCCTTCCTCGGCCAGCTGCTGGGCCATTGATTTGCCATCCGTGGCCGCCGACATGAAAACGTAGAGATTCTTCTCCTGGAGCTCACGGGCGATCTTGACCGCGATCTCATTCGTCGGACAGTAGCCGACGCAGGCGGCGAATCCGGGCGCCGTGTTATCGACGAACTCGATTCCCCGTTCCCGCATGATCACATCGTTGGCCGCTCCCAGCCAGAGATGACCGTCACGCGGACTCGTCTCTGGCAGATAGGGGAGGGGGTTTTGAGTGTATTTGATCGCTTCAATGATCTCATCTGCAAAAAGTGTCGCCATGCCCGCGTCCATCGTGTGCCCCAGGTAGGGAAGCCAGAGCCTCTCATCGGGGATCGGAGGGAGAAGCCTCTTGGCTTCCTCGAGGAGCTCCCTGAGGCCGCCCAGCGTTTCGATCTTCAGGCCGAGCATCCCATAGGAGATCGGGAGGTAGTAGCCCGTGTTGGGGAATTCCACTTTCGTCTGGGGGCCTTTTTCTTCCAGCGCTTTGAGGAGCTCTCCCTCGGCCCTGGCAACAAGCTTGTGGGCCCCGCGAATGGCTTTGGTGGCGATTATTTTCGACATGGCTTAGACTTCCAGTTGCCGGCGCATTTCCATATCAAAGAGCACTCGCTCTTTTCCCTTGCCGATGCCCAGCTTTTCCCGTTTTTGGTTGATGTGGTCGATGATCATCCCGGCCATCTTCCGTGTGTCCGGCTCGGCCGCCCACATCCCGCCGAAAATATTCTTGAACTCTTCAAAAATGTGGGCGGTGAAAACGGCGCTCCCGCGGACGGGGAGGCCGATCCCGAAGACGGTGAAAACCCCGGAAGCGACGAAATACTGGCCGATGGCGATGGCCTTTTCGTGCATCCATTGCGGAGCCGCTCCGGCCACCGGGAGGTCGCTGATATCCTTGCCCAGTCCGCCGACTTTGACCATCTCGGTCAAAGCCATGAGAAGGCGGCTGTTATCCACACAGGAGCCGGAATGGAGCACAGGCGGCATCCCCACCGCTCGGCAGACCTCGGCCAGACCCGGGCCGGCATATTTCACGGCCGACTCAGGCGTCAAAAAACCTGCCTTGGCGCAGGCGATGGCCGAGCAGCCGGTTTGAACGACCAGGATATCGTTGGCAATTAACTCCTCAACCAGGCTGACATGGCTCTGATCAGGCACGACCTTGGGGTTTGAGCAGCCGACGACACCGGCAACGCCTTTGATCCGGCCGTTTATGATGTTGTCATTGAGAGGGACATAGGAGCCCCTGAAACTTCCGCCCAACATATACATGATGGCCTCGTGACTGAAACCGGCGACGAGGTCCATTTTCTTATCGGGAATGTCCACCGGGCCCCGGTTGGCGAAGTTGGCGATCGCCTCCGTGATAATCGCTTTGGCCGCTTCATAGGCTTTTTCGGGATGGAAATCGACGTGTCTGGCCCCCTCGATCCTGCCCTTTTCGGAGGTGGTGATGAGCAGGGTGTGAAAATTCTTGCACAGCTGAGACAGGGAAGGCATAATGCACTGGACATCAACAATCATGGCCTCCAATGCGCCAGTGGCCACGGCCAGTTCCTGCTGGAGGACATTGCCGGCAATCGGCAGGCCGTGGCGGAGCAGGATCTCATTGGCCGTACAGCAGATTCCGACCAGGTTGATCCCTGACGCGCCTCTCGATTTGGCGAGATCGATCAGATCTCTATCCTTGACCACGACCGCCAACATCTCAGACAGAACCGGCTCGTGGCCGTGGACGACGATGTTGACGTCGCTCTTGGAGATGACTCCCAGGTTGACCTGGCCGCGCACCGGAGAGGGGGTGCCGAAGAGGATGTCCTGGAGCTCGGTCGCGATCATCGACCCTCCCCAGCCGTCGGCCAGGGCTGTGCGGGCGCCCTGGAGCATGAGACTTCGATGGTCCTGATCCACTCCCATGCTCGTCCGGTGCATCATCTCCACGACCTCGCGGTCGATGCCGCGGGGGACGACGTCGAGGGCGCGCCAGAGGGCCTGTCTTGTTTCGGGAGCCCGTTTGATGAAGGCAACCTCACCCTCCTGCTGACCGAACGTGGCGAGGGCCCTCCGGGCAACCTCAAGGGCCAGCTCCTCTTTGGATTTGTTCTGCGTCGGCAGGTCAAAAACCTGGGCGACCCGCCTGAGCTTCGGAACGTCCCGGATGGTGTAGCCGGCCTCCGGATGCTGGGCGGCCAAGGCGAGCGTCCGAGCGACCTCGCGGCCGTGGTCAGAGTGAGCTGCTGTTCCGGCCGCGATCATCCGGCAAAAATTCCGGGCGACGATCACTTCCGCCGTCGCACCGCAAACGCCTTTTTGAGGCTTTTTGCCGGTCGGGTTGATCCGGCAGGGCCCCATATAACAATGGCGGCAGCACAGGCCCTGCTCGCCAAAGCCGCAGCGAGGCTTCTGCTGTTCGGCCCGGTCAAACACGGTCTCGATATTCTTCTTCCCCAAACCATCAACAGCGGGCGTGTGCGGGCTCTCCGTTTTTATCTTGTCACCCATAATTTATAACCTTTATAACCTTCGTTTGAATTCCAGAATATTCCTTCCTCAGTCAGCTGTCAGATACGCAAGCGCCGGCTGACTTCACAGAGTTCGATAAAGACCTTTTCGGCCAGATCCACGGGCATGGATCCCGTCCCGCAGCTCGGGGTGACCAGGCATTGCTCCCAGATTAAGTTTTTATCGACCCCCTTGGAGGAAAGGTTGTTAACTAGCGTGTTCAGCTTCAAGACTAGGCTTTCCGCTGTCTCCTGTCCGATCTTGACGGACGTGGGGACGACCCCCCAGGCCAGGATGCCACCGCGGCCAAGAAATTCTCTGATCTTCTCCGGGTAATAGGCGATCGTCTCTCCAAACTCAAAGGCATCGAAGCTGATGATGTCGACGCCGGCGTCGATGAGGATCGTCCATTCCGTGTTGCCGCAGCAATGGACTCCGGCCAATCCGTCTTCCTTGTGGACGGCCTCGATAACCTCATGGAGGTATTGGACGACGTCCGGCCTCTGGACGCTTACGTAGGTCGATGAACCGAAGGCCGAGAGGATGGGTTCATCGATAAAACAGATCTGAGGGCAGCCCAGGAACTTGAACTTGTTCAGAAGCCAGCGGGCTTTCATCTCGCACCCTTTGACGATGACGTCCCGCAGGACCTCATGGTAATAGACGGCCCGCTTGTTCTCGTCAACCCGGCCCAGGCCCATGGTGATGGGGCCGGTGACCTGATTTTTGAACCACCTCAAGGCGGCAGGCTTTTCGAGGCTCAGCCTTTTTTCTATGGCATCGAGGCCGCGGCTGAAATCCGGAGAGATCCGGAAGTGCTCCAGGTTCTCCCTCATATAGTTCTCATAGAACTTTTCCAGCTCCGCGGTCATATCCCTGCTCGTGTCAAAATACATCCGCTGTTTCGCCGGATCGAGGACGACGCCGGGCAGTCCTTCGCAGTATTGGACCTCCATGCCTTCCCTGAAATCCGTATGGGGCAGCTGGGGCCAAAACGGAATTTCGGGAACGGTGTTCAGGACAAGATCACAGGCGGCCGCCGCGTCTGTGTGGGGCAGGCTTCCGATAGCCGTCGCCAGGCATTGAGGATGAAACGTCATGGCCATACCTCTCTTCCAGATTCTTTCGAGTCCAGTTTACTCCAGCGTGGCCCTTGGTTATAGGACCGGCACCGCGACAATTTGTAAAATTATGCTAAATTCATGGGCAAAAAATACGGAGTGCTGTACCAGAATTTCTAAACGCGGCGGCCGCTTCCGGGAGTCGCGCCGGCCCGGGCGATGAGCCCGTCGGTGATGGCCTGGAATTCGCGCCGGAGTGGCTCGTCCAGGATGTCCATGAGCACCTGGGACTTGAGGTCGGCATCCCGGACGATTTCACTATAAGGCAGGAGCCCGATGATGAGCCCGGGAACGAACTGGGAGACTATCCAATCGCGCTGCTCCCTGTTCTGGATTTTGTTGCCGATGACTGCAAAGGAATGAAGGCCGATCTCTTCGGCCAGCCTGAAGATAGTGCGGGCCGTGGCCACACTTCGCTCGCCCGGCTCAACCACGATGACCAGGGTATCGATCGCACGGGCCGTCCCGCGGCCCAGATGCTCAATCCCGGCCTCCATGTCCACGACCACGGCCTCGTCCCGGTTGAGCAGGATTTCTGAGAGGAGGCTGCGGAGGAGGACATTCTCGGGGCAGGCACAACCCTGGCCGCCCTTCCTTACGGCGCCCATGACCAGGAGCTTTATCCCCCGGAAACGGATCGAGAGTCCCTCGGGGATATCGTCCACCCGAGGGTTGATCTTGAATAACTGCCCGAACTCCTTCGGGTTGGCCCCGGTCCTCTCCCTGACCAGCTCCCGCTGGGCCGAAACGGGAATGATCCGAGAGGCTTCGGCTGCTGGAATCCCGAGGGCGGAGGCCAGGTTGGCGTCGGGGTCGGCGTCCACGGCCAGAACTTTGTAGCCTGCGCCGGCCAGATAATGGGCCAGCAGACCGGCGATCGTCGATTTTCCCGTTCCGCCTTTTCCGGAGATCGCGATTTTCATCAGGGATCCACCTCGGGAAATTCGAGGGATTCGATGAACTTTTTCTGGAATTCCGGGTCTGCGGCCAGGGAGACATGGGTGACCGACTTGATCATCTTTTTGAGGAACTTCCGGCTCGGGGAGGAGAGCAGCAACTCCTTGGCTCCGGACAGAGAAGCGTTCCCGATAAAGACGATTTTTTTCCGAGCGATCGCGGGCAGGAGACCAATGGCTTGGCTGTTTCGGACATTAAGATAATTCCCGAAGGCGCCGGCGATCAGTATTCCATCGAGGTCTTCGGGGTCCAGGCCGCCCTTCTCCAGCATCATCCTGACACCTGTTTTGACCGCAGCGATGGCCAACTGGACTTCCCTGACATCCTTCTGGGTGATGGTGATTCCTTCTGTAACGGGGAGAATCCTTGATGCGGGGACGATCTTGCCTTGAGGAGTGATGTCTCCCTTCTTCTTGAACAGGGCGAGAAGGTCGATCAGGCCCGTGCCGCAGATCCCGATGGGAGCGCGGTCACCGATTGTAAAAACATCAAGCTTCTTTCCTAATTCGGCCTTGTAGATTGCGCCGGGAAGGGCCAGCATCCCTGAGCTGATATTCATTCCTTCGAAGGCCGGCCCGGCCGCGGTCGATGTCGCCCACAGGGATTTGCCCTTCTTGAGTACGATCTCGCCGTTCGTGCCCAGGTCGATAAAAACAAAATTCCCCGGCCGGCGGGCCAGGTCCGAGGCCAGGATCCCGGCAGAGATATCCCCACCGACAAAGCTCTTGATATTGGGGACGATGAAAGCCTTGGCCTGTTCGTTGAGCTCAAGTCCTAGTTCTATCGCCGGAAATTCGTCCAGGCTTGAAAAAACGGCGTTAAAGGGAGCGACGGCAAGGGTTTTAACCGGAAGCCCCAAGAGAAGATGGTTCATCGTTGTGTTCCCCGCCACGACGACCTCGTAAAGGCTGCTCTTGGGGATATGGTTTCGCTCTCCCATCTCGTGAATGAGGCTGTTGAGCTGCCGGACAATGCTCAGCCGCAAATCCTCCAAGTTCTGATCACTCAGAAAAGCGTGCGAAATCCTGGACACAACGTCCGAGCCAAACCTGGACTGGCTGTTGAGCGCCGTGGCCAAGTCGACCGTTGCTCCGGTCTGAAGGTCGACGAGTTCGACCACCACGGTCGTGGTTCCCAGGTCGATGGCGATCCCATAATTTTTGCCTGTCGTATCGCCGGCCTCGAGGGCGAGGATCTCCTCCTCGTCAAAAATGACTGCGGTCAGCCGGCCTTGAGTGTCTTGGAGAAGTGCCGGAAGTTTCCTGAGTAGCGGGAGAGGCACCCGCAGCCCTTTTCTCTTGAGCCCCTCTTCGACCAGTTCGAGGGCAGACGCCGGATTCAATATCCGCGGCGAGAGCACTTTGAGTAAGTATTTTTTGACCGGCGGATTCACGACGACCGACATCCGCAGGCCGGTCGTGAGGATATTCGTCTCCCGGAACAAAGACCCGCGAGGAATCTTGACGGCGAGGCTTCCACGAATCTTGTAGAGGCACGAGAGTCTTGAACGGGCCGGCATTTTTTTCTGCCGCATCAAGAGCGATTCTTTCTCTGTCGGCGGAGGGATATCGCCTCTTACGATCTCGACAAAACACTTGCCGCACACTCCCCGTTTGCGGCAGTAAGTGCTCAGAGGAATTCCGGCTTCCTCGATTTTCTCGGCGAGACTATCTCCCTCACAAACAGGAAGCTTCAGAGCGCGAGAGACGATCTCGAGGCTGAGTTTCTTCATCGGAGCAGGCTCCCGACCAGGCTCACGGCCGAGGCCGCATCCGGGGCATAGCCATCGGCCTTGATCTCCTCCGCATAGGATTTGGTGACAGGGGCTCCGCCGATGATAACCTTGACCTTTTTCCTCAACCGAGCCGCTTCCAGGGCCTCGATCACTTCTCTCATGTAGGTCATCGTCGTGGTGAGAAGCGCTGAGAGTCCGAGGATATGGGGATGTTCTTTTTTGGCCGAACTCAACAGGCGATCCTTGGAGATGTCGACCCCGATGTCCAGGACCTCGTAACCCGCTCCCTCCAGCATCATCCCGACGATCTTTTTCCCGATATCGTGGAGGTCGCCCTTGACCGTAGCCAGGACCACCTTGCCCTTGAATCGGAAGCCGGTCTGGGTCAAGGCCGGCCTCAAGATTTCCAGGCCGGCGTTCATCGCCCGGGTGGCGATGAGGACCTCGGGGATAAAAACCTCGTTCTTCTTGAACTTCTGGCCGATGATGTTCATCCCCAGGACGAGGCCGCTGTTCAAGACCCGGTCCGGCGGAACGGACGATACCAGAGCCCGTCGGACGAGCTCCTTGACGGCGGCCGAATCTCCATTTTCAACGGCAGAGGCGATGTCCTGGAGGAGCTTGATCATCGCGTATACTCTACCATAATTGCTCCGTCAAGGGGTAGCTTTTTTTACCCATCTCTTGTATAATTTGGCTAGATTTAGAGGGCAAAAAGTAGCGATCGAGATGCGGCTCAAGACATACGCCTCCAAAGAAAAATTCGCGCGGCTCGCCGGAGATTACCAGGCAAAAACAGGGCTGCCCCTGATTCTGGTCGACCCGGACGGAAAAATCGTCCGCGACGGCAGGAAGTGCGCTTTTTGCCGGAGGTATGTTTCCGGCGCTAAAACCAAGCTTCTTCAGGCCTGCCGGGAGACCCTGGCGAAGGCGGTCCGGGAGTCCTATCGCTGGGGGGAGGGCTACATCACGACCTGCCCCTTGGGTCTCATTCTCTTTGCGGTCCCGATCGTCTTCCATAAAAAGCTCAGGGGCGGTTTCCTGAGTGGATTCGCCATCTTCCCCGAGATGAAGCAGGATTTCCGGGAAGAAGTCAAGGAGAATCTGAAGAGGCTCTCGGGCTCGTCCCGGGCTCTTCAGGTCAAAAAATTCGACGTCAAATCGTTCTCGCTCAAGAAAGTCAAAGGCTACGTCACCGACCTCCTGGCTCTGACCGGCTCCGCCCAGATCAACGACCTGAGCTTTTTGAAGAAACGGAACGAACAGTATGTCCAGCAATACAAGATCGCCAACTTTCTCGAAGATCTCAAGAGAGACAACCCCGACATCTCCCGGAAGATCCTCGATAAGCAGGATGAGATCATCCGCAAGGTCAAGCTGGGAGACGCCGGCGGAGCCCGCGAGATCCTGAACGAATTCCTGGGCTCGATCTTCTTCGAGAGCGGCATGAATTTCGATGTCATCAAGGTCCGGATCATCGAGCTCATCGTCATGATCTCCCGGGCGGCTATCGAAGCCGGGGCCGGAGCGGAGGAACTGCTCGGCTTGAACTATTCGTATCTCACCGAGCTCAACAAGGTGACCGACCTGGCGGAGCTCCTTGACCAGGTCAAGTCGATCCTGGAAAATTTCATGGACAAGGTCGCGACGATCAAGGACAAGAAGAGAAGCGTCCGCCTCCAGAAAATGCGGGAATACATCAACCAGAATTTCACCCGGAAGATCTCCGCTCGTGACGTCGCCCGTGAGGCTGAGCTGAGCGTCGGCCGCGCCCTCCACTCGTTCCGCGAAGGAACCGGGCTCTCCCTCACGTCCTACATCAACAAAATGAAGATCGAGTACGCCCGCTACCTGCTTCTCAACACCGAGATCACGCTCGCCGACCTGGCCGACGAGTTGGGCTATTTCGACCAGAGCCACTTCACCAAGAATTTCAAGAGACTCGAGAAGATCACCCCGTCGCATTTCCGGCTGAAATATAAGACGGAGCTATAACGTACCCCGTTCACCGTACTCCGTCCCCCGTGCTCAATATCGCACCCTCTACCCCATTCTCCGTACCCCGTTCTCCGTGCTGACGGCACTGAACTATTTATTCTGAACTCCGTGCCCCGTCATTAGTTGATTATTGCACAGGGGCTTTGAAAACAGCTGCGAGTATGTTGTGAGACAGCAGAACCGGAATAGCCTGTCTCCCCGCCCTCTCCTCACAACTCTTCTCGGCAGGACTCGGGTAAGTCCCTCCGAAAGACGCGGCTTTTCCCCCGCGAGGAAAACCCGCTCCGTGTCCTCGCTCCGCTCTTCTCTCGCTTTGCTTTAGAAACCTTGCCCGCTGCGCTGCGGCGGCTTTCTCCGGGACTCCCCCTGCGTCCTGCCATCTCTCGAGTGGCGAAGCGAGCCGATTTTCCACGCTGGGGGAAAATGCAGCGTGCCTTCAAGACAACCATCCTGAGCCGCGTCTCCGATCCGAGCGCCGAATTGAGCCGCCTTGAATCGTCACGGAATAAGGGATGCTTTATCCGATCCGTCGTGATCAATACAAAAAAAGACCGATCGTGTATAATCTATAAAAGAGATAGGATCGCAACATGGAACGGAGCACGGGTAGGTCCTACGAGGAAAGTCTTTGATTTCTGATCCAGGACGAAGCACTGGGCACGGGGTACGAGCTACGGGGTACGTCCTCGTTTGACAATTGGTGAATATTGGTATAAACAAAAATACTAACATGGAGATAACAACGTCCCTGCGCTTAGAAACGGGGACGATTTTTCGGACTTCCGAAGGAGAAAAGAGAAATGGCCAAAGCGATTAACCGCCGCGATTTCATAAAGACTTCAGTCCAGGCCGGTGTCCTTCTGGGCATCGGCGGAAAGACATTCGGGTCGGGTCAACCGTCCGCTCCGGCTGCCTTTGATGTGATCGTCAAAGGCGGCACCGTCGTCGACGGCCTGACCGACAAAGCCTTCAAGGCCGACCTCGGAATCATCGGAGAGCAGATTCAGGCCGTGGGCGATCTTCAAGGCGCGACGGAAAAACTCATGATCGATGCAACCGGCAGAGTCGTTTCGCCGGGCTTCATCGACATCCACGCCCACTCGGACGCCCCCCAGGTCCTCCTCAACCCCAAGTGCGAAAGCAAAATTCGCCAGGGCGTAACCACCGAGCTCACCGGGAACTGCGGAGGTTCTTCATTTCCCTTGAAGGCGGAAGCCTCAGACGAAGAAAAGGAATTCTTGGCTAAAGTCAATCTGACCAGAGACTGGCAGAACCTGGAGGGCTATTTTGCCCGGGTCAAAAAGGGAGGAGTCGCTTTCAACTACGCTACCCTTGTCGGGCAGGGGACCATCCGGAGCCTGGTCATGAATGAGGACAGGAGAAAGCCCACGGCCGAAGAGCTTGACAGGATGAAAAAGCTTGTCGCCGAAGCTATGGAAAAGGGGGCCGTGGGTCTTTCCACAGGTTTGGAATATACCCCAAGCGGATTCGCTTCGACCGAAGAGGTTATCGAACTCTGCCGGGTGGCCACGCGATACGGCGGATTCTACGCGACCCACGTCCGGAGTGAAGACCAGGCCGTCGTCGAAGCGATCGCCGAGGCCATCTACATCGCCGAGGCCGCCGGGCTGCCGCTTCAAATCTCCCATTTCAAATCCTGCGGGAGGACGAACTGGTGGAAAGTGCCCATGCTCATCGACCTCGTCGAACGGGCCCAGCAGAAAGGTCTAAAGGTGACCGCCGACCGCTATCCCTACACGGCCTACAGCACCGGCCTGTCCATAAATTTCCCCCGCTGGGCGATGGACGGCGGAAGCGAAGCCTTGGTCAAGAGGCTAAAAGACCCGGAGCTGAGACGAAAGATGCGGGATGAGACCATGGAAAAGATGGAAGGGAGCTCTTGGGAGGACATCCTGATCGTTGACGCCAATAACGAATCCGATAAAAAATTTATCGGCAAAAGGATCAGCGAGGCCGCCGCGGAGACCCATAAGGATCCGTATGAATTTTCCTGTGACCTGATCATCGAAGAGGGCGGCAATGTCGACATCGTCGGGTTCGGGATGAACGACGAGACCACGGAACTCGTCCTCCGGCACCCGCTCGTCATGCTCTGTTCGGACGGGTTCGCCCTCGCCCCTTATGGTCCCCTCCATCGCGGCATGCCGCATCCTCGGAACTACGGGACCTTCCCTCGTTTTCTCGGGATGTATGTCCGGGAGAAAAAACTCGTGACGCTTCCTGTGGCCATCAAAAAAATGACCTCAATGGCCGCCGCCAAGCTCGGGCTTAAGGACCGGGGTTCGATCAAAAAAGGGAACTTCGCCGACCTCGTCGTCTTCGACCCCTTGACAATCGCGGACAAGGCGACCTACACCGAGCCGGAACAGTACCCGGTCGGGATCGATTACGTGATCGTGAATGGGAAAGTGGTGATCGACCACGGCAACCACACCGGGGCCCTGCCGGGAAAAATCCTTTACGGCCCCGGAAAAAAATGACCAGGAAAACACCCCGGCTGGAGATCGATCTGGCCAAGATCGGTCACAACGTGCGCAAACTGATCGAACTCTACGGCGCCAAGGGCATCAAAACCTTCATGGGGGTGACCAAGGGCGTCTGTGCCGACCCGACGATCGCCGCAGTTTTCAAGAAAAACGGCATATCCGTCCTGGCCGATTCGCGCATCCCCAATCTGCGGCGCCTGCAGGATGCAGGCCTCCCCGGGCCGTACCTTCTCCTCCGGCTGCCCACCCTAAGCGAAGCGGAGGATGTGGTCCGGTACGCCGATCTCAGCCTCAATTCCGAGACCGCGGTTATCCGCAGGCTGTCGGAGGCGGCGCTCGAGAGCCGGCGCGTCCACAAGGTCGTCTTGATGGTCGAGATGGGCGATCTGAGGGAAGGGATCATGCCCCGGGATCTGGACGCGGCGGTCCGCGAGGTGCTCTCCTTGAAGGGCGTCGAACTCGCCGGCATCGGGACGAACCTCGGCTGTTTCGGAGGAGTCGAAGCCGATGAGGATAACATGTCGCTCCTCTCGTCTCTGGCCGAAGGCTTAGAAAACAAGTTCCGCTTCAAGCTCCAGTATGTTTCGATCGGCTGTTCGAACGTCTTTTCTTGGCTCAAGGAAGTCCGGGAAACCAAGAGGATCGACAACGTCCGGGTCGGAGACGCGCTCCTTCTCGGAGGACGCGACCTCAGGGAGCACGGCATTCCCGGTCTTTACTGCGACGCCTTCACGCTCATCGCAGAGGTCATCGAAGCGAAGGTCAAGCCGTCCGTACCATGGGGAGTCATCGGGCTGGATGCCTTCGGGAGCATCCCGAAATTTCAGGACCGGGGCGAAATAAGAAGGCTCATCCTCAACGCCGGACGCCAGGATTTCTTCTTCGGACTGCTTCATCCACGGGTGGATATCGAGATTCTCGGCGCCAGCAGCGATCATTTGATTGCCGATGGAAAAAGCTCCGGCCTCGAAGTCGGGGATGAGGTCGCCTTCGACCTAGATTACGGGGCCATGCTCGTGGCCGCAACCTCACCTTATGTCCAAAAAGTCTATCTCAACGGAGAGGACAGCTCATAATCATCCGAAGGGAGACCAATCATGAGAAAATTTCTTGCCTTCTTTCTCTGCCTTCTTTTGACCTTCGCCTGGCTTGCGGCTGAAGGCAAAAGAAAATTCACGGTCGACGACAATTTTAGATTCAAGTCCATCTCCGACATCCGGATCTCGCCCCAGGGCCGGAAAATCGCCTTTGTCCTGACCGAGAACGTCCCGGTTGAGGGCAAGGAAGGCGAGCTCAAACGGTCCCACGATATTTACATGGTGACCTTGCCGGATGGCGAAGTCCATCGGCTGACCAGCCACGAAAAAGGATCGTCCAGACCGCGCTGGTCCCCGGACGGACGGTATCTCGCCTTTGTGTCGAGCCGGACCAAAGACAACCAGATCTGGCTTCTGGACATGGCCCTGGGCGGTGAAGCGAAGCAGCTCACCGACTGGGAGCCGGGTGTGGGCGAGTTCGCCTGGTCGCCCGATTCCAAGCGGATCGCATTCATCTCGACCGACCCCAAGGATCCCAAGGACGAGAAGGACAAGACCAAGAAGCCGAAAAAGGACGACCCCTACGTCATCACCCGGACGAAATATCTCTATGACGGAGAGGGCTATTTTGGCGATCCCCGGGAATGGAGCCATACCTGGGTCCTGTCGGTCGAAAAGCCGAAAGAACCCAAGAAGTTAAGCGACGGAAATTTTGATGATCAGGCGATCGAGTGGTCGCCCGACGGCACTCAGATCGCTTTTGTCTCAAACCGTACCGGCAACGACGACAACAACGATAACGAAGACATCTGGGTTGTTCCCGCACAGGGCGGGGAAGTCAGGAAACTGACGACCAACCCGGGCGCGGACAGCTCCCCGCGCTGGTCTCCCGACGGGAAATTCATCGCTTATCTCTCTTCGACGGAGCCAAATAATTTCTATAAACTCAGGCACCTGCATATTATGCCCGCCCAGGGCGGAACACCCCGTGTTTTGGCTCAAGACCTGGACCGCGAGCCCACCCAGTTCCTCTGGAGCCCGGACGGCCAGTTCATCTATGCGATCGTCCCCGACAAAGCGCGCGAGCCCGTCTACAAGTTCTCGGTCAAAAAATCGGAGAGGGCCGAAGTTATCGGAGGCGAGAGGCGGTTCGCAGGACTCACCATCTCGAAAGACTGCAAGCTCATGACCTTCACCTGCGAAGACAACGAGCACCCCGAAGAGCTTTATACCGCCTCGACGGACGGCAAGGCCCTTGTTCAGAGGACCCACTTGAACACGCCGATCCTGGATGAACTCCTCGTCGGCCCGACCGAGAAAATCCAGTTTAAGAATCCGGACGGTCAGACAGGGGAGGGGTTTGTCATCAAGCCGCCGGATTTTGACCCTCAAAAGAAGTACCCCCTCATTCTCAAAATCCACGGCGGCCCGCAGGGAACGGACGGCAACTATTTTTACCCCGAGGGTCAGTGGTATGCGGCTTATGAGCCCCTCCCCATTATCTGGACAAGAAATGCCCTTCTTTATGGTGAAGTTTGAACCTGCTTTGAATGATTTCACAGTTCT
>Ga0315282_10008452_pt1 | contig 16658 bp, 17 predicted proteins | sample YL17G07_20_MG_FD_203693 | JGI IMG/M metagenome (GOLD analysis project Ga0315282, IMG submission 203693) | Sediment microbial communities from Yellowstone Lake, YNP, Wyoming, USA - YL17G07_20 | ecosystem: Environmental > Aquatic > Freshwater > Lake > Sediment | place: USA: Wyoming | collected...
ACGTTGGTGATGGTGCGAACGTAGCGCTCCAGATATGTTCCGACATAAGCCCCAAGCCAGTCGGCGGGAGACAGTTTCTGATCGAAGATGCGTGGATAGCCCCCGGCCAGCATAGCCTCGTCGAGATCGCCCGGGTAACTGTCAAAGCGCCGAACTTCGCTGCGAGCCAGGGGCAACAAGTGCAGCACGGCCGTTCTGCCGGCGAGCGATTGGCTGACCGACTCCAGGAGGATCAGGTTCTGGGATCCCGTCAGGATCCACTTGCCGGGGGTCGGGTCCTTGTCAATAAGCCCCTGGAGGTAGGATGGGAGTTCCGGACATCGCTGAACCTCATCGAGTATCGCTCCATGCGGGTATTGGACCAGGAAGCCGCGTGGGTCTCCCAGCGCGAAGGACCGAACGTCCGGGGTCTCCAGGCTGGCGTAGGCATGCTTTGGGAAGACGGCCCGGCAGAGCGTGGACTTTCCGCTCTGGCGAGGCCCGGTGACCGTCACCGCCGGAAACGACTTGGCGGCAGCCTTCAACTTGCGTGTCAAATCGCGTTCGATCATGCCGTTAAGCTTATCGACCAATTTGGGCTGATTCAAGATCCAATCGTGGAATATCCCAAAGCCAGTTTCGCCTGGATTCGAGACAGCCGCAGTCAGGCTCAGCTACCCAAGTGCTCCTTGACGGCGAATGGCACGTGGCCATCCTGGCGCCTGCCGTGTTCGAAATCTTGGCGCGGCGCGCAAAGTTCTAAGGCGCCAGACCGGCCGCGTTGGGCCTGAGAGCCCACGAATCCCCCGCAAACACGCCGGTTGCGCGCGTGGCATGGCAATTGCACAGTGCAAGGCACGTATGAAAATGCGCATACCAATAGTTCCGGTCCTGCTGGTGGCCAACACCGGGATGATCGTGCTGGCCTTAACGATGATCTTGACGCGCGGCGAGACGAATCGCGAAACGGTGTCCATGTCTGTGCGCCTTGAGCCCCCCAGCGCAGCGGCCCCGGGGCACCAGGCCACAACCAAGCCGGCGCCGACGGCGGCCCCGGCCTCCTGGACCGAGGCCGAGAAGCTGCGCCAATTGGCCAAGCCCGCGGCCGCCCTTGTCCAGTACGCCGAGCTTGCCGACCGGGAAGCCAGCCCCGCCGTAAGGTCGCTGCTGATCATGCGAGAGGCACAGTGCCTGATCGAGCTCCGCCGGCCGAACGAGGCCCGCCGCCAGTTCCAGGCTGCCTGCCAGGGGCCCTGCGATACGATTCGCGCGATCGCCAACCTCCAGCTTGCCAGGCTGGACGCCGCCGAGCGGCTGGGCCTGGAGGCCCGCAGGCACGCCTGCGAGGCCCTGGCAACCGACTGGGCCCACTGGCCCAAGGGCCTCGAAGAGGCCTGCTACCTGATCACGGCGCAAAGCCTGGTCGACCAGGCGCTGATGCTCTGCAACTCGCCGGACACGGTTACGGACGAGGCCCCCGACTGCATCGACCCATTCGCCGACAAGGCCCCCAACGAGGTCAAGGCGCTGCTGCTGGCCTCGTGCCGCGACGACAAGCCCGGCGCCCTGGACTCGCCCATTGCCGTTATGAGGATCACCAACACCGGCCTCTTCGAGGTCCTCTGCAACAGGGCGCCGCTCGAGGACTTTCTCGGCCGAATGGCCTCGGCCACCGGCGGCCGCCTCCGCTGGAGCGACGCGGTCGCGCCCGAGGTCCGCCGCCGGCCGGTAAGCCTTCGCGGCAAGTTCAGCGGGTCCATGCGGGCCGCGGAAATAGCCTGCGGGCAGGCCGGCCTGATCGCGCGGTTCACCGGCGAGGAAATCGTCGTGCACGATCCCGGCTCATGTGCGACCGAGGCCGACAGGCGCGAGCTTGTCTGCCAGGAGGCGTTCTCCGTCTGGCGCCGGCTGCTGCTTCGCTCGCCGGGCCCGGCGACGGGCGCGCCCGGACACCTGCTTCTCGCCACGCTCTACGAGGCAATGGGCCAGACGGCCCTGGCCTTGTCGGAGTACCGCTACATCCCGTTGGCGTATCCGCACGAGGACGCCGGAGGCCAGGCTCTGCTTCGCTGCGGGCGGCTGCGGATGACCCTCAAGGACTACAGCGGGGCGCAGATCGACCTGCTGGAGATGCTCGACCGCTACCCCGACCATCCCGAGAAGGCCGCCGTTTACCTTTCCCTTGCCGAGTGCGAGCTCCAGACCGGCAAGGCGACGCGGGCGGCGCAGTTGTACATGAGGCTCTACGACCTGGGAGTTTCCGTCGAGAGCCGCCAGGCCGCGGCCCTCGGGGCCGGGCGGTGCCTGTTCAGTCTGGGCAGGCCCGCCGAGGCGGCGGTGTGGATCGAGCGGTACATCGCCTCGCCCCAGCCCGCCGATCCGCACGGCCGGGCCCAGGCGTGGGCGCTGCTGGCGCATTGCCGCTCGGCCATGGGCCAGAAAGCCAAGGCCGTGGCGGAGCTTCAGCAGGCGCTGGCCTACGAAATGCCTGACGACGACCGGACGGAGATGATGCTGCAATTGAGCGAGGCCCTCTCATCGGCCGGGGAGTGCGGGCGTGCGCTGGTGGTCATGGGCAGCATAGACAAGAGCAAGCTCACGGACGAGCAGGCCCATCGTCACGCGGTCGTCTCGGCCGGCCTGCTTCAGCGCAGCGGGCTGGACGGCAAGGCGGCGGCCCTTCTGCGGTCGCGGATGGACAAGACGACGGACATGGCGAACTATGCCCGGCTGGCGGTCGAGCTTGCCCGGTGCAGGGTCGCCTCGGGCGATCTGGGCGAGGCCCGGCAGCTACTGGCCGACGCGGTAGGCAAGCTGCCGCCGGGGCCCGAGGCCCGCGGCGCGGTCTGCTACCTGGCCGAGGTGTGCCTGCTGAGCCGATGCTACGATCAGGCAATAGCGGTCTGCCGGCAACTGAGCCAGGCCGAGGAGCCCGCCATACGCGCCAAGGCCAACCAAGTCCTGGCCGAGGCCCACCTGGCCCGCGGGGAGTACCAGGTTGCCGCGGCCAGCCTGGCGGCCGCCGCCGGCAAGGGAGGCGCGGAAAAGTGATCACCGCACGACAGACATTCATCGCACTCGTGGCGCCGGCCCTTGGGCTGCTATGGGCGGTGGCGGCCTTGGCGGCCGAGCCGGCCCAGGGGCCGCCGGCGGACATACGCCAGACGATGCTCCGGACGTGGCGCGAGGGCATATCCGCACCGCAAGACAAGCAGCCCACGGACCTAAGCCAGGCGGTGCGTCAGATCGAGTCGCTGGCCCTGCCTGGTCCGCGATCGTCGGCGCTTAATAAACGTTTAAGGTCCGCGGCCGGCGGTGCGGGCGTCGCGACGGTGCCGGCCTCAACAAACGCCGAGGCAAACGCCGCCGAGGCACAGGCCGGGCCGACAACCCAGCCGACAACTCAGCCGGACGCCCGGCAGGGCATATCGCCGGCCGATCTGGCCCAGTTGAAGTCGATGGAGATGGAGAAGCTCCTGGACGCCGCCGGCGCGGCCGACGATCTCTACCAGGCCGGGCAGTACGAGGCGGCCCAGGCGATATACCAGAGGCTCGGCGATCATCCGCAGGCCGGCGGCGAGACCCGCAAGGTCGCTTCTCGCGACTGGCTTGTATTCCAGTTGGCAAATTGCAGCGCCCGGCTGGGGCACTACGACGAAGCCGCAAAGCTCTACCAGCAGTTGATCGCCGGTTTTCCGGAAAGCCCGTGGGTGGCGGTGGCGAAGGTGCAGAGCGTTCTCGCGGGCTGGCAGCAGGCGGAAAAACCGGCGGATGTGCTTAAGCAGGCCGCGGAGGCCCCGCGGCAGACCCGCGGCCCCGTGGCGGCGAAGGGATGAGATGATTCGGCGTCGCCCCCAAGCCGCAAGACGACGCGGCTTGGGTGTGGCACGAGGCACGATAAAGAAACGCGCCGCGAAGCGGTGGCCCAGGGCGGCGCAAACAGGATAAGCAGGATGGCGGAACAGGCAATCCAGGACGTGTTGATCGTCAGCGGCGACGCCGGGTTTATTCGCCAGGCGCTGGGGCTGCTGGCGTCGCGCGGGCTTCGCGGGACGGTACACGGCGGGGCGGTCTCGGCCAAGCCGCCCGCCTGGCGCCGCTGGGACCTGGCGCTGATTGACCTTCAGTCAACGGGCCCGGCCGGTTACGGCCTGGCCAGGGACCTTCGGGCCGACAGCCCCGAGTTGCCCGTGGTAATGGTCTGCGAGTCCGAATCGTCCGTGCTGGCCGGGCGGGCGGCGCGGTGCGGCCGCGTGGAGTTCCTGGCCAAGCCCGTTACCGAGTCGAGCCTCTGCCGGATTATCGGGTCGATGCTGCCGAACCACAGAGTGGCCCTCGTGGCCGGGCGGGCCGACGCGGTCGGCGAATACCAGATGGTCGGCAAGAGCCCGCGGCTGCTGGAGGTGGTTCAGCAGGCGACCCGCGTGGCGCCGACTTCCGTGCCGGTGCTGGTATGCGGCGAGAGCGGCACGGGCAAGGAGCTTCTGGCGACCCTGCTGCATTCCGACAGCCGGCGGGCGGAGGGGCCTTGCATCCGCGTGAACTGCGCGGCCGTCAGCGAGTCGCTGCTGGAGAGCGAGCTTTTCGGGCACGAGCGCGGCGCGTTCACCGGCGCGGTCATGCAGCGCAAGGGCAAGTTCGAGTTGGCCCACGGCGGCACGCTGCTGCTGGACGAGATCGCCGAGACCGGCCCGCGGCTCCAGGCCGAGCTGCTGCGGGTGCTGGAGCAGCAGGACTTCCAGCGCGTCGGCGGCAGCCAGACCGTGAGGGTCAACGTGCGGGTGATCAGCACGTCCAACCGCGACCTCGCCGCGGAAGTCGCCGCCGGACGGTTCAGAAGAGACCTCTACTACCGCATCAGCGGCGTGAAGCTGTCGGTGCCCCCTCTTCGCGAGAGGACGGAGGACATCCCGCTGCTGGTCTGGCACTTCATCAACCTCTACACGCGCGAGGTCGGGCGCATCATCACCGAACTGGACCCGGCGATGCTCGATCTGTTCGCCTCGTGCCCCTGGCCCGGCAACGTCCGGCAGCTTCGCAACGTGGTTCGCACGGCCGTGATACTCGGCGAGGGGCCGGTGCTGTCGCTCAAGACCATGCCGTCGCTGGTCAGCGAACTGACCGCCCGCGAACAGGCCCGCCGGACGGATTCGGACGACCTGTCCCTGCGCGACATCGAGCGCCGCGCCATCCTCGAGGCACTCCGCCGCACCCAGCGAAACCAGGCCAAGGCCGCCCGGATGCTGGGCATAACGGACCGCACCCTGCGAGAGAAGCTCCGCAGGTACAGCCAGGACGACAAGCCCCTGGCCCTTACGGGAGACAGCAGATGGTAAAGCAGCCGCAGATAATCGACATGCTTACGGCCGGAATGAGAGGCGCCTCGGCCCGCCAGACGGTGATCGCCGACAACATCGCCAACGCCCAGACGCCCGGCTACCGCCGGCAGGTCCTGGACTTCGAGAACGTCCTGGCAAAGGCCCTGGAAGACGGCGAGGGGATCTCCCGCCCGCTGGATGCCCGCATCACCATGCCGGAGGCCGCGCCCGCGGACGAAACAGGCAACAACGTGGACCTCGAGACGGAAGTCGGCGAACTGATCAAGAACAGTTCCACCTACAAGACGTACCTTCGAGTGCTCAACAAGGTCTACAGGCAGATGGAACTCGCCATGACCGTCCAATAACCCCGGAGGCTAGGCAATGCCGTCGATACAGAAGACCTCACCGATAAACATAGCCATCAGCGGCCTGGCGGCCGAGAGCCGGCGGATGAAGGTGATCTCCACCAACATCGCCAACACCTTGACAACCCACGGGCCCGACGGCGCGCCGTACCGGCGGCAGGTCGTCCGGCTTTCCACAGACCCGTCGGGCGGCGTCAGCGTCAGCGGCGTGACCAGCGACAACGTCACGCCGCTGAAGAAGATCTACGAGCCCGCCAGTCCGGACGCGGGCGAGGACGGGTACGTGGACATGCCGAACGTGGATCTGCCCGTCGAGATGATAGCACTGACCGAGTCCAGCCGCTCCTACCAGGCCAACGCCGCCGTGATGAAGCGGTACATGGAAATGGTGGACCTTACCACGGAACTGCTGAAGTAGCGAGGAACCCCAATGGCGCCGATCAACCCGATCTCCCCAAACATCCAGCCGGTAAACCCCGGCGTCGCCAGGCCGGCGGCGCCCGCGGGCGAGGACAAACTGGACTTCGCCTCGACGCTTCGCCACTACGTCGAACAGGCCGAGACGGACCAGCAGACATCCGCCAGGGCCGTGCAGGACCTGCTCAGCGGGCGGACCGAGGACGTCGTGCCTGTGGTGGCGGCCGTGGCCAAGGCGGACATGAGCTTCAAGCTCCTGATGGGCGTGCGGAACAAGGTCATCGAGGCATACCGCCAGACGATGAACATGCAGATATAGGTCCTAGGTCATAGGTCCTAGGGCGTAGGGCGCACATGGAAATGGCGAGAGTTGTTAGAGAGGCTGTAAATGTCGAATGCGGAACAGTCATGGAAGCGGGCAGGCCCCCCTAGGACCTAAGAGCTAGGACCTAGGACCTTCTTTTCGGAACCGAAATGGCGAGCATATCGAAAAACCTGAGCGACGTTTGGCAGCGGACGGGCCTGATGCAGCGGGTCGTCCTGGTGGGCATCCTGCTGGGCGGGCTGGGGGCAGGCTACTTCGTGGTGGACTGGGCCCGGCGCCCGGCGCTTGCGATGCTTTACAGCCGGCTGGCGCCGCAGGAGGCCTCGCGGATCGTCGAGAAGCTCCGCGACGCCGGCGTGACGTACGAACTCAAGGACGGCGGGACGACCATCTACGCCGACGAGAGCAAGATATACGCGCTGAGGCTGAACATGGCCTCCGAGGGCCTTCCCGCCGGCGAGCAGGCGGGCTACCGTATCCTGGACGACGAGAAGATCGGCGCCAGCCCGTTCACGCAGCACGTCAACTACATCCGCGCCGTCGAGGGCGAACTGGCCAAGAGCATACAGGTGATCGACGGGGTCATCTCCGCCCGCGTTCACGTCGCCAAGCCGGAGGGTTCGCTGTTCAGCGCCGCCAAGAAACAGGCGTCCGCCACCGTGGTGCTGCGCGTCAAGGCGGACCGGCGGCTGTCGGGCGCCAACGTTGCGGCCATCGTGCACCTTCTTTCCGGCAGCGTCGAGGGCCTATCGCCGGAAAAGGTCGTCGTCGTCGACGCCCAGGGCAACCTGCTGAGCGGCAACGAGAGCGACCTCGCCCAGGGCGTGGACAACATCCTGGAGTACAAGGCCCGCGTGGAGCAGTACCTCTCGCAGAAGGTCGAGGGGATGCTCTCGAAGGTGCTTGGTCCGCAGAAGGTCTCGGTGGAGGTGGACGCCGTCCTGGAGACCAGCCGGCTCAGCTCGACAACGGAAACGTACGACCCGACCAAGAAGGTGATCTCGAAGGAAAACACCAAGACCCGCGGCGGCGGGGAAGGCGCGGGCGCCGCCGCCGGCGGCGGGAAAGAGGAAGAGATCGAGTCGACCTACATGGTCAGCAAGACCGTCGAGGAGAAAACGAACCTGCCGGGCGACATCAAGTCGATCTCCGTGGCGGCGTTCGTGGACCTCTCTGCCCCGGCCAAGGCGGGCGCCTCCGGGGCGGCAGCGGCGCCGCTTGCGGTCAAGGACATCGAGGACATGATCCGCGGCGCCGTCGGCCTGAGGCAGCAGGACACGCTGAAGGTCGTCAGCGTGCCGTTCCAGGCCGCCGCCGCCCAGCCGGCCGAGGCAGCCCAGCCCGAGGGCTTCTTCAACAAGGACTTCCTGCTGGAGATGGCCAAGCGGGGATCGCTGGGGATCCTGGTCATCGGCGTGCTGCTGATGCTTCGGATATTCTCCCGCCCGCGCGTCAAGGCCGACGCGGCTCAGGCCGCTCTCGCCGGCGCCGCCGGATCGGGCAACATGCTGACGAGCGACCGCGGCGAAGTGGACCCCGACCGCCTGCGGGCGCACATAACGCGGGCGCTGCGGGAGAACCCTGACGAGGTCAAGAGGCTCTTCCTGGCCTGGGTAGACAGCGAGAAGGAGCGGGCGTGATGGTTGCCGGCGGAGCAAGAAAAGCGGCCCTTCTCCTGATGAGCCTGGATGCCGCCAGCGCGGCCGAACTGCTGCGCAACGCCCCAAAGGCGGTCGTCACCAACATCGCGGTGGAGATGGCGTACATCGAGGCGGCCGGGCAAGGCGCCAAGGCCGTGACCGCCGAGCCCGCCAAGGAGTTCTTCACGCTGCTTCGCGGGCGAAAGGACGGGGCGTCCGGTTCGGCGCAGCTTCCCGCTTTGCTTGAAAAGGCCGTCGGGCGAGACCAGGCCGGCGAGATCCTCAAGCTGGCCCAGACTGCCGTGCGGGAGAGAGACCCGTTCATGTCCATAAGGTCCGTCAGCCTGGGCGACCTTGCCCGGATACTCCAGGGCGAATCCGGGCAGGTTGCCGCGATGGTCCTGGGCGAGCTGTCGCCGGCCAAGGCCGGCAAGCTGCTGCCGATGCTCGACGAGCGGGTTGGCGCCGAGGCCGTCCGAGGAATGACCAGCGGCGACGGCGCATCGCCGGCCGTCAGGGCCCGTGTCGCGGCCCGACTGGCCCAGCGCCTTGACGCCGGCCTGGCTGCCGCCGGCGGCGGCGGCGGCGCCGAGCAGACCCAAAAGCTGCGGAAGGTGGCGGTGCTCCTTCGCGGCCTGGACGCGCCCACGCGAGAGGCGCTGCTCAAGGCGATAGACTCAAACGACGCCGACGCCGGGCGAGCCGTCCGCGATCTGATGGTCGTCTGGGCCGACGTCGCGTCTGTGGGCGACCTGTCGCTCCAGAACATCCTGAGGCTGGTGGACGCCCGCAACCTGGCCCTTGCCCTTCACGAGGCAGAACCGGCAATCGCTTCCAAGATCAACAAGAACATCTCCGAGCGCGCCAGGGCCTTGGTGGACGAGGAGGTCTCGCTCATGTCCGGCGTCAAGCAGCCGGACGTGGAAAAGGCCCGCCAGGAAGTGCTCAAGGCGATGCGAGAACTCAACGCCACCGGCCAGTTGGAATTCGAGGAGCAGGCGTAGGATGATCGACGCGACGGTCCAACTCGGTCTGCCGATTGCCTCCGTGCGGCTCATCGAGCCGGCGGGCGGCCCGGCCGCCCGGCAGGCCCCAGGCGCCGCCGAGGCGACGGGGGCGACGGACAATGCCGGCTTAGCCGCCGCGATCGACCAGGCCCCAAAGGCCCTCCAGACCCAGCGCGCCGAACTGGCCGGCGCCCGCGCGGCGCTGGTCGACGGGCTAAAACAGGTCGCGGCCCTGCGGGATTCGGCGATAAAGGCGGCCGAACAGCAGATCGTCCAACTCGCCATCGACGTGGCGCGCAAGGTGCTGATGCAGGAAATACAGGCCGGGCACTATGAGATCGACCCTATCGTCCAGGCGGCACTGGCCCAGGTGACGAGTTGGCAGGAAGTGGTGGTGCATCTGAACCCCGAGGATTTTGCCCGGTGCCGGCAGGCTGAGGAATGCTCGCGGGACGATTCGTCCGGCGTCCGCTTCGTTGCCGACCCGGCCGTGAAACGCTCGGAATGCGTGCTCGAGACCGCCCAGGGCGTCGTGCGATCGGCCGTGGAAGAGCACCTGCGCGAAATAGCCTCCACCCTGCGGGAACCGGAGTAAGAGAAGGTAGTAGGTAGTAGAGAACAGAAACAGAAAACGAGAAATCTGAAGCCCAGGGATAGCAATCTCTGGGACAGCAATTTCTGGGATAGCAATCTCTGGGACAGCAATCCCTGAGAACCGAAGCGTTCGACTGCAATGACCTTGGACCTTGAGAAATATCGAGCCCGGCTTGACCGGATGAACCTGCTTGGCTGCCGCGGATCGGTGGTCAAGGTGTCGGGGATTGCCGTCGAGTCCAAGGGCCCCCCGGTGGGGATCGGGCAGTTGTGCGAGATCCGCCTGGCCAACGGGCGGCGTGTTCCGGCCGAGGTCGTCGCGTTCCACGGCGAGAACCGCATTTTGCTGCCGCTCGAGGGCATCGACGGGATAGCCCCGGGCGATTCCGTGACTCGCCACCCGTCGCCGGACCACATGATGCTCGGCCCGGACATCCTTGGCCGGGTGATCGACGGCATGGGCAGGCCGATCGACGGGCGAGGCCCGATCGTCGGGCCTGACCGCCGGCTGCTGAGCAACCCGTCCCCGCCGCCGCTGAGCAGGCCCCGTATCACCGAGCCGCTGGCGTTCGGCATTCGCTCGTTCGACGGGCTGCTCACCTGCGGCCGGGGCCAGCGGCTGGGCATCTTTGCCGGCAGCGGCGTCGGCAAGAGTACGCTGCTGGGCGAGATCGCCCGCTCCAGCGACGCCGACGTGAACGTGCTGGCGCTGGTCGGCGAGCGCGGGCGCGAGGTCCGGGCCTTCCTGGACGAATCACTCGGGCCAAGAGGCCTGGCCCGCAGCGTGGTCGCGGTCGCCACATCCGATTCCTCCGCCATTCAGCGCGTCCGCGTGGCGTTCACCGCCACGACCGTCGCGGAGTACTTCCGGGACCAGGGCAAGGACGTGCTGTTCATGATGGACTCGCTGACGCGGTTCGCGCAGGCCCAGCGCGAGATCGGCCTGGCCGCGGGCGAGCCCCCCGCGACCAAGGGCTACTGCCCGAGCGTCTTCACGCTGCTGCCCAAGCTCACCGAACGCCTCGGCTGTAGCGAGCGGGGCAGCATCACGGGCATATACACGATACTCGTCGAGGGCGACGACATGTTCGACCCCGTAGCCGACAGCGTGCGGAGCCTGCTGGACGGGCACGTCGTGCTCTCGCGCAGGCTGGCGGAGATGGGGCATTACCCGGCCGTGGACATCCTCCAGAGCGTCAGCAGGCTCATGGACTCCATCGTCAGCCCCGCCCATGCCCTTGCGGCCAGGCGGATGCGGGCGGCGTACTCGACGCACCGCATGGCCGAGGACCTTATCAACATAGGCGCGTACGCCGCGGGCAGCAACCCAAAGATCGACAAGGCCATTGCGATGATCGACAAGATCAACGCGTTCCTGATCCAGCCGGCCGGCAGCAGGTCGAGCTTCGAGCAGACCTGCAACCGGCTCATCGAGGCGGCAAAGCCCTGGGACTTCCTCGGCGAGGACCCCTCGATGCGAGAGAGTGACGAGGTGGCCGTATGAAGCGGTTCGTCTGGCCATTGCAGCGGTACCTGGACGTTGTCCGGCAGCGCGAGGGCGCGCTTCGCGCCGAGGTGCTCGCCGCGGCCAGGCAGGTCGCCGCGCAGAAGCGCGCGATCCGCCGGCGGGCAGAGGCCCTGGCCGCCATGCTCAACGGGATCTCGGTCAGGCCGGCCGGGCAACGCCTGCCGGACCAGCAACTCGTGATGCGCTGCTTTGCCGCCGAACGCCGCGCCATGGCGGCACTGGAGGCGGAGCTTTCAAGGCTGGAGGCCTGGCGGCAGGAACTGCTTGCCCGGCTCAGGGACATCCGCGCCCGACGAGAGACACTGGAAAAGCTTCGCCAGGAAACGTTCGCCGATTACCTTCGCCAGGCGTCGGCCGACGAGCAGAAACAACATGATGAGACCTCGCGGATAGCCTTCGTTCGCAACGCCGCCCTCGGGCCGGCGGATTGCAGGAGCATTACGGCATGAGCAAGAAGAAGATCATCATCGTGGCGGCACTGGCGGCCTTGAGTTTCGCCGTTGCCCTGGGCGCGTCGTTTCTGCTGACGGCAACTCCCCAGAACAAGGCGCCGATCCGACAGGCCGGCGCGGGCGCCCCGGACGCCAACGAGGCGCCGCCGGTCAAGTTGAGCCTCCAGGAGCAGGACTTCGACGAGCTGGTCCGCAGCCTTCGCCAGCGCATAGCAGACTGCCGCGCCCAGACCCAGCAGCTCAACGAGCGCGAAAAGCAGATCCGCATCGTGCAGGAACAGCTCGCGCGCCAGGCCCAGGACCTGGAGGACCTGCGAGTCAAGGCCGCATCGGCCCTGGCGGCGCTTCGGCAGGAAAGGGCCGCCATGGAGGCCGATAGGGTGCATATCGAGGCGGAGGACCGGACGAACCTCAAGAAGACGGCCGCCATCTACGAAAAGATGGACGCCGCCGCTGGCGGCAAGATCCTCTCCGACATGTGCAGCCAGAACAACGAGGACGCCGTGGTGCGGATCCTCTACTACATGTCCGAGCGCAGCGCGGCCAAGACGATCGAGTCGTTTGCCGATAAGAAACTGGCGGCCCGGTTGTGCGACAAGATCAAGCGCGTTCGCGAGCCGGTGCAGTAGAAAGGGCGGAGCCATGGACGTGGCAACGGCATTTGGGGCGATGTTCAAGCCGTCCGGCACGGCATGGCCGATCACGCCCTCGCCGGGCGGGCTGTCCGGAAAGCGGACCGCACCCGCGCTGGGCTTACGCAAGGTCAAGTGCCCGGCGCCCAATGACGATACGGATATGACTATGGGAGCCGCAAAAGGACGGCAATGGCGCCGGAGAGTCGGACCGGACGGGCCGGCCGGCTTAATCTTCCTCCACATTACAGGCATTGGGGCAAACTGTGGCTGACAAAGACGACAACCAGACGGCGGAGGCGATCATCGGATCGCCAAAAGCGCGACCCGACACGCCCTCACGTTTGGGCGGGATCATCTGGCTGGCGGTGCTGGCGGCGGTGGTGATCTTATGCGCCGTCGGCGGGGTCTACATCGGACACGCGATGAAGTCCGCGCGGGCATCCGAGCCGCAAGGGCCCCCGGACGCCGCGCACGCCGGCTCCGCCCACGCCGCCGCGGCAGCGCCGGCAGCGCCGGACGCCTCGGGCGAGTACCGCTACTACGACATGGAACCGATAACCATAAACCTGGACGAGCCCCGGCTGGCACGGTACGTCCGGGCTACCATCACGTTGGCATTCGACGCCAAGCACGAGTCGGAGGTGCGCGGCCAGGTCGAGAAACGCGTCCCGGAACTCAAGAACTGGCTGGCGGTGTACCTTGCCGGGCGGACGCTCGACGAGGTCCGCGGCGCACAGAGCCTCAACCGCGTCCGCCGCGAAATCTGCGACGCCTTCAACGAGCAGATCTGGCCACAGCAGCCCCCGCGCATCCACCACGTGCTGCTCAAGGAGTTCGCGGTGCAATGATATCCCCGCGGGATGACATGATGGCCGGGCTGGTCGGGCAACTCATGAAGGCCGCCCGAACCTCCGCGCCGCGCCCCGAGGGACCAAAGGCGGCGGACTACCCCTTCGACCGCCCCAACCGCTTCACGCGCGCCCAGCTTGTCAGGCTGGATGAATTCGCCGCCAGCGCCGCCGATGCCCTCGGCCGGCAGGCCGGGCAGATGCTCCAGACGCCCGTGACGTTCACGCCGGCGCGCTGGGAGCAGCACTACGCCAGGCCGCTGCGGCAGACGCAGCGCCAAAGCCTCAGGCACGTCGCGGGAATATCGATCGAGGGCACCGCGGGCGTCGGGCTTATCGGCCTGTCGGCGCCGACGGCTTGCCAATGGCTGGCCCGGCTGCTCGGCGGCTGCCGGTCGGCCGAGGCGGGCGAAGACGACGCCCGGCAACTGTCGGACCTCGAGCGCGACCTGCTGCTGGACATCGCCGCGGGGCTAGTCGAGGCACTGCGGAAGGCGGCCGGCGCGTTCGGCGGGCCGGCGTTTCAGGCCGCCCGTCAGTTGGGTTCCTGGCCGGAGGCGCTGGCGCCCGAGGACGCCGAGGAGTACTGCCTGCTCGAACTGGACGCCGCGCCCGGCGGACAGGGCGCTCTGGCGGTCCTGCTGGACGCGCAGACAGCGGCTGTCCTGGCCGGCGAGGCCAGGCGCGCCCCGGCCCCCAAGGCAGCCAAGGGCGCCAGGCCGCCCATGATGGGCCACGTCGAGCAGGTGCCCGTCGAGGCCAGGGCAATGCTCTCGGCCTCGCTGACAGTTCGCGACGTAATGGCCCTTGCGCCCGGCGACGTGGTCGTGCTCGACCAGCGAATAAACGATCCGATCGAACTGGAAGTGAACGGCCGGGCCGTGCTTCGAGGACATCTAGCCAGGCGGCAGGGGCAATTCGCCCTGCAATTCGCCGAACTCTGCCAGAAGAAGAAGGTAGTAGGGAATAGGTAGTAGGGAACAGAAGAAGAAGTAACGACATCAGGCATTCGGCATCAAGGACGATTACGACGTCAAGGACGATATCGATGAGCGAGACCGAACAACAGACCGCCCCGGAAAACGCCGCGGAGCCCGCCGGACAGCCCGGGCCGACCGAGCCCGCCGCATCCGCCGGCACGCAGGTGCAGGAAGCGGACTTGCCCGAGGTGGAGGACGCCCGCCAAGGCCCCGGCAGCGGGCAGATCGACATCCTGCTGGACAGCCCTATGTCAGTCTCCGTGTGCCTGGGCGATGCCCGCCCGGCCGTGAGGGAACTGCTGGAGATGGGCCCCGGCTCGGTGCTTAGGCTGGACCGTCAGGTGGGCGAGCCCATCGACCTCTACCTTCGCGGCATTCGTTTCGCCACCGGCCACCTGGTGGTGGTGGACGACCATCTGGGGGTGCGGATAAATGAAATCCTCACCACCGGCCAGGATTCCCAGACCGCCGACGGCGGCTGAAATGAGAACCAGCCGGCGGGGGCAATGGGACACTTCCGGTCACCTGATTGTCTGACCTGATTGTCTGACGATCGCTTGACAAATGCATGTTTTTCATGCATACTTATATCTCAAACTGACCGATTCGGCAGGCCCGGAGGGCCGAAAGTGTTTAGCCGGCGGCGTAAGCCCCCGGAAAACGGTCATTTACATAAACGAGCCCCGAAGGGGCGACAGAGCAAATATGCTGATCTTCCAGTCACGCGTCCTTCTTTCGCCCCTTCGGGGCTCCGATTCTAACGCTATCATTTCCGGGGGCTTACGCCCCCGGCTAAAGACTGTCGCCCCATTCGGGGCTTTCAGATTCGGTCAGTTTGAGCAGTAAGAAGCAACAGATGTCATGCACAAATGCCTCCAGAATAGACCAGAGGGGAACGGTCACCAAGGCGTGTAGATCAAAGAAGTCGGGTGATTGTTGCTTGGCATAAGTTTCAAGATCATCTAACAATGGCTTATTCTTCGCCTGCCCCCGCAAATTCTCAACGTCACGCACGACTTGTGCATAACCTAGACCCAGCCTTGCCACTTCCGCCAGAAGTTGGAGTCCTTTGATTGAAGCCGAGTGGCGGACATGGACGGCGGCGATTGATTCGATCGGTATGTCGTTTCTGGACGTCATGACAGCCCTGCAGATAGCACCTAACGCCGCTCCGCTTATTTGCGAACCGCACAGGGGAGCGTTGCGGATGGTTCTAAGATCTGCCCAAATATGCCATCTTCGGCTCGAGCGATCAACGGCTTAGACTCGAAGAATCTGGCGAATCTCGGGGGCCGGGGGCTGGTGGCATACCTACGAAAGGTTCGGAACGTGGTGCCATGCTTTCGCAAACGGACGCGAAAGTGCCGCGTAATGCTCGGCCCGGCAGCCACGTCATAAGCCCGGGATTCCCAACGCGCAGCCGTCGCGGCCCTCTCACGGCGTCCAGAGCGAGCCGAGGACAGCCGGAGCGGCGGCGCCGGTGGCGTTGTGGCAGTGGGCGGCAAATGCGTCCATTCTGGCGGCGGCGAGGATGGCGGCGGCGGTCGCGCCGTGTGCTCGGACTGCCAGGCCGTAGCGCTCGCCGGCGTAGGTGCTGCACGGGCTGAGCAGTGTTCGGATCCTGCCGGCCAGGTGGATGTTCCGCGCCCCGCCTCCGGTTAGGATCACCTCGTGGGGGCGTTCGGTCATGCCCAGGACGGCGGCGGCCACGCCGCGGGCGGTCAGTTCGGTAACGGTGGCCAGCAGCGCGGGGGCCTCGCAGCGGTGTTTGCCGGCCAGCATTTCCAGCCTCTGGGCGGCCGGGCCGGACCAGTCGGCAGCCGTGGTGCGCTTGGGCGGCGGGCGGTGGAAATGCTCGGCCGCGAGCAACTCGTTGAGCAGCGCGGCGTTGACGCCGCCTCGTGCGGCAATGGCGCCGTCGGTGTCGGTGCTTCGCTGGAAGAGTTGGCGTGCAAGGTAGTCGATGAGGATCGTTCCGGGCCCGGTGTCGTATGCCACCACCTCGCACGCGGCGGCGGCTGAGCCGATGAAGGTGATCGTCGCGATCGAGCCGAGGTGCACAACGACGCGGCTGAGGCGGTCGTCGTGGAACATCAGCCAGTCCGGCCAGGCCCAGACGGGTCCGCCGACGCCGCCGGCGGCGAGGTCAGTCGCCGCGAACCCGCAGGCCACCGCGAGGCCCGTTCGGCGGCAGACAGTCGCCGGCGAGCCTAGTTCCCATATCGCCCCGTGCCCGGAAGACTCACTCGGCCTGGTGTAGCCGACGGCGTGGCCGATGATGCCGGCGCCAGCGACATACTTTGCCGGCGTGGAGGCGTCCTTCAGCAGGGCCTCGCAGGCGTCGGCCAGCAGGCCGCCCATGTCCCGATCGAGGCGTGCCAGGTCCGCCGCCGGCATCGCCCATCCGGTCCCGGCCGACGCGGCGCGGGCGTGCAACAGTTCCGGCATCGGCCGGTGCAGGCAGTGGGTCTGCCGGACCGTCACGTGCTCGCCGGACCCGTCGATGCGCACCAGGGCCGCGTCAATCCCGTCGGCGGCGGCGCCGCTGTAGAGCCCCACGAATGTCC
>Ga0315282_10008453_pt1 | contig 16656 bp, 14 predicted proteins | sample YL17G07_20_MG_FD_203693 | JGI IMG/M metagenome (GOLD analysis project Ga0315282, IMG submission 203693) | Sediment microbial communities from Yellowstone Lake, YNP, Wyoming, USA - YL17G07_20 | ecosystem: Environmental > Aquatic > Freshwater > Lake > Sediment | place: USA: Wyoming | collected...
GAGATCGTTCCTACCGCCACTTTATAAAGGGATGTTTGGCTTGAAGTGCTGGCGGATTTGGGCCTGAATATCCAGTAGGCACCCCCTCCGACAAGAGCAAGGATAATTACAACCAGAAGAACCTTATGCCAGGTTTTCAAAATTAATGCCTCCTTTCTTGAAAATTCGGGCGGGCTCAAGATCCCGAGTATTGGCCTACCCTTTCGGCTCCCCAAACGGAACCCGTTTCTTCCTGGTCTGTGCATAGTATGGCGAGCAAATTTCTAAAAATTGGTTTAGGAGTGATGAAGTAATTGTAAAGATTAAGGAAAATGCAAAGATTAAGAAAAGGCATCTCAGGATCACGAGCTCGGATTTTTTCTGGTTCTTGCGCCGTAATGACAGGCTGAGGAAAAAGTGTGATCAGAGAGCTCGTCACAGCTCTGATAGCTCACACGCTATAATGGCGGGCTGAAGACAGAAGTTTTCGCGAACGGAGTGCAGCTATTATAAGATCCTGGGGCGGGAATTTTGCCATTCTAACCTCTCAAGCGGGGACGCCCTGTATGGAATAGGGTACAATCGATTCAAAGGAGTCTATGAGAAATCGAGAGTTAGTCGCACTTTGCGCGCTGGCCATCATTTTTGCGGTATTCACATCAGGGTGTCTTTGCGTTAAACAATCGGGCCATTTTGAAGCCAATAGAATCGTTTTTGATTATCCTGCGAACTGGAAGCTTTCTTTAGAGGCAAAGCCTCCGCCAATGGTCTCCTCCCCCTTCAGGCGATCTGCCAGCTTATAGCGGTGGGAGAGGGCCAGATAAGCATTTTCTGGATGGAGCTTCCAGTCGAAAAGAACCGCACCGAGCTATTCGCCACTGCTTACAGCAAGCTGAATGACCCCGACTCGAACGCAAGGGAGGTCAAGGAAAGCGAAAAAACCGTCCAGGGGAAGGCGTTTCTCATTAAGGAATATCAGATTCCCTGGGGAGAACCCTACCGCCAATACCAGGACTACTGGTGGGAGAAGGACAGTTGCCTTTTTCTCTTTTCTCTGAACTCAGGCCTGGGTAATTCTCAGGAATTTCAGGCCAGTGCGGCTCAGGTGCTGGAAAGCTTTTCGGTGCAGTCAGAGTTCCTTTTGCCCACCACGCAGGCTCCAAGCAGCTTCGAGCTCAAGGATGTTTCCTTCAAATACCCGCCTGGCTGGGAGGTCAAAACGAAGTTTTCAGGTCCTGAGGCACACGACCCGGAACTGGACGCCAGACTGTTATGCAGGACCTTTACTCAGAATCCTTACCGCTCTCTGGAGGTACTGCAAAAGGACCTGCCAAATGGGGTTGGTCTGGAGGAGGTTTTTCAAGCAACCTACAAGCGTTTTGAGGAGCCTGGTGTCCTGGTCACGGAGGTCTCTGAAACTACGCTTTCAGCAGGCGGCCAGACTGCTCTTGTCAAATTCTATAACCGGCCGAGAGGAGAGCCCTGGTGGCGCGTGGAGGACGTCTGGCTGAAGGTGAATGGAAAAATTTTGATCCTTTCTTTTACCACCTATTCTGAACAATTCTCCCAGTTCCAGCCGGAATTTGAGCAGGTGCTCTCTTCTTTACGCTTAACGCCCAAACCCACTGAAACGCCGAATAGGCCGACCGCTTTGAGTACGACCTCTCCTTCTGCTTCGGAAACCCCCTCGGCACTTGAGGGGTCTCTCCTGACTGCCAGACAGGCCTTTGCTCTGGCGGAGCCGAAGGCAAAAGCGTATAGCACAGAGGTAAAATTTATGGTCGCTTTCTCCGGGATCAGACAGACCGGGGAGGCGATCCTGGAGGACGGCACGTCCCTGGCCTGGGAGTTTTGGTTCCTGGTCCCGGGGGAGAAGTTAATCATATCGGTTCGTCAGGGGACAACCATTGAGGTGAAAAATGAAGCGTATCAGGGCAGTTTTTATGTGCCGATGCCGGAAGGATGGATCGATAGCCCCCTTGCTATCAAGCGGGCCCGTGAGGAATTCGCCAAAAACCACCCCGACGCCTCAGAATTCCCCATTGCGGACATGGGCCTCCTGTACCAGACCGTTCCCATCCTGGGGAAAGGGAATATGGCCACGGTCTCCCTTTACTTGCAGGGAACGGAGCAGTATCCCTACGCTGTGATCCTCGATGCTGCCACCGGGGAGTTCTTAAATGAGCTCAAGATGTAAAAAATAGGGACTGTCCCTATTTTTCGTCCTCAAAATATACTTCCTTGCGCAGGGCTTCTTCGATTTTCTTCCGCTCCTCCTCGGGCAATCTCCGGGCATATTCCTTAAGCAGGTTTTCCAAGTACTGGACTCGAAGAAAGGCTCCCTGGGCCAGGGCTTTCTCCCCTGAAACCCGTCTTTCCAGGATATCCACAGCCTGCTCTAACTCGTAAAGGCGATAAGTCAGGGAAGAGTTCAGGCCTGCCTGCTGGTGAAGTTCCGATCTGGAAATTAAAAGCTGCTCCTTAAGGAGTTTTATTTGTTTCACCAGCTCCTCAATTTTTGAAAGAAGGCCATTCAAGCCCTCCTTCTCCCAGGAAAAGCCCTCTAACAGCTCCTCCAAGCGAGCCTGAATTTTTACAAAATCCGAACCGTTTTCTTTTTTCCTCATAAATAAAAAACCTCCTACAGAGAATTGCTGTAGGAGTTATCAGCCCAAAGGCGTAAGGCGAACTCCATCGCCTGGGATATTATGACAGCCTTCCTAAAAGAGGGCAACGCGAATAAGAGAAGGCCTGATGTAGAAAAAGGGGGCAGGGTTTTTCAGTTCCGAACCCCGGGACCTTTATTTCCGAACTTCCGAATTTTCATTCGCGGTCTTCCGGAAATACTCTGGAAAATTAATTTATCCTGAGGGCTTTTTGAGATAATAATTTCAATGATGCCTGAAGCTGAGGAAAGGGCCAATTTAGTCTGCACCTTTTGCGGGCGCCGGTTCTCGGTGGACCAGCCCAGGTGGCGCTGCGATTGCGGCCATCCCCTGAATTTGGAATTCAGGGGGCGCCTGGATACAGAGAAAATTAAAAAAGGACCGGCCAGCATCTGGCGCTACCGAGAGGCTCTTCCCATCGAGGACGATGGAAACATCGTCTCCTTTGGTGAAGGCTTCACTCCCTTAATTAAAGCAGAAATTCTGGGAAAGCCGGTCCTGCTTAAGTTAGAATCCCTCTTTCCCACGGGGTCCTTCAAGGACAGAGGGGCTTCCGTCCTCATCAGCAAAGTCAAGGAGCTGGGGATCAAGAAGGTGGTCGAGGATTCCTCAGGAAACGCAGGCTGCGCCATTGCCGCTTACTGCGCCAGAGCGGGAATTGAATGTCATATCTATGTGCCGGAGTCCACATCGCAGGCCAAGCTGGTGCAAATCAAATCCTACGGCGCCCATCTTCACAAAATCCCAGGAACAAGGGCAGATACGGCCAATGCCGCCTTAGAAGCGGCGCAAGATCATTACTATGCCAGCCACTCCTGGAACCCCTTCTTCTTTCAGGGGACCAAGACCTTCGCTTTTGAGATCTGGGAGCAGTTGAAAATGAAAGCTCCTGATACCGTGATCATTCCCACGGGGAACGGAACCCTCCTGATAGGGACCTTTCTGGGCTTTCAGGAACTCTTAAATCTGGGCTTCATTCAGAAAATGCCGAAACTAATCGCCGTTCAGGCGGAGGGTTGCGCTCCGCTTTCTCTGGCATTGCAATCTGGCCAGAAAGAGATCCCCGAAATAAAAGCCCTCCCCACCATAGCAGAGGGAATTGCCATTTCCCAACCCATCCGGGGGGCCCAAATCCTGGAGATCGTCCACCAAACGGAGGGGAAGATACTAACAGTATCAGAAAAGGAAATAATTGAAGCAATGAGGACGCTGGGTGCCCTGGGCATTTTTGCGGAACCCACTGCCGCAGTGGCAGTGGCCGCTTTCTTGAACATGCCTGTAAGTGTAGAAACCGTGGTCGTCCCCATAACGGGCCACGGTCTCAAGTCGGTGGAAGAATATCAGAACTTGTCTGGCTTTTAAAGCTTTTGGAAACGCTGCGAAATCGTTTTTAAAAAATTTTCCCTGTAAAGTGAACCTGGCATGGGCCTTATGCGTATTTACCTACAAAAGGAGGATAAAAATGCAGAGGTTTCAGCTTAAAGAGAAGGGAGTTTCCTCCAGAAGGGGATGACGTTGTGGTCACTTCAGGGGGCAACCATCCTATAATACAGTTATGGCCATGGATGAAGCAGAGCTGGTCAGCAGGCTTAAAAAAGACGAGGAGGAGGCTTTCTCCCTCCTTTTTGAAAGCCACCGTCTGCAGGTCTTCCGCACAGCTTACCTCATTCTTGGCAGCAAAGAACAGGCTGAAGACGTGATGCAAGAAGCGTTTTATCGCCTGTGGACTCACAGAAAGAGCCTAAAAGAAGGACCAGTCCTCCCCTGGCTTCTCAAAGTGACGACCAACGCCTGCTTTTCCCTGTGGAGAAGAAAGAGGGAATTTCCCCTGGAAGAAGAGCTTCCCTCCCAAAATTCAACCATGGACCCGGAAGAAGCAGTGGCCTATAAAGAGATTCTGGCTGAGCTGAACAGGCTGCCCAAAAAACAAAGGGCGGTGCTCACGCTGCGCCTGCTTTTGGGCTACTCCGAGGAAGAGACAGCAAGAATTTTAAACTCGCCTGAGGGCACCATTCGCTCCAACCTCTTCAAGGCTAAGGAAAATCTGAGGAGAAAACTCAATGAGAGATGAGATAGATTCCCAGCTGAAGAGAGCTCTTCACCATCTAAGCACAAGCGTGTCGCCTGAGCCAATAGAAGCCCGGCATATGCTTGAGCGAAAAAGGGCTCAACACAATAGAGTTAGGGGTGTTGCCGCGGGCTTTATCCCTCTAATTACCATCGCCCTTTTTCTGGCAGTTACCGCATTTCCCGTCTTTGCGGGCGAGGAAAACCTCTACCAGTGGTGGGGGTCAAGACAGATAGAAAGCCAGATAAGGAATTGGAACGAGCTTCCTCTGGGTGCAAATACCGAAGAAGAGCTTGCCCTCAGCCTGGGCATTCCTCCTGAGGAGATAAGAGCACTCAGGGATTCCGGTTACGGTTATGGGGAGATCGTGTTGATGGCCCAGCTCTCCCAGCAATCGGGAAAATCAATTTCTGAAATCCAGGCTATGCGGGAAAAAGGCCTGGGATGGGGAAGAATTTCCTCGGAACTGGAAGTTTCCTGGCAAAATGCCGCAAAGGAAATGGAGGAGAAGAGGGAAAGGGTGCGCCTGCGAATAAAAGAGCATGGCTCAGAGAAGCTGACAGGCCCTGAAGATAATCCTTCTGCCCCTGAGAATGGACCGGAAGAGAAACCTGTGGCTCCCGGACCTGGTCCACATGGACTAACCGGGCAGGGTGCACCGCAAACGGAGGAGCCCAAAATCCAGGAAGGGCCCGGACCTGCTGGAGGGAATCCCTCGATACCCTCAGAAAGCCCCAATTCTGCCGAGGCTTCATCCCACGAGTCGCTCTCCCCATCCAGGAACGAAGGTTCCCAGAACCCCCCAGAAAACCCAGGGGCTTCCGAAGGAAAGCCTTACTTTCCGGGGAAGGGCCAGCACGGACCGGGAGTATCCCCGTAGCTCCTGCTAAAAAAATCCGACTTCAAGCGGAAATCGAAGTTTTTATCCCCAACAAATAAAAAGGAGTAATTACCCGAAATGAAAAAAATTTTGACTGTAACGATAGTACTTTTGATAGCGCTTTTTCTCCAGGTCTTTCCCGCCCTGGCCTGGGAGGATTGCCCTTTTGGACTCGTGAACGATCCCTATCCAGGGTCCTGCCCCAGGTACATCGATACAAACAATGATGGGATTTGCGATCACAGTCAGAGCGCACCGACTGCCTCTCCAGATTCATCCACCGCATCCATTCCAACCAGCACGGGCGGAGAGAGCCCGCTTGCGGAAAATAGCTATTCCGGGGAAATTTCCGTCCCTCAGACAGGCGATCAGGATGTCCCAACCTACGCTCAGTCCCTGGAACGCCTTTCCCTTCTTCCTTTAGGGGAACTGAAAGCCCTAACCGTTCAAAGGTTATCAGAAACATACAGCTTGCCCGCGGAACCTCTGATTTCGGTTTTGGCCTTAAAGGGAATTTCCGCAGATAAAGATACTTTCCTTAACACGATAATTAAAGCAGGCAGCTTCTCCCGTACCGAATTCCTGGCCTTTCTGGGCGAAGTTTACTCGAATCCTGAAAGCCTGAGCTCAGCTTCACCGGTGAACACCCCGAGCATAACTCTGCAGACGAATACCCCAAGCACCGTCACCTCTTCCACCCCTACCCTGCCTGCTGCTGCCTCCCAAAAGAGCAGACCATCCCCTCCCTGGTGGAGAAAGGGAGAGGTCTTCGCCCTTTTTTCTACTTTAATTCTCATCCTCGCACTCAAGGGGCTGACTTGGGCGCAAAAGCGCTCCAGAAAAAAATTCCTGGGATGGTTCACCTTAAAGAACTACCACTTTGCCCTTAACCTGATTCTCCTGGCCAGCTTTGCCCTGTCCTTTCTTTCCGGCTTCCTGGATTATCTCTCTCTGACTTTCCACCTTTTCCCGGGATGGGGGAAAACCATCGTGGCCCTGCACTTCGATTCCTCCTTCGTGATGCTCCTTGTGGGGGCAATTCATGCCTTCTGGCACATCCCCTACTACCGCGGATGCCTGGCTCAGACAGGAAAGCTGTGGCGGAAAAATAAAAAGACCTTCTGGAAGTGGGCACTGAACATCGTTTTGACCCTGAGCTTCGCCATTTCCCTGCTAAGCGGCCTGCTGAACTACCTGGCGCTTCAATTTCGCTGGCTGAACATAGTCTCGCCATCGCTTGAGGTGCATATTTACTCCTCCCTGGTGATGATGGGGGCATCACTTTTGCATACTCTCTGGCATCTAAGCTACTACAAGAGGTATCTGGGTTTGCCCCGGGCATCTAACCAGAAAAAGTCCGCTGCCGAGGTGGAGAGCTGCCCGGTTTCCTGAAGGGTGAAAAATCGAGTTAGAATGAACCAAAGGCAATTGCTCCTGGTGAGCTGAAAGGCACTCGGGGTTAGCAAAAAGATAAGTATAGGAAGCTCTCTGCTGGAAGACGTTCAGCAATTTCCCTATAGCCAAAGCGAGCTCTACCGGGCCCTGGCCATTCCTGAGAGCATCCCCCCGGACACCAAGATCAAGGAGGTGCCGGCCCTCATGGGAATTCCCAAAGGAGAAGAGGTGGTCTCCGTCGAGCTCGTGCGCACCGTGGTGGAATACATTGATCAGCACCTCAATTCTTTCGCCCAGGAAGCTTCCCTGGGTAGAGAGACTGTCCTCCAGGGAGTGGAAAAGGTCGGGTTAAAGGACAATGCAACATTGAGGGAAAACCAGAACTCCGAGCCCGGAACCGTGGCCTACCTTCTTTCGGGAAAGTGGCCCCAGGAAAAGGCGTTGCCCCCGGGAGACCGCCTCCCCCCTACCTCGAGCCCCATTACGACTTCTACTCCTCCCCGACGGTGGAAATAAAGGGCGGGACCACCCTGGGCGGAATCGAGGAGAAGGTGGATAATTTTCAGGCCTTCTGGAAAGAATTCGGCATTTCTCCGGATGAACCTTTAACTTCTACTTTAAAGAGCCTGGCAGCCAAATATGGATTCGAGATCCTCAAGGTGCGGAAGTACGTATCCAGCCATCGGAAGCCGTAGGGCTTTTGTTTTTGGGAACCGAGTACAGCTTTCAGGGTCATAAAAGAAGGACGGGCAGCTTACCGGCGGGAAATCACCTTTAATTGGGGAAAAATTTTCGCTTTAGAAGTTGACCGTTTTCCATGATCAGGAAGCAAAGGACGGAAATCGGGGGGCTTACTTAATTGAAATAAAAACCCTAAAATAGCCTCAGAAAATGGGAGCTTCTCCGAATGCGAAAACTTACAGCGGGATGAAGCGCTTCTTCTCCAGATGGGGCGGAGATCTTGTTTTTCTCTTGATCCTGGTAGGGGTTTCTTTTACCAGCTTATACAATTACCTGCTCTTTCATTCCCTGGCCGAGTTGTTTTCCATTGTGGTGGCATTCGGAATTTTCCTCGTTGCCTGGAACTCTCGCCGCTTCCACAAAAATCACTATGTGACCTTCTTGGGGATCGCCTACTTTTGGGTAGCGATTATCGACTTAATCCACACTCTGGCCTATAAAGGGATGGGGGTTTTCCCCGGATACACCACGGACCTGCCAACCCAGCTGTGGATCCTGGCAAGGTACATGGAGGGCGTCTCCCTTTTCCTGGCACCCTTATTTCTGGGTCGCAGGTTCTCACCCTCTTCCGTCTTTCTTACGTATTTCAGTATCACCGCATTAGCCTTGGTGAGCATTTTTTTCCGCCTTTTCCCAACCTGCTATATCGAAGGGGTCGGCCTTTCCGGTTTCAAAATCCTGAGTGAATTCATCATTTCCGCTATCCTCTGCTTTTCCATCCTTATTCTTTGGCCGCACAGGGAAAAATTCGCCAGGGAGGTCTTTTCCTTAATTATTGCTTCTATTGCGGTAACCGTAGCTTCAGAACTTTCCTTTACCCTCTATGTGGATGTTTACGGTTTTTTCAACATGCTCGGCCACATTTTCAAAATCATTTCCTTTTATCTGATCTACCAGGCCCTTGTCTTCACCGGGCTCTCCCATCCCTTTGAGTTGCTCTTTCATGAGCTCAGCAAAAGTGAGCGCCTCCATCGGGCGGAAATTGAGCTTTCTCCAGACGGTGTCGTGACGCTGGGGCACAATTTCCAAGTGATCTCCGCAAACGAGCAGGCTGCCAGGCTTTTTGGGGCTCGAGAGGCATCGGAGCTCAGGAGAAAAGAAGTTATTTCACTGGTGCCGGATCAAGAGCAAGAACTTTTGGAAGCGCTGTTAGAAACGATAATCCACAAGGGGAGGGTGCTGAATCAGGCTATTATGCTTCAGGAGAACCCCCTGGGAAGGAACGTGGAGCTGAGCGGTGTCAGGATTAACGACGACCAGGGCCGGGTTTGGGTGATCTTTCTCATTTTGCACGACATAAGCGAGAGGATCGTAGCGGAAAAGGAAAAGACCCACCTGGCCTCCTTCCCTGAGCTAAACCCTGATCCCGTTCTGGAGGTGGATGCTTCGGGTAAGATAGTTTATTTCAACCAGACAGCCCAAAGGGTGGCACAAGGAAATGCCTGTAGTGGGCCGGATTGCTTTATCCCCCAAGACCTACCTGAATTGTTTAAGGTCCTCAAATCGGGCCTGGTTGCCTCCGAGAGCGTGGAAATCCGGATCGGTAATTCCTGGTTCGAGGAATCGATACACCTCTCTCCGGGGTTGGAAACCATCAGGATTTACGCTAAAGACATAACAGAAAGAAAAACCTTCCAAGAGTTGCTTCTGGAAAAAGAGGAAAGGTATCGCACTCTTTTCCATTCAGTCCCAGACCTCGTGCTTCACCTGGATTTGGATGGGGTCATCCTCGACCTCAATTCCTCCGTCCTGGAAGTGTTCGGCAAAGAGGGCGAAAACCCGATCGGTAAGCCCTTTTATAGCTTATCTTCCTTACCTGAGGGATTAAAAGTGCACCTTAATCAGCTTCTGGAAATGGTTAAAGAACAAGGAGGAATAATCCAAAAAGAGGTGGATGTGGATTTCCCTCCCGGCGAGAAAAGGTTCTACAAAATTTACCTGTCCACTCTGAGAAAAGAAGGCAAACCTTCCTCGATATTACTGGTAGCGCACGACACCACTGAAGAGAGGAAATTGGAACAATTGAGGGCTGACTGGACCCGCTCCATAGTTCATGATCTCTCAAATCCTCTTTCGGCAATCACGGCGGCTGCGGAACTTTTTTCTTTTAAGGCAATGGGCGAGGATGCCAAAAGCTACGCCGAAATTGTGGCCAAGAACGCTGAACGGCTGGAGCGAATGATTAAAAGCCTGCTCGAGGTTGCACGCATTGAAGCCGGTGAGCTGAAGCTCTCTTTTGAGGAGGTAAATTTAGCCGAGCTCTTAAAAAGGTTCTCCCGGGAACAGCTTCCTATTTTGGAGGAGAAGGGCTTGGAGCTTGACCTGGATATTCCCGAAGATGCCGTGCTTGTTCAAGGGGACAAAGGCAAGTTGGAGGAGGCTCTGGCCAACCTCTTTGAGAATGCCTGCAAATTCACCCCCAGAGGAGGAAGGATCACTGTTCGCCTGGAAAGAAAGGGCGAATTGGCCGATATTCACTTCTCCGACACCGGGAGAGGGATAGCCAGGGAGCACCTCCCGCACATTTTTGAGCGATTTTACAAAGCAGACAAGAGCTCTGCAGGAACGGGGCTGGGGCTGTTCATTGTTCAATGGATAGTGGAGCAGCACGGAGGATCGATCTCGGTTTCCAGCAAGGTTGGGGAGGGCACAACATTCATTGTGAGCTTGCCCTTACTCAAGTAAAAAATAGGGACAGTCCCTATTTTTTACTCAAGGGCAGCCTTAATGTTTCGGGGAAAAACCTCAATCGCGTCTTGAATTCCCAGCAGAGCGAGCTTCTCCTTTATTGTTCCCCCAGAGGGAGAGGATTCCAGGTCCCCTGCCATTAAAACCCGGGTTTCCTCCTCTGAGAACTCCTGAGTTCCTCCAACCCAGCCCAGTAAATGAATGTTCATAGGACAAACCTCCTGGCAGCGCGCGCACCCGATCAGGCACTCAAGCGGGGAATACCTGAGCCAGGAGGGAAATTCTCCTGCGTTTTCACTGTAATATGCCATGCAGAGCTCGGTTCTAACGCGAAATCGCTCCAGGGAAATCGCTCCTGTGGGGCAACTATTCAGGCAGGCGGAACATTCCTGACAATCCGGCGCGATTTGATGGTCCTTGAAGGGATCTTTTTCCGCAGGGAGATCGGAATAAAAAGCAGCAAGCTGAAAATAGCTTCCCATCCCCGGAATGTAGGTGATGTTGTTGCGGCCGTAAAAGGCCAGCCCGCTTCGAACAGCGAGCAGTTTGCAGGGAAGGCGGGCGAGCACTGCCCTGTGACCGAAACGAGACAAAAGCACGTTGATCTGCCCTTCCATCTGTGTCAGAGTTTCTCCGTAAAAGGAATAGGTAACCGGTACAAGCAGGCGGTGCTCCCTCCCCTTCCAGTGAAAAATTGCCTGGTAGGGCGGACGGGGGGCAGCCATGACGATCAGGGAACGCGCTCCCTGAAAATCGGGAGGAGGCTCAAAGACAAAACGCCCGATATAGTTCCGATCAAGGGCCTCAGGAAGGACTCCTTCCCTGCGCCTTTCCTCAATCTCTGCCTCTAAATCCTTGAGGTGCTCGATGGGGACCACTCGGTAGCAATAACGGTTTTCCTCAAGCTGAAAAAACATTGCTCTTTACCTCCCGCTGATTTTTTTATTGGATAGAACAGAGGCTCATCCTGGGGCTGATCGCCATCACATGGCCACCTGCTGAGGTCCACACCCAATGGTTGCTTTCCGCTTTCCCGGTAAAGCATGCGCGCTCCCAGGTTGATCACTCGATAGCATGGAGCGAGAACCTCTTTTAGGGCATCCCAGTCTGAGGAGTTAACAAGGCAGCCATATCCTGTCAGCATCCTCAGGCTCATCAGTCTAAAAATTGTCCTGGCCTGAAAGGCTTTATCCGCGATCACCGCACACCGTTCCCGTTAAACTTTTCCTCATGACCTCAAACGCGTGACCTCAATTTTTTTCCTCACCATAATTGGATAAAATTGAAGAGGCCCTGGTTCGATTTTCTTTAATTTCCCGGGCCTGATTGTCCCGGGGGTGATTTCTCTGCGAGCTCTCGGCTCCCAAGAAAAAAGATAAAATGAATTTGAGAGTGCTAACTATGAGCCAAACCAATGAGCAAAATCATTACTCTAATAATATAGGCCGAAATTTCTTTTTAAGGTGAGCTTCAATGACTGAACCTGTGATTGAAGTACAAGAGTTAAAGAGGCATTTCCTCAGCCGCACGGGAGCGCTTTCCACAAAGAGGAGGGTGATTGAGGCCCTGAAAGGGGTCTCTTTCCAGGTTTTTAAAGGGGAACTTTTTGGCTACCTTGGCCCTAACGGAGCGGGCAAGACCACCACTGTGAAAATTTTGACTACCCTTCTTGCTCCCTCTTCTGGAACAGCAAAGGTTCTGGGTCTGGATGTGTTCAGCCAGGCTCGGGCTATCCGCAGAAGGATCAACTTCGTTTTCGGCGGAGAACGAGGCCTGTACTTCCGCCTCTCCGGATGGGACAACCTCAGATACTTTGCCGATCTCTATTTCGTTCCCCCAGCGGTTCAAAAAAGGAGAATCTCCTTTCTCCTGGAACTGGTAGGGTTGTCCACCAGGGCACAGGACAAGGTGGAGACCTATTCCCGGGGAATGTGTCAGCGCTTGCACATCGCTCGCGGTCTGATCAACGACCCGGAGGTTCTCTTCCTGGACGAGCCTACCATTGGCCTTGATCCTGTAGCAGCCTTCGAACTGCGCCAGGTAATAAAAGGGGTAGTAAAGGAGGGCAAGACCGTCTTTCTCACTACCCACTACATGAAAGAGGCGGAGGAGCTGTGTGATAGGATCGCCATCATCAACGACGGGCAGATTGTAGCCCTGGACACGCCATCAAATTTGAAGCAATATGCCCGGCTGGTGCCGGTGATAGAGTTCGCTGTGGAAGGAATGAGCGAAAGGCACTTGGCAAAAATCAGGGCAATTCCCGAGGTTCAAGCTGCAACATTAGATGACGTTGGAATGAGCCAGGTTTTAAAAGTGCAGAGCTCCAGGGGAAGCGAGCTCATCCAGCCCTTAATGGCTCTACTCCCGGATGTGCGTTTCGGAGGGGTAAAAGTGAGAGAGCCGACCCTTGAGGACGCTTACATCCAGCTTGTGGGAGGGAAGGTGTGAATTTTTTTCGCATTCTAATTAAGGAGGTCTGGTTCCAGATCACCTGCAACACTCTTCCCCGGCGGATGTACCTTTTTTCCCTTCTCTTCGTGCCACTCATTTACTCTTTCGTCTCCTTCATTATGTTCCAGCAATCAGGGCAAGCTTCGTTCCTCTCCTACGTGGTCCTGGGGTCTGGGATGATGGGGATGTGGAGCTCTATCGTTTTCTCTTCCTCAGCGGACATCGTGAGAGAAAGGGAAAATCGTTCCCTTGAGCTGCTGATGGCCACCCCTACTCCCTTCTGGTTGATCATGGGAGGACGCCTGTGCACCAACAGCCTTCTGGGTCTCCTCTCTTTGGGCGTTGCTCTTCTGATAGTCAGGGTCTTCCTGGGACAGCCTCTTTATTTTCAATCACCCGGGCTATTCCTTCTGGCTCTGATTGCTACCGTCTACACTTTCGCCTCCCTTTCCTTGCTTATTTCCACCTTGTTCGCACTTTCCAGAGTGGCTCGGGTTCTTCAGAATTTAATTGAATTTCCCCTTTTTCTGCTCTGTGGAATGCTTTTTCCTGTGGAGATACTGCCTTCCTTTCTTCGCCCTCTATCCTGGAGCCTGGCTCCCACCTGGGCGCTTCAGGCAATGCGCGAGGCGATGACGGGTGGCACAGGAGGATTCTGGTTTCACGTCCTCTTCACCGTGGCCCTTGCTTCTTTTTACCTGGGGCTTTCCGCCCTTCTTTTCGCAAAAATTGAAAGGAGCGTGCGCATCTCCGGCACGCTGGGAAGCATTTAATGAGGAGGCTTTTCCTGTCCTTGCGCCTTATCTGGGAAGAGGCTCTCCTCTCCTATAAAGCTCTGTTCTCCTGGCTTGAGCCCAGAGCTTTCATCATGCTTCAGGTAATTCAGCCAATGTTCGAGTTCACCTTCTTTGTTTTCATAGCCCTGTTTTTTATGGGTCCGGAAAGGGCACAATTTGCGGCTGTGGGCAACGCGTTCCGCCTGATTTCCGTGGGAAGCATCTGGGGCTTGATTTCCAGCTTCCGCCAGGAGCGCTACTCCGGGACGCTGAAGTTCGTCATTGGCACGCCTACGCCAAAGCTTCTGGTATTTCTCGGCCGTTCTTTCATGCATGTTCTGGACTCTCTTTTTGCTGTGTTCATGGGCCTGATTTACGCTCGCCTGTTCTTCGGAGTGGATTTCGCCTCAGCAAATTGGGGAGGCTTAGTGCTTTCAATTTTCTCTGTGGTCTTCTCTATGCTCTCTTTTGGCACGATATTTTCTGCCCTGGGCCTGGTGATGCGCGACGTGAACCTCCTTATGAATTCTGTCTACGCTCTGTTTATCGTGTTCTGCGGAGTGAATTTCCCCGTTTCTTATCTTCCGGAGTTTCTTCGTCCGATCGGACATGCGCTTCCCTTGACTCATGGCCTGACGGCGGCACGAGCTTTAATCCAGGGAGCACAAATTTCCTCGGTGCTGGCTCAATTAGGGCTGGAGATCTTAATTGGAAGTATTTACCTGGTGCTGGGACTCAGCCTTTTCGTCTGGATGGAGAGCACTGCCCGAAAAAATGCCTCCCTCGACCTGTATTAGCAGGTAGAAAATGCAGCGAATATCATATTATTGAGAAAAACGAGGAGGGAGCCATGCAAAAATCCTTGGGTTTAGTTGGAGGAGGGCGCCTGGCGCGCATACTATTGGAAGGTTTAAAGCAGGCCGGAGTTTTGCCGGGTAAGGTTACAGTAAGCGATATAAGCGAGAAGGCCCTGGAAAAGCTGAAGGCTCTTTTTCCCGCAATTGATGTCAGCTTACAAGACAACTCCAGGGCTTTTTCCGCGGACTATGTTTTTTTGGCCGTCCCTCCCGCCGTACTCCTTCAAGTGGCAAGCGAAGGGAAGGAGAGCCTGAGGAGTAGCACCGTGGTTTTCTCTCCAGCTCCCGGAATCACGATTTCCACGATTTCGGAAGCGCTTTTGGGATTTTTGAGGATCGTGCGGGTCATTCCCAATGCTCCGTCCATAATCGGCCAGGGCTTTAACCCGGTTACCTTCTCGGAGGTTTTCTCAAAGGAGGAAAAAGAGGAGGTTTCCTCCTGGCTGAGCGCTTTGGGGGAATGCCCCGAGGTCCCGGAAGAGCACCTGGAAGCTTACGCCATTTTGACGGCCATGGGACCAACTTATTTCTGGTTCCAGTGGGAGGAGCTGAGCAAGCTGGGGCAATCGTTCGGATTGGATAAGGAGGAAGTGGAAAGAGCTCTCTTTGAAATGATCGAGGGGAGTGCGTGGCTTCTTTTCCAATCAGGTCTAAGCGCGGAAGAGATACCGGATTTGATCCCATCCAAGCCCTTGAAGGAAGCGGAGGAGACAATCAGGGGGATCTACAGGTCGAAGTTAGGTGCTTTGTTCCAGAAAATGAGAAAATAGGGAGACTGAAAAAATGGGGACTGTCCCTATTTTTTACAGGGGGCTCCCAAAGCCGAAGATAGGCACCAAAATGCAAGAGAAAAAATGGGGACTGTCCCCAATTTTACTCGCAATGAGCGGAGGCGTAGATAGCTCCTTCGCCGGCTACCTCCTCAAAGAAAAGGGAGTGGAGGTGGAAGGGGCTTTTATGTTCTTTTGCCCAAACTCCCGCTGCTGCTCAAGGGATGCCGAAATAAGGGCCAGAGAAGTAGCAAAGAAGATAGGCATTCCTTTTCACCGCGTGGATGCGCAGGCGATCTTCCGGGAAAAGGTCATCGGGAACTTCCTGGAGAATCTGAAACAAGGGTTCACCCCCAATCCCTGCACAGTCTGCAATGAGCAGATCAAGTTCGGCTTCCTTTTAGAGTACGCCCTGGGAAACGGGTTCAGCCACCTGGCAACCGGGCACTACGCTCGCGTGCTCTATGATGCCGAGCACGGAGCCTTCCGCCTGCTTAAGGGAAAGGACGAGCACAAGGACCAGAGCTATATGCTTTACCGCCTGAACCAGAGGAACCTTCCCCACGTGCTTTTCCCTCTGGGCGATTGGCGTAAGCAGGAGGTCTACGAGAAAACCAGGGCTCTAGGTTGGGAAGTGGCTGAGGCAAAAGAGAGCCAGGACCTTTGCTTCCTTCCCAGGGGGATAACGCTTCAAGAATTTTTAGAGCAGTTTGGGTTTCCTTTACGCCCTGGTCCAATCATTGATGCCTCAGGGAAGGTCATAGGTACTCACGAGGGGCTTTATGCCTACACTGTTGGTCAACGCCGGGGGATCAGGCTTCCCGGAGGGCCCTTCTACGTCCTCAGGCAGGATTTTCAGGGAAACGCTCTGATCGTGGGGAAAAAGGAGGAGGCGGAAAAGAAGGTTCTAATCGCCGGAGAGATCAATTGGGTAGTTGGGCCCCCTCCTGAATTTCCTTTCTGGGCAAAAGCGAAGATCCGCTACGGGCACAGGGAGGCTCCGGCCATGGTGGAAAGATCTGAGGAAAATAAATTGAAAGTGGTTTTCAAAGAACCTCAGTTTGCTATCGCGCCGGGCCAGGCGTTGGTGCTCTTCCGCAATCAGGAAGTCTTAGGGGGCGGAGTAATCTTAGAGACTCTGGATTAATCGAATCTCATTTTTTCAAAAAATTTTTTAAAAATAGCCTCCAAATGGCTTCCTGGTTATTGCCTATAGCATTCAAAGGCATATAATAAGCAAAATAAATCCAACATAAAGGCAGGTGAAGACGATGGATAGTGAGGGTAGTAAACCTTTGCCCGCTTCCCTTTCAGGGTTCCCTAAGCGGTGCGCTTCCTATTGTCTTTGCCCGTTCAGATGGATTATCTGATTTTTTCCCGAT
>Ga0315282_10008454_pt1 | contig 16656 bp, 26 predicted proteins | sample YL17G07_20_MG_FD_203693 | JGI IMG/M metagenome (GOLD analysis project Ga0315282, IMG submission 203693) | Sediment microbial communities from Yellowstone Lake, YNP, Wyoming, USA - YL17G07_20 | ecosystem: Environmental > Aquatic > Freshwater > Lake > Sediment | place: USA: Wyoming | collected...
TGTTGCTCTTCAAAAGGTCCGGAAGATTCGTTTCGGTCAAGACAGTCTTTACCTTGTATAGAGCTTCGTCAGCGTATGTCTTGTTGAAGCTGCTGTCTATGAGGACACCGTTGCTGACGCTTGTGGCAGCACCTGCGCCCGCCGCAACTTTATCCTGAACAGCGTAGTTTGATACCAAACTGGCCGCTATGTCAGTTGCTCCAAGGACGTCTGTCGTGTCCACGCCTGCTCCGACAACTATTACCGGAGAGCTAAGTGTGCCGCCGGAAATAGTTACGAATTCTCCCATGCCTTTGTCAAATGTGGTCGCTGCTAGACCTCCTGCTATTAATGTAGTTCCTATTGCTACTGCTGCTAAACCTCCTGCAATGAGTCTCTTTATTTTCATATTTTAACCTCCTATTTTGAACATCCCAAACCTCTGTACCGCCAGTGTACCCAGCGGTAAGAGTTTGATGCTTATTCAATAGTTGTCCGAATGAGGTATATATAGCTTGTATGAAACAGTCGCATGAGCATCGAAAGATATGGTTTTAATGCTTTTTATCGTTCCATGAACATTAAAAATCAATTTTAATTGTTCCAAAATCATTTTAAACCGTTTAAATTAAAAAATAAGCATTTTAAACCAATATTAATATCAAATCTCCGTAAAAAATGCTTATCAGCATGGTTATTATAAAAACAGGCGCGAATCTCACACCTTCCTTTATCCACGTGTATTTGTTTTTCCTTCTGATTTCAGTTATTTCCTTCTTGGTCAGGCCTCTCCACCTTCCGTCCAGAATGACGTCACCCTCTTTCAGTTCAGAAGTCTTTATTTTTCTCTTGAAGAGGTTCTTTTCGACTATTTTTGCATAGTACGAGAACAGGAGGACGAACGTAAGAAGGAAAGGTAGCATGGCCATTTGCATAACATTCATAGCGTTAAAGCCCATGTAATGCATGAAGAACGCGAAGCCCCAGCAAAAAGCAAAGAAAAACGCAGTCATGCCCATCAGCTTGTATCTTTCTTTGTAGAGATGCTCTGCGTATCTCTTGTTGACAGTTCTGTTTCTGAGTCCGAGCACCAGCGAATAGGCGATTAGATATACGAGCGAGACCAGAAGGAAATTGAAAAGCAGGGTCATTGGGAACGGGAGGTTCGTCGAAACGCCGAATTCGAGCTGGTCAGGCAGCACGAATCCCAGCGCTCCAAGCAGCCACGCGTCGCCGTCGCCCCACTGCCTCGCGAAATAGAGAAGCAGCCCCAGACCAAGGAACATGCATCCGTAAAATACCGATGTGCCCAGTATCAGCCAGTCATCTGCGGCATATGAAAACACGGCTTTCGCCGCGATGGTCAGAATGATCATCGAATAGGGAAGCCAGTCAGGGAACTCGGTATAGCGAAGGTCCCAGTATGCGGCTAGGCCAAAACCGACTATGCCTATCGCAAGAAACACGAAACCGAGCATAATAACTATTGTCATCCTCAAAATATAAATTATTGAATATTCGATGGGGCCGCTGAGATTCGAACTCAGGTCGCAAGCTCCCGAAGCTTGAATGCTAGACCATTGCAGAGCCATTCACGTTTTCCGCAAGCGCTTTCGTGCAAGCGAAAGCTGCCGTGAAAGGGCTTAGCTACACCACGGCCCCTATAGGTAAGAATAATTATCGTGAATATATTAAAAGTTTAGCAAAAACCAAAAAGAGTTAAATGGAAGGAGCCTATTCGGTTATCCCCTTCCTCTGCTTTATCTGACTCAAAACCCTCGGCTCAAGGTCCCTGGGCAGCGGCTCGTATACGACGTCTATGAGCCAGTAAAAGCCCTTGCCGCCGGTCGATGATTTAAGCGCGGAGTTGAAGCCGAACATCTCCGCGACGGGCAGCTTGGCCGTGATGGTCGAAGTGCCTCTCTCCTCCCCCATTTCAATTATCTGGCCTCTCCTGTTCTGCACTTCCTTCATGGCGCCGCTCATCTGCTCGCTTGGGACGTCTATCCTTATTATCTGCCTCGGTTCAAGAATGAAGGCCTTGCTTGAGACCATCGCGTCACGTATTGCTGAACGGACAGCCGGTATAACCTGCGCAGGGCCCCTGTGTATCGCGTCCTCGTGCAGTTTCGCATCTACCAGTTTAACCTTTATCGCGTCGCACGGCTCTCTCGCAAGAGGGCCTTCATCCATCGCCTCCGTGAACGATTCCTTCAGCATCTCCATGACTTCCAGTATCGCGTGCACGCCCCTCGTCATGTCAAGGAGCATGTTGCGGTTGTGTATTAACTTGACCTTCTTCGCCTCTTCCTTGTCGAGGCCAAGGTTTATCAGCTTGTCTTGCAGCTCGAGATCCTTCTTCTTCAGTTCGGAGCTCGAAGGTATGTCGCCCCTCACCATGGCCTGATGTATCTTTTCGTTAAGGGGCTCGGTGATTATGTAGAACCTGTTGTGCTTGTTGGGAGATTTGCCTTCTATCGCCTGCGGCGTCGGGCCGCGTACGGATTCCCTGTAAATTACGATGGGCGGAGATACATCGACTTCTATTTCCGCGTCCTTTAGCGGGCGCTCTATCTTGGCGTCTATGTGCAGTTCGCCGAGGCCTGAAACAAGATATTCTCCGGTCTCCTCGTTGATTTTCACTCTCAGCGTCGGGTCTTCCTTGGCGACCTTCCTGAGGAACTCGATGAGCTTCGCGAGCTGCTGCGGCTTCTTCGGTTCTATCGCCTTCACCACAACAGGCTCGAAGATGTGGGTTATCAGTTCGAAACTCGGGATTATGTTTTCCGGATCGCAAAGCGTTTCGCCTGAATAAGATTCCTTCAGCCCGACGACGCCCACGATGTTGCCGGCATCGACTTCTTCCATCGTTATCCTTTGCGCTCCCTTGTAAACAGAAACCTGCTGCACCTTCTGCGGCTTTGCCATGCCCACAAGGTAGACCTCCTGTCCTGTCCTTATCTTGCCGGAGAATATGCGCACCGTAGCGACATATCCTGCGTGAGGGTCAGGGTAAAGCTTTGTCACGACTGCCGCCAGCTTGCCGTTCGGATTGCATGAGGCCATGTCCTTCCCTACTTCCGAGTCGGCCTCTCCGGGCCATATCTTTGGTATGCGGTATTTCTGCGCAACAAGCGGGTTGGGCAGGTGCTTGATTATCATGTCGAGAACGATGGTGTGAAGCGGCGCTCGCTTCGCAAGCTCCTTCTCGCCTTCAGGGCCCTTCTCGGTCAGGTCAATGACGTCCTTGAAGGTTATGCCTGTCTTCTGCATGTATGGAATCGAAATTGCCCAGTTCTTCACTGCCGAGCCGAAGGCAACGCTGCCGTCGGCGACATTTGTAACGCACCTCTCCGCGAATTCCTTCTCTGCGTATTTCTGTATAAGGGCGTTGACGTCCGTGATTATCCTCTTCAGTCTTTCCTGCATCTGCTCCGGCGTGAGCTTCAGCTCCTTGATAAGCCTGTCGACCTTGTTGATGAAAAGAATGGGCTTGACGCGTTCCCTAAGCGCCTGGCGGATGACGGTCTCGGTCTGCGGCATCACCATCTCCACCGCGTCTATCAGCACGATGACGCCGTCCACGGCCCTCATCGCCCGCGTGACGTCGCCTCCGAAGTCCACGTGCCCGGGAGTGTCTATAAGGTTGATGAGATAGCTTTCATTGTGGTATTCGTGCACCATGCTGGCATTTGCGGCGAATATAGTTATGCCTCTTTCCTGTTCCTGTTCGTCGAAGTCCATAGCCAGCTGCTTGCCCGCGAGTTCCTGAGATATCATGCCCGCCCCTGCAAGGAGATTGTCGCTGAATGTCGTCTTGCCGTGATCTATGTGGGCGACTATGCCGATGTTGCGGATCTTCTCCGGCTTGAGCATAAGTTCCTTTATGACTAATGTCAAATCCTTGGTTGTCATACAAACACCACCTTTAAGCATGATTTGCTAGAATCAGGCTTACCTCGCGCTTTCCGCTTCCTTTTCTATCCTCTGCCTCTCGCGGATGACATTGTTCCTCTGGTCGTTGCTTGCGAGTTCAATCAGTTCATCGGCGACTGTCTCCGGGAACGTTTTCTTGCTGTGGAATGATCTTGAAAATATGTCCTGCGCTATAAGCCTCAGCGACACGTCAAGCCTTCGCTGCGGAGCGACGACGACCGCCTTCCTCGCGATCACGCCTCCGAGCCTGTAGCCCATTACTTCCTCATAAAGCGCGCCGTTCTCTATCGCGGTCACAAGGATTTGGATGGGATTTTTCTTCGTCCTCTTTTCTATTATGTCAAATGCGTCGTTCATGGCGTTGAAAACCCTCTGGTAACCGCCGACCACCTGGCCGGACGTCAGCTTGTGTTTCTTGCCCCTGTGGCCGGGCACGAAAAGTTTTGTAATGAATCTCTCCACAATGTTCATCTTTGCCTTGTGTATAGAGACCGTGCCATACCTGCCAGAGGTTTTAGGCACAACCACAGGCCTGAGATTCATGTATTTCTTGAGACCGGCATCTCTTACCTCAACGCCTGCGAAGTCCCACCTATTGAAAAGAAGAACAGCCATGCTTATCCGCTTCCTTTGCCTTTCTCTTTCTTCCCCTTGAGTATCTCGGACAAGGGGACACCGTTTACAGAAACGACCCTGTACTGCACGCCGTGCATCGAGCCGACCGCTCCTCCCTGGGAAGCGCCGAGGCCCTCGACAAGGACTTCATCATGCTCGTCTATATGCTTTATGGCGCCGGTCTTCGGAACGAAGGCAGTGATCTGGATGCCGTTCTTTATGAGCTGGCATCTGACGGCCTTGATTATGCCCGAGTGCGGCTGTTTCTGCTCGATGCCTTTTTTCTTGAGCACCAGCGCCCTTCCCATGGGAGCGCCCTTCAGAGGGCTCTTCTTCCACAGTTTCATGAGCTTCCTTTTTTTCTTGTCGGAGCTCCACCTGAACTTTTTCCTTTTCTTCTTCAGGTTCCTTGCAGCAAATGCTCCGCCCATGCTATCAATCCTTATTTCGATGGACAGCTCGTTAATATATCAAGCTGTCGGATTATCATTGTATGCTACTTCAGCCTTAAATTCTTGATGTTGAAATGCCTGTCGAGGAACTGCCTTATCATTTTTATGTTCTTGCCGTTCTTGCCTATGACAGTCGACTTGTCGGACACAGGCACTGAGATCGTTATGACCTCGTTGCTCATCTCGAACGAGTTTATGGTAGGTACGATGTTGCGGACAAGTTTTTCAGGCGTGTCCGCGTATTCGAATATCTTTACCTTCTTGCCGAGAGCATTCGAGACGCTGCGGATGTTACTGCCTTCCCTTCCTATCGCCCTGCCCATCCTCCCGGGTTCGATCAGGAAGTAAACCGTGTCCTCATCCATAACGCAGTCCTTCACGTGGACGCCGGCGATTCTTTCGAACGTCCCGACGAGGCGCACATGTTCGGTCGTCAGCTTTATGGTCATCCATACCAGCTTATTTTTTTATGCCCAGCAGCATGATGTTGAAAGGCTTTCCGCATATTTCTCCGAGCTGCCTCGAGTTGCCAGCGAACTTCTTTATTTCGATGCCGAAGTTCCTGCTGTAATAGTTAAGGTCGTTAAGCGCATCCTCGCTGCAGTTGCTTGAACATATGACGTATTTTATTGCTTCCTGCTTTATGCCGCCGAAAATCCTGTTGCTACCCATCACCAGTTTTTTCTCTTTCATGGCGTCTTTGATTTCCTTTTCCAGTGTCATGTTTCCACCTAGTATATGTAGCCCAGTAAAGCGCCTCCGGTCTTCTCTTTCTTGGCGTTTCTGTGGTCGGTTATGCCTTTCGGCGTCGTTATGAACAGGATTCCAACGTTAACAGAAGGTAGGAATCTCTTCTCCCACATGATGAATTCGTCTTTTGTGATGTACGTTCTCGGTCTTATCGGTCCGCAGTTGTTTATCCTGCCGAGCAGCTCCACCTTGAATTTCCCGCTCCTGCCATCGTCTATGAACTCGAACGAGCCTATGTATTTGTTCTTCTGCATGATTTTGAGCACTTCCTTTATTATGTTTGAGCTAGGAACCACGCATTCCTTACTGCCGTTCTGCTCGGAGTTTTTTATTACCGTGAACATGTCGGATAGATTGTCGTGTTTCATAAACATAAACCTCATTCATATTTTTCAAAGCCAAGATCCTTTGCCACTTCCCTGAAGCACTGCCTGCAGTAGCAGAGGCCGTATTTGTGTATCACTCCCTCGGTTTTGCCGCATCTCCTGCATGGCTTCGCTCCCCGCCCGAATTTTCTAGCCTTTGCTTTGTTGAACTTCATGAACCTTGCGAGTTTTATCGGTTTGCCTTCAATCTGCCTTTTGGCTTTTTCGAAACTCATGATCAGCACCTTTCGCTCATTCTTCAGCAATCCTTACGCTGAACTCCTTCTGCACCCACTCTTTCGCTTCCTCCGCCGTTATCCTATGGGCCTTGCCTATGCTTTTCGGTCTTATTTTCTTGCGGCTTATGCTGTAGCCAGGCCTTATGAGCGTTATGCATACATCCATGCCCATTATCCCTATCTCCGGGTCGTATTTAATTCCGGGCAGGTCTATGTATTCCCTTACGCCCAGCGAGAAATTACCGCTGCTGTCGAACTGGTTCGGCTTCAGCCTGTTCTCGTTCGCCTTCAGCGCGCTGGCGAGGAACGCCTTCGCCTTCTCGCCGCGCAGCGTTACCTTCACGCCGATCGGTCTGTTCTTGGCGACGCCGAAGGTCGAGCGCTTGCGGGTCGAAGTAACAACGACCTTCGTGCCGCTCAGTTTTTCAAGCAGCTTCTTGGCCATTTCGAGTTTGGGCCCTGCTTCTCCTGCACCTATGTTGATTGTAACCTTCTCGAGGCGTATCTCTCTCATGGGATTCATTTGATTTCACCGACCAGCACGTATTCCTTTACGGTTTCTATGTCCCCGTCCTTGGTCTGCAGAATGACCCTGCTGCTTTCAAGCATGGTCTTCCTCTCGAATATTTCCTTCACCTTGCCGTGTACCCCGATGTTTTTGCCTGCGATTATGATTGCAGGTGCATCCTTGTCGAAACTGAAGTGCTGCAGTATTTTCTGGTCCGGAAGCTCGATGAGTACCGAGTCATTTGGCCTGTAATCATTCTTGTCCGTCAGAACGTTCCTGCCGTCGTGGAGGTTGAGCTGTATCATGCCTCCCTTAATCTTCCTTTTTTGCTGTATCCTGCACAGTTTCCTGCCAGCTTCTTCATGCTTTATCTCGTGAAGCGCAAGGCCGTGCTTGTCCACCATGACCCTGTAAGCCTTGTGCACCTTGGGTATCTCGATGACGTCCATGAAGCCTACGGGATAGTTCGGGTCCTTCCTTGCCCTTTTGTCAACCAGAATTTCGCCTTTCTTGACCACGCTTCTCGCTTCGCCTGCATCGGCGCATAGCTTCAAAACGTCCCTGAGGACGACGAGAAGAGGGATGGACTCGTATTTTTTGTGAGGTCCTGGTCTCGGAGCCACCACGAATTTGTTTGCCTTCTTCTTTACTTTCCAGTATTTGGGTATCGTATAGCGCTTTACATGCATGATCATTCACCTTTTTTCTCCTTGGTTTCTGCCTGCGTTTTCTCTGCCTTTTCGTCCTTTTTCGAGCCTCTCGACCTTTCTATGATCATCTGCCTTCTCTTGTCGTCCATCTTGGGCTCGACAATGATAAGGTTAGACGGATGGATAGATTTCATCATTTCAGAGCCGTCGACCTTTTTGAAATTATAACCTTCTATGTATACTTTGCATTTTTTAAGGTCAACGCGGTCGACCTTTCCTCTGTAGCCCTTTTTGTAGCCGCGCATTACCTTGACTTCATCACCTTTTCTCAAAGAAAGCGAGCGTTTGCCGAACCTGTTCCTCAGGGCCTCGGACAGGTGGGCTGAAACGAATTTCTGCCTCACGTGCATTGGGGCATTGTACCTGTATTTCCTCTGCTTGCGGGGTTGCGAGCTTGAAACCCATTTTTTTGACCATGTTTTCATATCACACCACTATCGTTGCGATTTTGCCGACAGTCGGGAACCTCTCGACTGCCTCCTTCGCGACAGGTCCTTTTATTTGCGTCCCCTTGGGGTCGCCTTTCTCGTCGACTATGACGGCTGCGTTGTCTTCGAACTGGATTCTGATGCCGTCGACCCTTCGAAACTCCCTTTTCTGCCTTATTATGACAGCGCGGAAGACCTGGTGCCTTACCTTCTCCTCGCCGCTGTAGACGCGGCAGGAGACAAGGCTTCCTACCCCCGCTTTCGGGAGCATCCTTTTCCTTCCTTTTGCGCCCATGACCGCTATTATCTCGAGTATCTTTGCCCCGCTGTTGTCTGCGCATTTGAGCTGGGACTTGGTCATCAAGCCATACGTGATCTTTGAGGATAAGCCTCTCATTTCATTCCCCTCTCAACATTAACTATGACAAAGTGCTTCGTCTTTGAAAGCGGCCTGGTTTCGGCGATGGTAACCTTGTCGCCTTCCCTTGCCTTCATGCAGGGAGGATTGTACGCCACGATGCGGGACTTGCGCCTCTCGAACCTTTCGTATTTGTTTATGAACCTGTGGTAGCCCCATTCGACGATTACGGTGTTCTTCGATTTCGCCGACCTCACCGTGCCTCTGAAGACCCTGCCGCGCACCGGCAGCTTGCCGTGCCACGCGCACTTCTGGTCAGAGCAGGCTTCCTTCGGCTCAGGCAAACCCAGGCCAATGTCCTTCGCCTTCGCTTTTGCAGCTTTCATAATCTTCGCCTGTAATCCAATAATTGATGAATCTATTATTTAAATATATATGGACAGGTAGTATGGAGATAATACTAATAACAATATTTATATATTCGCTCTTACCATTGCTTGAACTTCTTCTTTATCCTGTCTTCAGGCCGACCCACTAGAATTTTCCCGTCCACCCTGACCTTTGCCTGGCTCAGTTCGAAAGAAAAAACGTTCTGCTCCTTGATGAGCCTCGCCTCTTTGCCGTTCGCTTTTTCTATGACGAGCGTGTTTCTGGTCTCATCAACGACCCTGCCTGAGACGCCGACGTTTTTCGGGTTAGAGCTCTCCACGACCTTCGCCTTCAGGCCGATAAGTTCGTGCCTGACGAGGTTCTCAGGAGTTCTCATAAAGAATATGGAAACTCAAGGTTGTAAAAATCTTGCTCCCTCTTCGGCGGCGAACGCCAAGGTTCAGGAAACCTCGATTTTCTCGCCTGGGAAGCCTATTTTCACAAGAATGTCCCTTATCTTCTTCCTGTGGTCTCCCTGCAGTTCGATTATGCCGCCCTTCATGGTGCCGCCGCAGGCAAGCTTCGTCTTGAGTTCTTTCACGACGTTTTTTATGTCAACGTCGCTGCTTATGCCTTCTATCAGCGTCACGGTCTTGCCGAACCTCTTCTTTATCGAACTCACCCTCACCTTCTGCTCTTCTTTTGCGATAGTTTCGCAGGCGCAGATGTCCTTCGGAAGGCCGCAGTTAGGGCAGATTTCAGTCATCCCCTGATTCCAACCTCCTCTATTTGAAACACTATGCCTCGTGAAAAAACAGCATTTCCAGACCCTTGCGAATATTGCGTATCCGCTTTCATTTTTTCCTTTTCTCGTTTTTAATGGTCTTTATCCTGGCTATCGTCCTTCTGACCTCTTTTATCCTACCAGGCGATGTAACAGAAGCCCCGATGTGTATGTTCGCCCTTTCCTTGGCAAGCTCAAGATTCAGGTCCCTTATCTGCTTTTCGAGCTCCTTGTCGTCCATTTTCCTTATGTCTTTTGACCTGAGAATCGCCATAATCAGAACCTATTCCTCTTTATTCTTGGTTTCCCTGCTTTTAACCTTTTCCTTCTTCTCCTTGGTTTCTGCCGGCTTGTCGTACGCTATTACCGGGACGGACTTCATTATCTTCACCTTTATGCCTATCTTGCCGGGCTTTGTTTCGGCCTCCTCGAAGCCGTAGTCAACGAGCTCCTTCGCGGGCTGCCCGCAGTGCTTCATGTAGCCCTGTATGAACTTGCCCGTCCTGCCCTTCGAGCCGCCGAGCTTGCCAGCTATAACTATCTCGACTCCAACCGCTCCTGCATCCATGATCCTCTTCATCATGATGTTGCCTATCTTCTTGTAATTGTAGCCCTTCTCCAGCGCAGCCTTTATCCTCTTGGCCATTATCTTGGAGTCCAGGTCCGGATGATCGATGGACTTCACGTCGACCTGCGGGTTCTCGAGCTTGAATTCCATCTTCAGCCTGTCGGTCATCTCGTTTATCTTCCTCCCGCCCGCTCCGATTATTCTCCCAGGCTTGTCAGTGTATATCACGACCTTGACGCCAAGCGGCGTCCTTTCCAGGTCGATCTTGGAATAGCTCTCATCAGGTAAGTACTTCTTTATGAATTCCTCTACCTTCATTTTCCTTACCGAATAGTCAACGAAGAATTTTTTGAGCAACATAATTTCCTCCGCATCATTTCTGCTGCAGCACTATCTGCAGGTTCGTGATCTTCCTTTGCGTCCTCTTCAGCTTGGTTCTCCTCGGCCGGAAAAACGTGAACCCTTTGTGGGCAGAGGCGAAAACAATGAGCCTGTTGGTGTCGAGGCCCTTGAACTCGGCGTTGGCTTCCGCGGCTTTCAGCAGCCTCAGCATCTCATTTGAAACGTTGGAATAATACTTGCCGTCCATGTCTCTCCTGCCCTCGGTCATGTCTTCGAGCAGCTGCTTCGCTTTCTGCACGTTCATGCCTGAAACCTTCCTGCACATGAGGACAGAGCTCTTGGTGGATATGTTAAGAGACCTGCCATATGCTTTCGCAGATTTTTTCTGGTCAAGGTTAAGGGCGTATTTGAGCATAGACATCACTTCAGTGGCACGAACTTCGAAGATCTGGTTGCGCCGAAACCAGGGGCGGAATGTTTCACGTTCTTCCTGGTGAGCACGAATTCGCCGAGCCTGTGGCCGAGCATCTCCGGCTTGATTTCAAGCGCCAGGTATTCCTTACCGTTGTAAACGCCTATTTTGACGCCAACCATCTCGGGCAGTATGACCATCTCTCTCGAGTGCGTGCGATGATATTTCTTCGGGTCCTTCCTTATCTTCTCCAGCAGCTTCTTCTGCCTTTCCGGGAGACCGCGCTTAAGGCTTCTCCTCTGACGCGAGGGAATCATAAGGCTGAATTCCTCTAGGGTCATGTTCTTTATTTCCTCGATGCTTTTCCCGCGGAACTCGAACTTTGCCATTTAATCACCATTAGCTTGTTTTTCCTATTTTTATGTCTTGCCTCTCCTCCTGCCGGTTCTTCTGGCGCCCCATGCGCCCACCTTCGCGCCAGGCGGCGCATGCCTACTCACGGTCTTGGGCGTGCCGGGCTTGGTCGGGCCGCCGAACGGGTGGCAGACCGCGTTCATCGCCACGCCGGAGGTTCTCGGGTATATCTTGCCTCTCCTGCGCATGGCGTAAAATCTCTTGCCTGCCTTCATCCACGGCTTTTCCCTGAGACCGTCGCCAGCCGGCCTGCCGAGGCTTGCCCTGCACTGCAGGTTGACCTCCTTCGTTTTTTTCGAAGGGAGCTGGACGACGCAGTTGTCCTTTGTTTTTGAAACAAGCATTGCAAAAGAACCAGGAGTGTTGCACATCTTGGGACCGGAATGGGGGTAAATCTCTATGCCGAAAATCTCGGCGCCGACCGGGATTTTCGAAAGGGAAACGACAAAATCGCTCTTGTCCCCGACCTTTACTCCGTTCGGAGCTATAAGATAGCTTATAGTCCCGTCCGAGTATTTCACCTTGGCAAGCGGCGCGTTTCTGCCCGGGTCGTCTACTATGTCGACTACGTCGCCATCAATGTTCTTGTAAGTAACAAAAAGCATCCTTCCTCTTGGCGGGACGCGGTAAGCATTGCTTCCCTTCCCGACCCTTTGCGCCCTTATCCTTTTTCCCATCGCATCACCATGATAGCAGTTTTATATCATACCGAGTTTCGAGGCGATGTCCGCCGCCGAGAACTCCGGGCTTATCTTCACATACGCCTTTTTCTGGCCGCGGGTCGTTATCTCCGTCTTTACCCATTCGACCTTGACCTCGAATTCCTTTTCAATTGCCTCTTTGATATCCCCTTTGTTCGCCTTCTTTCTGACTATGAAAACGAGCTTGTTTTCCAGTTCGACCATGTTCATCGACTTTTCGGTAAGGTGCGGGTAAACGAGGACATCCCAGGCGCTCTTCTCCTTCTTGGCCTTCGCTTCCTTCGCTGCCGGAGCAGCTTTAACAGCTTCATCCTTACTTTGCTTTTCCATCGAAACCCAGCTCCTTTATCGCTGACTTGGTGAATATCGCCAGCCTTCCCGGCTGCGTGCCCGGCGCCAGCGAACTGACATTGAGCTCCTTTGCGAGATAAACATCAAAACCAAGCAGGTTCTCTATGGCCTTGCGTATGCCCTCGTCCTTCGCTATCACAACAATGGGCCCCTTCCTCGTTTTGTATCTCCTTCCCCTCATCTTGCCCCTGCCTGCGCGGACCTTCTTCTCTTTGCACCTCTCTATCTCCTTAGCGAAGCCAAGTTTCTCGAGAATCTTTATCGCTTCCGAGGTTCTGCTTATCTTCTGGAAATCATCCTCGAGAATGAGAGGGACATGCTTCACGTCGTCAATATAATGGCCTCTTTTTACAACAAGATCTTTTACAAGCGTCGCGGCCAGCGCGGCTTTAAGCGCCTTGATGTGTTCTTTCTTATTGATCTTGAGCGCCCATATCTTTTCGACCTTCGGCGGGTGCGTCCTTCGTCCTTTTACGGTGCGCGGGTTGAACCTTGCAGTCATGTTCAGGTAGCCCTGGTTGTGTATTCTCTTCATCCTTGCCATTTCCCTGTTCATCTGCGAGTCCCTCGCGCCCCTCAGGCCCCAGTAATGGGCGGAAGTTCTGTGGCCCGCAAGCGGGTCTGTTCCATAAGGCTGCCTGAGCTTGCTCTGTTCGGCAACGACCGCCTTCTGTATTATGTCCTGCCTGACCCTTTCCGAGAAACTGGCGGGTAACGTAATCTTCTCCTTTTCATTCCCCTCTAGGTCGAATACAGGCAGCGAATGCATATAGAGCCTCTTTGACATTTCTAATTTATATAGTTTGACATACGTTGAGATGACAATTATTTATGTTAAACTAATTTAAATATATAATAAGCTAAGTCTTTTTCCGGAAAAGGCTTAAGCGAAAAGGAGCTTCACTTTGCTCCGCTGCGTTTGCTTCCAAAGAATTTGTGGTTTCAATGTGTGCGTTCAAGCCCGACGAGGTCCATGTGAAGGAGTTCAGCAGGAAGCTGAAGTTGCTGGTCACAATCCTCTGTATCGTTGCCATCCTGCTGCTCGTATATCTGGTAGTCTATTCCTTTTTCAATCTCCACCCGCTCATATCAATCGCGCTTTTCATCGTGCTTCTGGTAGTCGTGGGCATAGTGATTTTCGTGGTGGACATCGCCCTGTACAGGGAAATCAGTTGAGGCACAGCTTTTCCGTTTTACGGCAGCTAACGCCTGCACGAGTCCAGAGTTTCCAGAAATTCCTTCTCTACGAAATGCAGCTTGCCGGGTATTATTATGACAGCGGGCGGGGGGAGGTCGGCTTCCAGCAGGTCGCTGACCTTGCCGTAAACTATTTTCTCGGCTTTTGATCCGATCTTTGAGCAGAGGACCGCATGCCTCAGTATTTTCTTCCCTTTTTTGCGTTCCACGTCTTTCAGAATCCTCAGCCCCTGCTTGGTGCCCATGTCGCGGTCTAACAGCACCAGCGTGTGCAGGCCTGCTTTTGCGTTTTCGACTATCGCGTCGAAAAACGATGTCGCTGCGTATTTGCCGCTCGCCGCTGGGACGGTCGTCGTGCGGCCGAACTTGTAGAGCTGCAGGCCTGTCTTGGCGACAGCGGTATAGATGGATGACGAGTGTATGATTTTGAAGTCTATGCATCTTTTCTTGCACTCCATAACAAGGTGGATGTGCGTGGTCGCTGTCAGCGGGTCGCCGGGAACCAGAATGACGATATCCCACCTTTTCGCTTCCTCGATCAGCCTGTCTGAGTTCTCCTCGAGATCTTCCCTTTTGAGAACTTCGATTTCCTTTCCTATCATTTTCCCGAGTTTTTTCAGGTTGCCTCCCCAGGCAGCTGTGTAAAGCTCGCAGTAAACCCTGTCAGCTAGTTTGCATGCCTCGATGCCGCTGACCAGAATGTCCTTCTCATCCCACAGACCGATACCGACAAGCGAAAGCATGATTAGAATTTCATTCTCAGTTTTTAAACCTTTGAGTGAAAATTCTGTTCATGAGTTCGCGCAACGACATCTTCATGGCAACCCTTGATAACGACGCCGGTTTCGATCTCGGCGATTTCGCCAGGAAGAGCAGCAAGGTTGCTTATTTTACGTGGCACCTGCAAGAGGGTGGGGGCAGTATAAATTCGTCGCCCGTCATAAAGGGTGGGCATGTCTACATAGCCGCTCTCGACGGCTACCTATACAAGCTTGAAAAGGCGAGCGGAAGACTCGTTTGGAAATTCAAGGGAGGCGGCATGTTCAGCGATGCATGGCCAGTCATAAAAGACGGCATAATCTACCTCGGCTGTTACGACCATAACATGTATGCGTTAGATGAGAATACCGGAGAAGAGGTGTGGCGTTTCAGAACAGGAGGAAAAATAGACGGCTCGTCCGTGCTCATCCTTGGCGAAATGGCGATATTTTCATCAGATGATTTTTTTCTCTATTCCATCAATCGCAAAACAGGCAAGATGATTTGGGCTTTTAGGACAGGCGGCTGGTCGTGGTCATGCCCGACCGAACATGAAGGCAACATAATCATAAGTTCGTCCGACGGCAATCTTTACTACCTGAGCAAAGATGGAAAGGAGATATGGAGATTCAAGACGGGAGGTAACATCTTCAATCAGAACAGGTTCTGCGTTCATGAAGGGGTTGTGTATTTCGGTTCCGATGATTTCAACGTTTACGGCGTCAGGCTCTCGGACGGGAAGGAGTTTTGGCGATTCAGGACGGGCAGCTATGTCGATGTTGTCCCTTTGGTGCATGAAGGCATCATCTACTTTTTATCGGATGACGAGAATTTTTACGCAGTTGACTTGGCCAAATCGGAATTGCTCTGGAAATTCAGGACTAGCTACCGTTCCGGAGGGGCAAAACCCGTTGTTCTAAATCGTCATGTGATATTCGGCTCCGCGGACAACAACGTCTATTGCCTTGATTGCATGACAGGAAAGGAGATATGGCGGTTCAAAACCTACGGTCATATCTATGGCGAAACCGTTATTGAAAAAGGTCGAATCTATGTACCGTCATATGATTGCCATCTATACTGCATCGATACCGATGGCAAACTGATATGGAGGTTCCGCACTTCCACCAACAAGCAGACTGCATTCAAATACGAGGAGCAGACGATCTTCGAATTCAAGGTCCCTAAAGTCGAGGAAACGATGAACGAGGAAAATGACAGGTATGAGGTGAAAAGCGAGATAATCCACGGCGGCGACTACAAGACCAAGAGCGAATACCAGATGGAAATCCATTATTCTTCTGGCGGGAAGGAATACAAATAATTGCCTGTCTACTACTTCCCGAACGGTTTCGACATCTTCCAGAAGGCCTCGAAATATGCCTTAAAAGAATCAGCAACTTCTTGGCTAATTATCTCTATAACTATAGGGTTCTCTCTAGCCACACCGATTATAGTTACATCCTTATAGCCGCAAAACCATGCAGGTGTTTTTATGCCCGGGGGCATGTATCTGGCATCGGCACCCTTGTAACTGTTCCTGTTTTTTAATATTTTCGGGTCCGTGTCCCTGTTGAAAAGAAGTTTTCCTATTATTCCCTCCCTCATCCTTCTTATGTGATCTTTTTTCCAGTAAATATGCTGTTCCTCTGGCTGGAATGCGGGAACCCCGAGATAGAAGTATTCCTCGCCTCTTTTCAGTTTGGTGTAAATGTGTTCATGAGCTGTTATCATACCTTTGAGACCCTGATAAATAGCGACTTGCTGCACCCTGCCTGCGAGCTTCTGCAGGTTCTCGAACTGCGGCAGGACGCTTTCGATTTCCTTGTCAAGTTTTTCCAAATCCTCCCTTTTTTTCCTTATATAATCCTTTATCTTTTGCGGCTCGGCTGCTTGGAAATAAATTACACCGTTTTTTTCGACGTGACTTGTCAGCCCTTTTTTTTCTAGCTTGTCAAGGATCATGTAAACTTTCGATCTCGATACGCCGGATTCCTTCGATATTGGCCCAGTAGAAGAAGAACCGAGTCTTAGCAGCGCTAGATATGTTTTTATTTCCCCTGCTGTCAAGCCGATTTCCTCCAGAATCTTCGTGTTCATGCTAAAATGTTGAACGCGCTATTTTAAAAGTGTGTCCCCCTAAGGGGAACACAATATTTATATATAATACAACAAAGTAGCTATTGGATAGTGATAAATTATGACATTAATGAGCAAAAGGGAACTGAGAAAAGTATGTGAGGACTTGGCCAAAAAGCAGGGCATATCTTTTGACAGAAAACAGTTTAATGCTGATTACAAACCCAGTTTTGATGAAGAAAAATCCAGCGGCCCTATCAAACCGTTAGCGTTAGGTGCATTGGGTTTATCTTTTATACCCATATCGGCTTTGGCTGATGACCCAGCCCCCATAGTCGAG
>Ga0315282_10008455_pt1 | contig 16655 bp, 19 predicted proteins | sample YL17G07_20_MG_FD_203693 | JGI IMG/M metagenome (GOLD analysis project Ga0315282, IMG submission 203693) | Sediment microbial communities from Yellowstone Lake, YNP, Wyoming, USA - YL17G07_20 | ecosystem: Environmental > Aquatic > Freshwater > Lake > Sediment | place: USA: Wyoming | collected...
TGGAAACCAAGACCAGGCAGTTCTCCCTAGATGACATTAAAGGTTTGGCTGACCTTCTGGAGAAAGGCTTCATAAAGCCACAAAGGGAGCGAGTCACACTTTATGTAAACAATGCCCCCATATCTTTGAGCAGCTTCCCCAAACAGATTATCGGCAACATCCTTCTCGCTATAGCCTCTTCCCTAACGGGAGTGAAGGAGGTCAGAAGCCTGGAGATTTTCCTAATGAAGGAGCCAAAGCCGGCTGAAGAGCTGATGGAGAATGACCGAGCCAAGGATTAAGGAGGCTGCCCTTTACACTAAGGCTGATACCAAGGTTATATGCCGCACCTGCCACAGAAATTGCGAAATCCCCCAGGGTAAACTGGGCCTTTGTCAAACGAGAAAAAATATTGATGGCAAGCTCTACACCCTAGAATATGGTGATATCTCCTCTATAAGCGCCAATCCCATTGAAAAGAAGCCCCTCTTCCACTTCTATCCGGGAAGCAAAGCCTTAACCGTAGGCAGTTGGTCATGCAATTTTACCTGCCCGTGGTGTCAAAACTACGATATAAGTGAGTCGCCTCAGAGCATAGGTAAGGGCAAATATATAAGCCCGGAAAGGTTTGTCCAGCTTGTGAAGCAGTACGATTGTCAGGGAACCAGCATATCTTTTAACGAACCCACCCTACTTCTCGAGTACTCTCTGGATGTTTTCAAAATGGCAAAGGCTGAGGGATACTACAATACCTTTGTTACCAACGGCTATATGACCGCTGAGGCGCTGAAGCTGCTGGCAGAACACGGACTGGATGCCATGAACATAGATATAAAAGGGGGAGCTGAAACGGTCAGCAGATTTTGCCATGCCAACGTAGAAAAGGTTTGGCAAAATGCCATAGAAGGCAAAAGATTAGGCATCTGGGTTGAGATAACCACGCTGGTAATACCAGGAGTAAACGATAAAGATGATGAGCTGAGGAGCATCGCCAACAGGATTAGAACTGAACTGGGCAGCACCACCCCTTGGCATGTCACCGGGTATTACCCGGCGTACAAGTTTAGAGATGAGCTTTTCGTTCCACCTACCCCTGTCAGCACTCTAGAGAGGGTAAGGGATATGGGCAAAGGGATAGGGCTAGACTATGTTTATCTGGGTAATATACCCGGGCACGACTATGAGAATACCTATTGCCCAAATTGCAATAAGCTTCTGATTGAGCGTTATGGCTTCAGCGTTACTAGATGTAGAATCACCTCGGATAAGCATTGTTACTCTTGTGGACAGAAAATCCCCATAATCGGAGCCCTTCCTATGTCAACCACCCTTAGCTAAGATAAGAGATTGTTTAGCAACCTATCCCCCTGCCCCCTTCCCTTAGTAAGGGGAGGGGGAGTGTAAGTAAGAGAGGGACAAAGCCCCTCTCTAAATCTCTTCCCCCTCTCCTTTCAAGGAGAGGGGGATAAAGGGGGTGAGGTTAATAAAGTTAATAAACAATCTAAAGATAAGCCATTTGTTTGCCTTTGTTTGCTATGCTAAAATTGTAAAAGGTGTTTATCGTGGGCAAGACTAAACATTACGCTGCCATGACGCCAATAAACGAGGTGCACCTCCGCCGGCTCACCGTAGATGAGGCTCTAATAAAGCTTGACCGATACCTGAATAACGCCTTTATGGCTGGTCTATCCCAGGTAAAGATAATCCACGGTAAGGGGACAGGGACTCTGCGCCAAGCAGTCCGGGAGCAGCTTGCCAAACATCCACTGGTCAGCTCGTACCGACCAGCCGGTTATGGGGAGGGGGGTGAGGGGGTTACCATAGCCGAGCTAGTCAACAAATAATAGGGAGAGAATAACATTGTCAAAGCAAGTATATCACGAGGAAATACTAGGGGGAAGAGAGCATCTCGGTCCATTCCCAATGGAAAGGCTAAAAAGGGTTGACCAGCCCACTACCAAGATTACCGAAAATGTCCAGAGATTTGATGAAAGAGAGCACGGGTTTAACCGCGCCGGGCGGGGTGATTTAGGACCGGTAGCTGCCCGAGAGCGCCCTCGCCTTGTTGGGAAATTCCCCATATCGGCAGCCCTAGCCGCTATGACTGCTCACCTGGCTCCGGTGGTAGATGGCGAGGTAGCACCCCAAAAAGCACCAATCCCCGAAGACCCCCAGATTTTAAGTCGTCACATCAAACGGTTAGGGTACTTCCTGAGGGCGGATGTTATGGGAATTTGTGAGCTGCCACAATACGCTGTGTATAGCTACGGTATGGATAACTATCCGATTGAACTTAATCACAAATATGCTATTGTCATATTAATCGACCAGGATTATGAAACCATGCGCGGTTCCACAGGACGTGACTGGATATCGGCTACCCAGAGTTTTGTAAGTTACTCAACTTCCGCCTTTATCGCCTGTATCATGGCTGACTATATTAGAAAGCTGGGATACTCGGCACGCGCTCACCATGCCCATAACTATCAGGTTGTCCTTCCCCCGCTACTCCTCTGGGCTGGCACTGGTGAGATGTGCCGGGCGGGCGTCGTGCTTAATCCCTTTCTGGGAACTCGCTTCAAGGCGGCGGCAGTCACTACCGACCTTCCTCTGATACCAGACAAACCCGTAGACTTCGGCCTTCAAGAATTTTGTCAAAAATGCCTGAAATGCGCTGTTAAATGTCCCGCCCAAGCTATCCCCGAGGGCGATAAGATTATGTATAATGGGTATGAGAGCTGGAAACTTGATACCGAACGTTGCACCAAATCCCGGGTTATCAATCAGAACGGCTCGTCCTGCGGTCGCTGCATTAAGGTCTGTCCCTGGAATAAGCCAGAAGAGCGACTTCACGATACGGTAAGGTGGATGGTTAAACATACCCCATTCCTGGACAAGTTCATTATTAAGATGGATGACATCTGGGGCTATGGAAAGCAAGACAAAAGGTATAAGTGGTGGTTTGACCTGGAGGAGGTTGACGGAGTTCTTAAAATCCCTGACAAATCACGCTAATGTGACTTAGGGTCAGAACCTTAAACAACGGAAATTGAGTATTAAATAAGTCTCTCTCACCGCTAATTGAACGAAACCAGCTTTTTAGCTATAATAGCTATACTTCTATCCATGGTGAGTGTAGCCCAGTGGACTAAGGCGCCAGGTTGTGGCCCTGGAGAACGAGGGTTCAAATCCCTCCACTCACCCCACCAAGAATGCGCCTATAGCTCAGCGGATAGAGCATCGGTCTTCGGAACCGAGGGTCGTGGGTTCGAATCCCCCTAGGCGCGCCAATTTTTGAGGCTAAAATACCCTTGAGATAGATTAAGAAATCAGGGGTATTTTCATATTTGCTAACAAATTGCTAACAGGGGGATTTAGTATCCCTCTCCTCCGCCACCTCCTCTAGGAGTAGGAGGTTTTCTTCTGGGTGTCTTCCTAGGCTTATTCTTAATAGGCCATTTATCGTCATAAAATGCGACTGAAGCTGATTTTAGGAAACCGAAACATTTATCAGAACCAACATGGTCAGTAGTACCACGTGACGGTAGCCAATTCTTTACATTAGCCTCATAGGAGAGTAACCACTGGTCACCATATAAGTCGGACTTTGTCATAAGAGATTGATAATTATTAAAGTTTACGGGATATTGAATTAGATGTTTAGAATTGGCGTCTAATAGTAAAATAGCAACTACAGAATCATTCATTTTACATGCAGCATTGGCGGCAGCTTTAGAGATAGGTAACCCTAAAACAATTTGTGTCCAAAGTGACCAGGCAACTTCACTACCATGATTTATCGGTGCATGCGCTTTAATTAAGGATGTCATTACATCTCTAATGCGAGATAATCTTAAAGGGTAACCGATACTTTTATATTTCCAAAATTCACCAAGAACATAAGAAGTAGTACTCGGGTCTGACATGACGCATTGTAATAAGAGATTTTCATATAAAGTCCAATTAGCTTTGTTAATTGTAATTTTACAAAGCTTGCCTAAAAGATACTTGAGGAGAGATGCATCGGGGTTTTGTCTTATATTTTCAAAAACAATGTCAAAAATGTGAATTAAAGCGTATCTTTGTGAGGCAGCTCCATAATCTCCTAAGTCAAAGGTGCGAATGGTAGATATGCAGGGTATTTCCAGTGGTATTGGTAATTCGATTATCTTTGTTTTATCGGGATTAAGAACCAATTCAAATTCACCAAGTAATTCCTGCAATTTGTCTCTATATGATTCGGCAGTTCGTAGAGATTCACAACCGAATTCATAATCATCGATATAACGAGTATAGTTGGTAATCCCTGATTTATGTAATTGTTCATCACAAACAGAAAGGATAATTTCTGCTATCAAAAAAGAAATATCCGGACCAATAGGAATGCCAATAGTCTGATTATCTTGAGAGTGCCTAATAAGTTTATCCAAAACGTTGCCAAGTAATTTTCTATTATTTCGCTGGGCCTTTGCAGAACTTTTACCATGAAGTGCCCAAGCAATAGAATGAGTATAAACGGAGTGGTAAAACTGATTAATATCGGCTAGAAGTAGATACCTAGAACGACCTCTTACAACAGCTTTGAGGTCGTATATCTTGTCATACGTATACCTATAACCAAAGGCTCTTGCAGGTGGCCCGTGAAATACTGGACTAGTCAGGGAAGCATGAGATTTATTTGTCAACGATTTCAGTTGTTGCCAATTATTTATTATATTTGTAGATAGAGCAACATAGTCTATCGGGTTTACTATTCCAAGTCGCCTTCTGGAATTTGCCCTTGCTAAGTAACTACGATTAATGTTTTTTGTGGGCGTTTTTGGATTTGTAAATTCTGGAGGAAGCACCGCAGGATTTTTAGCAATCCTTGCCAAAGAACGCGTATTGAATGCTGGAGGGAGTTCCTTTGGAAAATACCCTCTACTAATTAGTCCAAATAAAGTCGGTTTAGACATAAAATAAACTCAGTAAATAGCTGATATATAATAGCCATAAATAACACTCATTGTAAAGTATCAAGGATATTTAATTGTCGGTTAATGAACAGATTTTAAAGTTGCTTTATGAAGGATTTCATCTCTGTACTTCACATTTATCTCCTGGGGGGTCCCTTTGGAACATAGTCGAAGAACCTCTCAATGGTATCACCCGATGTCCATTCTGCGCGAATCCTCGTTCGTTTCTCTGCTCTACGCAACTCGGACAGAATCATACGGTTGAGAGCTCGCGCGTTTTCTCCTTCAAGCTCTGCCTCAACTTCGAATTCTTGATCTGTTTGTCTGAATGTTTCTCTCCCAACACCACTACCCTCTTAATGCTATAGTCCGCTCTTCCTATAACAATGACAAGCTGAACAGATTTATGCACGATCTGCGCTGTAAGGTTGGCATTGGCGTTATTTCTGCCCAGGATGGAATAAGGCGAGCGGCGGAGGCATTGCGGCGCAATGAACTGCTAGCTCTGCTGATAGACGCACCCACCAAAAGCAAGCTAGTGAAAGTAAGATTCCTTAGGGGCTATGCCCAATTCTCCGCCGGGGCAGCAACCCTAGCTCTTCGCACTAAGGCGGCAGTGCTTCCAGGATGCATTGTGCGCTTGCCGGATAATACCCAGAGCAGTGGGGGATGCTACGCAAGATCAAGATATGGTGTGAGTGAGCCTTAGCATCGGCGGGGCATCCTTACGTTATCCAACAAAAAGCCAAAATGTGTAACGACATATTGCCAAACCCTTGAAACCAGCAGCGCCCTCTCCAAATCCGCTGGTTGGGCTTTTTTAACAGGTTATATGGATAAGAGCCGCTACACGCTTACCCTCATCCACTAGCTGACTGAGTTTCTCTATGGCTTCCGAGGAAGGAAGAACTATCAAGTTTAGCTTTGCCTCTAGCCCATAAAGTCGTGCGTCTGTAGACACTGTTGCCATTCCACTCGTTCCAATGCCTACTATGATAGTCTCAGGCTTCGTCTTAGCCAGCTCTTCAATTTCCGCCTTTCCAATAGTGTGACTGCCCAACCTTGCCTTACTGTGTTCCCGCTCTTTTACAGTGCCATCAGGTAGGATTAGCACGTCATAAATATACTGCTTCCCATCAACCACAATAAACCCGAAATTGAAGCTATTTATCTTTGCCATTGTCCCTGCCCAACATGCCATACTGGCTTTTCAGCTAACCGTCTTCAGTGTCCTTTACTCCTCCTCTGGTTATTGCTCCCATTAGAGCTATAGCCAGCAAGGTAAATCCTAGCATTATCAGAAATAGAACCAGTATTATCAACATCAAGACAACCATAGGTAGTGCCATAACAGCTTTCAACAGAGGATGTTTAGGACTTACTCTAATCCACAGGGAGCGACTGACACCTTGTCCTCTTTGCAAGTATGTCCTACTAACCTCAAGGCTTCGTCCACTTATGGTTTTATGCTTTCCAGGAACAAGAGACATGCCATTCTCCAAATCCGCCTGCTAGGCTTGATGCTATTCGCCTTCAGGCTGAGCAAGCCTCACGCTGACTGCCTGAGGACGACCATTGCGGTCCTGTCCAACCTCAAATTCTACTTGTTGCCCTTCTCTAAGGGAACTATAGTCCACCCCTTGAAGTTGGTTGCGGTGGAAGAATAAGTCTTTGCCTTCCGCTGTTAGGATGAAGCCAAATCCTCGGTCTGTAATTAGCCGTCTGATTGTGCCCTTTGGCATACGATACCTCTTCCCAAATCCGCCTGACTACTTTTCCTTGACACAGGGATGCTCTACCACCTCACCGTGGCATTCCCTAATCTGTTCAGGAGTGCATTCTTCTGGCTTGCCTTTTAGCTTCTCTGGGTGCTCACAACCCTTTTTGGTCTCCGCTTTGCACATATATAGCCTCCTTTCCAATGCCCTCTCCAAATCCACTGGCTGGGGCTTACTATTCTCTATCCCTATTCTTCAGGGTCCTTTGAGCACAAGACAAGTCGCCGTTCTTGAGACGCCGCGGGTAGGATGAATCTTTGCCGTAACTAGGTCTCCAATTTTATTCAAAGTTTCTCCCTGTACCACAGCAATGGCATCATAGGGACCGGTTACAGCATCGACCGATATCACCCCTTCCACCCCGCGGATAGCTTCAACAACGTCCTTTGCCTTTCCTACCTGTGTCTCAATTAGCACGTAAGCCTTTTCCATCCCTGCTCAACACCAACATCCAGAATTCGTCGTCGTTATGCTTTCAAATCTGCTTAGCTGGGCTATTTTCTTAATAAGTTATGTGGATAAAAGTCCAGCTTAAATAAAAAGGGCGCCGGCAATCTTTTGAGGGTTTGTAGGTTGGTACCACGTCTCCTTTCAAAGTAGCATTGGTTACCTTGTAGCAGGATGGATCACAATATCCCTGCCGAATCGGACAGTTTGGGACTGTTTCACCATAAGACAATACTTGCAGACTATCTGGTTTCCGACAATCCAGTGGTGCGCTCCAGTAGGAGAGTTACTGCACCTCCAACTGTTTCCTTTGAGGTATTCAGCGTAATCTTGTCCACGAATGTGTTTAACCATCACCCCCCCTTAGAACTTCCACTCGGCGACTCCTCCAAAATACTGGGATCCTCACTCCTATGATTATACTCCTTCTGCCTGACCAAGCGTATCTACGCCTAATGAAATTGTTGATTTAGCTCATTAACTAATTTTTCCTGTTCTTTTAAATCTAAAACCTCCCGGCGAATCCGAGCCTTCTCCTTGCGAATAAATTTTCGAATCGATTTTGACAACTTTTTCGTGTTCATTTATATAGGTTATTATACTTCTTTCTGCACTTTTTGCCAAAAAGTGATGTTTTAGCCAGAATCCTGAGACATTGGCTTGACAAGATGGAATAGTAAGCTTTCATAGTTGTATAATTAGGTTAGGTCAGAGAGAACTGGAAACACTGTCAAGAGCTATCGGCAAATCTCAAAAGGAGAAGGTTATGGAAAATAGGGTCGCAATCTTCATAGATGGTAGCAATCTGTATCACGCTCTACGAAGTAACTTTAGACGCCACGACCTCAACTTTGCTGATTTTACCAGCAAGCTATGTGGCTCCAGACACTTGTTCCGAACATACTACTACAACATCTTACAGGACCCAATTCAATGGCCTGATGGCTATCGAGAACAACAGGAATTCCTTGATATCCTGCGCAAAACACCATATCTAGAGGTTCGACTAGGAAGTACCAAAGTGACACAGGGAATCCCTGTTGAGAAGGGTATAGATATTATGTTGGCTACAGACCTGCTATATTTTGCTTGGAATGACTTCTACGATGTGGCAATGCTTGTGAGCGGTGATTCTGATTTCGCTTATGCTCTTCAAGCTGTAAAGAACATGGGTAAGCATGTTGAGGTAGCCTACTTCGAGAGAGGGGTATCCAAGGACCTCTTGAATGTAGCCGATAACCAGTATCTACTAAACCGGAGCTTCTTCAAAGGTTTATGGGTAGGTAAACGTCATACCAAACGCAGAAAAGTCAGCGGAGAAGACTAAAAACAAACCAAGTGTAAATTAGATACTGTGTATTTTGACTAAGTTGGTGCTTCCTGGAACAGCTAAGGGAATGCCGGCAATGATCACTATTAGGTCGCCCCTCTTAGCGAGATTTGTCTCCAGTGCCGCTTGGCTTGCCAACTCGAAGACTTCCTCTAGGTTTGCGGGCTCAGGTTTTTTAAATGGCAGTACCCCCCAAGCTAACGAAAGGCGGCTCACAACTGATGCGGAGGGGGTTACCGCCAGAATAGGATGATACGGTCTATATTTCGATACCCTTAAGGCCGTAGTCCCACTGGTGGTAAACGCTATGATGGCCCTAGCTTGCACTTGGTAAGCCATCTGGCAAGCTGCTCTGGCAGCAGCGTCATTGACCTCAGGTAAAACATCCTGCCACCTCTTGCGGAGTATCTCCTCATATGGAAACATCGCCTCAGCCTCCAAGGCTATTTTTACCATCGTCTCCGTAGCTTCGACGGGATAACTACCAATGGCCGTTTCCTCAGAGAGCATCAGAGCGTCACTGCCATCAAGGACAGCGTTGGCTACGTCAGCAGCCTCTGCCCTAGTCGGCGTAGCTGACCGGACCATAGACTCAAGCATCTGAGTGGCAGTAATGACCGGCTTTCCCTGGCGATTGGCCTCATTTATCAGCCGTTTCTGGGCCATTGGCACCTTCTCGATGCTTATGTCGAGTGCAAGGTCTCCTCTGGCCACCATGATACCTTCCCCAGCCTGGAGCATGGCTCCGCTTTCTTCTAGAGCCCGCGCCTCCTCTATCTTGACAATGACAGGTATGTCAGCCTCCATTTTTCTGAGCAGCTGCTTAACCTCTTGTACCTGTCGCACTGAGGAGATGAAAGATAGAGCGACAAAGTCAGCGTCCTCGGTGAGAGCAAAATCGAGATGCTGACCGAAAACGGCCTTGATATCCCCGTGGCTACGTTTCAGTCCCGGAAGGTCGAGGAGGATACCTACAGGGAGTTTGAGCTTTTGGCTGAGCAACCGAACTTCGGAAATGAGTTGGCTATGCTCCTGAAGTGTCCCATACGCCAAGTTAAAGCGTGCGACGTCCATGCCGCCTTTTAACATACTTTCAACAACTTCGGGAGAACTGCTGGCAGGACCCAATGTGCACACTATCTTGACATGGCGTTTCATTGTGGCTTTGCCCATTATCGCCTATTATAACATATCGGAAATTACGCAATATTTGGAGCAGTTTGAGGAAAGTAGATTTTGTCGAAATTGGCTGGGAGTTCTAGGATTCGCTCTATCAGGTTGCGGAAATGGCTGCCATCATCACCGTTGATGAACCACAGTCTCCCCTCTACAATAGCGACGAAGAGGAACAGAGTGGGCGTCACTACATTTTCTCCGGTGCGCAGGTGCAGGTACCTGAGCTGATGGAGGAACTGGCGTGCGATGTCGGCTATCCTGCTCCGACTTACCGGATACCAGCGGTGATAGCCCGCGCTGCTGGAGTACTCGCGAGCGTCTACTACCGCCTGCCGCGCCGGCGGCCTGTATTCACCGCTTACTCCATTGATGTGCTGCGCAGCAATTCGCAGGTGAGCTCAGCCCGGGCACGTGAGGAACTCGGCTTCACGAGCCGACCATGGCGGGAGTCCATCCGCGACCAAGTCGAGTGGTTCCGCACTGAGGAAATGCTACCTATGCGGCGCTAGTTTTTGCAAGGTTCTCTTTGGGGGTCCCTGCCCTTCGGGGACCTCAACAGTTGTTACATGCAGCCAAAACGTAACCCCTTGAACTTTTCATCGGATTGTTCAACGCCATGCACTGCCTGCCTAGTTTGCCAACATTCTGCCAACAAACTATTTAGCACTCCCTGGCACAGGGTGGGACAGCCAGATACAAAATGCTTACCGACGCTAGACAGAATGGCACAAAATCGTATCTGGGGGATTAGGTGGCACAACTAATCTTCATCTTCGGAACCGAGGGTCGTGGGTTCGAATCCCTCTAGGCGCGCCAGCTTATATTGCTCCAAATTTATATACCTACCCCCACACCCCATCACCCCTAATCTCAACTAGCTTTACCGGCAGCAGCTTATTGGTTAAATTCTCGCTGCTTTCAGTATATACCCTTATATAGTTATCAGTGAGACCAGACCAGACGCCATCGCCAGACCTTTTCTCCCACAATACCATCATCGTCTTGCCCAAGAATTGCTGCCTGAAGTTCTGAGCGCTATCTCTGGCTAGAGCCAGTATCTTCTGACTTCGTTCATGCTTAATCCTATCCCCTACCTGGTCTGGCATCCTGGCAGCTTGAGTCCCCTGACGCGGTGAGTAAGGGAAGACGTGAATCCGGGCAAACTCCATCTGCTGGCAAAGCTCATAGCTCTCTTGAAACTCAGCCTCAGTCTCACCGGGGAAGCCAACAATAGTATCGGTGGTGATAGCGGCTTCGGGCACCATCCCCCTGATTAAGGCTACCGCCTGTTGATAGTCATTGACGGTATAGCCCCGCTTCATCCGACCAAGCACGCCGTCACTACCGCTCTGTAGTGAGAGGTGGAAATGGCGGCATAGCCTCGTGTCACGCCACAGCCCGATAAGCTCAGGGAATATCTCCTGTGGTTGAATAGAGGAAAGTCTCAATCTTTCTACATCGGTCTCGGTCAAGATACGCTGTAGCAACCTGCTCAGACCAGCCCCTTCGTAGTTATATGAGCCAATCTTGGTTCCGGTTAGCACCACCTCTTTATAGCCCTCAGCAACCCTACGCTTGACCTCGGCAACAACCTGGGCAATGGGAATGCTTTTCTCCCTACCCCGCACCAGGGGAACAATGCAATAGGAACAAAAGCTATTGCAACCATCGTGAACCTTAATGAAGGCGCGAGTCCTGAAATCAGCATTAGTTGGACCTCTCTGAGTATAGTTCGGGCGGCTCAGGCGACCAGACTTCTCCAGCAGCCATAGTAGGTTTGATTTTTCACTGTTGCCCAAGATAAGGTCAATCCCCTCAATCTGAGCCAGCTTGTGGTGGGCTCGTTCAGCATAGCAACCAATAGCCACTACCACAGCGTCATGGTTTCGGCGGTGAGCCATTCTGAGCCGCCGACGGCACTTGCCGTCGGCAACATGGGTAACCGTGCAGGTATTGAGTATATAGACGTCAGCCTTGTCATCTGGAGATACCAGATTATACCCCGCCTGGGCAAACTGTTGGGCTAAAAGCTGGGTCTCGGCCTGATTGAGCTTACAGCCCACAGTATCTAAGGCGACCTTTGGGATTTCCGAGCTTTTAATCATGTGCACCTAAGAATTATATTGTGATATTCCCAGCTGGTCAAATGAAAGCGAGGTCGTTTAGCAACCTATCCCCCTGACCCCCTTCCCTTAATAAGGGAAGGGGGAAATATTTAATTAAGACAGGGCTTCGCCTCTTTTTAACTCTCCCAATTTTGGGGCATCTAAGAGGGGCGTCAGCCCCTCTTTTTTATCCCTCCCCCTCTCCTTGTGAAGGAGAGGGGGATTAAGGGGGTGAGGTTAATAAACAATCCCAAATGAAAGCCATTCTTGCAGATAAGCTGAAATTGTGGTAAAAATATCTAGCTAATATTTACCCCAGCTTAATGTTATGTCAAACGAAAATAATAGAGTGGTGGTCACGGGCATTGGGGTTCTTTCCCCACTTGGTCTGAATGCCGTCACCATGTGGGAAGGTCTTATTGCCAGCAAGTCCGGCATTGACTACATCACCCTGTTTGACCCCAAGCTCCATGAAACCAAGTTTGCCGGTGAGGTAAAAGGCTTTGAACCCACCAACTACATGAGCCACAAGGATGCCCGCCGCATGGACCGCTTTGCCCAACTAGCGGTAGCCGCCAGCATACAGGCAGTGGAGCAAGCAGGGATAAAGATCAACCCCAATAATCAGAATAATATTGGCGTTATAGTTGGCACTGGCGCTGGTGGGCTAATTACTCTGTCTCAACAGCTACAAGTGATGCTACAAGAGGGACCAAATAGGGTAAGCCCCTTCCTGGCACCAATGATGGGAACCGATATGGCTTCGGCACAGGTATCAATCCTGCTCGGGGTTAAAGGACCAAACTTCTGCACTACCTCCGCCTGCTCCAGCGGCTCAGATGCCATAGGAGTCGCCTATGAGACGGTAAAGCGTGGTGACGCCCAGGTGATGATAACCGGTGGTAGCGAGGCAATAATAACCCCCATCGGTATTGCCGCTTTCAATGCCAATAGAGCCCTCTCCACCTGGAATAACGAGCCACAAAAAGCATCCCGCCCCTTTGATGCTGACCGCCATGGCTTTGTCCTCGGTGAAGGGGCTGCCATCCTCATCCTGGAAAGCCTCGCCTTTGCCCAGGCGCGAGGGGCTAAGATACTGGCTGAAATTATATCTTATGGAGCTACCGGTGATGCCTATCATATTACCCAGCCGCTGGAGAGTGGCGAGGGTGCGGCTAAGGCGATGCAGATAGCACTGGACAAAGCCGGACTCAAACCCAACGAAATTGACTACATCAACGCTCATGGCACATCTACCCCACTAAATGACAAGATGGAGACCAAAGCGATAAAGACGGTATTTGGCGATTACGCCTACAAAATTCCAATAAGCTCAACCAAGTCAATGATAGGTCATCTCCTTGGGGGTGCCGGGGCAGTTGAGGCAGCGATAACTATCATGGTTATCCAGAATGGAGTCATACCGCCAACGATAAACCTCACTCACCCTGACCCTGAGTGTGATCTAGACTATGTGCCCAATGTCGCTCGCCGAGCTAAGGTTACCGCCGCCCTGTCTAACTCCTTCGGCTTTGGTGGTCACAACTCAGTCCTGGTCTTCAGAGAATACTCCGAGGGGTAAACTTGAATCATTACCGCTGGAACCTGTTGCCGCCGGCTCCAGACAAGCGTCTGGCGAGTAGTTCAGGTTTCCCCCCTCTAGTCGCTCAACTGCTGTATAATCGCGGTGTCACTGAACCCTCTCAACTGGAGCCATTCCTCACCGCCGATAAACGCTTGTCAGGCGACCCTTTCCTGCTCCCTGACATGCACCTGGCGGTAGCCAGGATTTACCGTGCCCTGCTCTCAGGGGAAAACATTGCTATCTATGGCGACTTTGATGCCGATGGCATCACCGGGACTGCCCTGCTTGTCCAGGGGCTATCTAGCCTTGGCGGCAAGGTCATCCCCTACATCCCCCACCGCCTGACCGAGGGCTATGGACTTAAAACCGCCGCCCTGGAAAAACTCCGCCAACAAGATATCAGCCTGGTTATCACCGTTGACTGCGGAATTACCGCTCTGGCTGAGGTCAAGAGGGCAAAAAGGCTTAAACTGGATATAATTATCACCGACCACCATACCCCCCTGCCCGAAATCCCCCCCGCCGTCGCCATTATCAATCCTAAGCGAGCTGATTCAACCTATCCCTTCTCCGAACTGACTGGTGCCGGGGTAGCCATCAAGCTGCTTCAGGCCCTATTCCAGAGCATTGGTCGACAAGAGCAACTGGATGAACTGATAGACCTGGTCGCCCTGGGAACCGTAGCTGACATGGCACCGCTATGGGGGGAGAACCGATACCTGGTTAAGCAGGGGTTGAAGCTAATCAATGCCACCCCCCGCCTCGGAATCAGGGAGATTATAACCCAAGCTGGACTGACTGTTGGCCGCCTTGACGCCGAGAGCATCTCATGGATTATTGCCCCGCGTCTAAATGCTGCCGGCAGACTGGCACATGCCATGACCAGCTATAAACTATTGATGACCAACTCCCCACAGGAGGCACAAGGGTTAGCGATATGGCTAGAACAGAAGAATGCGGAACGGCAAAGACTAACCACCACGACTTTAACCAAGGCTAGAGAGCAGATATTGGCTCAGGGAATTTCGCCCTTGCTCATTGCCAGTGATAGGGACTATCCTGTTGGAATCGCCGGGCTGGTAGCCAGCAGGCTAGCTGAGGAATTCTACCGCCCGGCTATTGTTATCAAAACCGGAGAACTAGTAAGCAGCGGAAGCTGCCGCAGTATCCCTGAGTTCAATGTTATCCTCGCCCTGAACCAGTGTAGCAAGCTACTATCCCAGTTTGGCGGTCACTCACAGGCAGCCGGTTTTATCCTACCGACTAAGAACTTAGCTCGCCTCACGCAGCGTCTCTCCGAGCTAGCAACTACTCAGCTAGCCGGAATTGAACTTCGCCCGCAACTAGATATTGATGTCGAGGTCAAACTTCCTGAACTCAGCGGGGATACCTTCCAAATAATTCAGAGGCTTGCCCCCTTTGGTCGGGGTAACCCCGTGCCTACCTTCCTCAGCCGCAGGGCGGAGGTGGTTGATTGCCACACTATGGGCAGCAACAGGGAACACCTTAGGCTTAAGCTAAGGCAGGGTGGCACTATATGGGACGGGGTCGGCTTCAGATTGAGTAACTATCTGGCTGAGGTCTCCTCTCACCTTGACATTGTCTATAACCTAGAAATAGACCGGTGGGGTGGGGAGGAGAGTCTGAGGCTCAATATCTTAGATTTTGCCCCAGCTAGGTAGTCTCTGCCTTCAGCCGGCGTGTCCGATACGCCAGCATGGGCACAGCGATAGCTAATACGATTATGGCTATTATCTGAGCCTGATGTAAGCCAAAAAGAAATGGCGTCCCCTCCCGCAGGAAGTCAATGCCCAAACGCCACACTGAGTATAGACTAAGGTAGATGAGAAATAGGGAGCCATCAGGCTTGAATCGCCCCCTCAACTTAAACACCACGCCAAAGATTATCAGCAGATATATAATCTCGTAAATCTGGGTAGGATGAACTGCTACCCCCAGAGGAGCATAGCTCTCAGGGTGAGTATAGACTATGCCCCAGGGTAGTGAAGTTTCTTTGCCATAGCAGCAGCCATTTAGGGTGCAGCCAACCCTGCCTATTGCCTGAGCCAATATCACGCCCGGTGCCACTAAATCGGCAAAGTAACCAAAACTAAGATTGCTAAACTTACTATAAATCCAGATACCGAGGGTAGCCCCCAAAACAGCACCGTAGATAGTTAGACCTTCAAAGCCAAAAATCAGCCCCGGGTTCCGACTATAAAAATCCAGTTGGTCAATAACATGGAGCAACCTTGATATTACTACCCCGGAGGGAATGCCCACCAGTGCCGCGGTAAGAATGGTATCATAGGAAAGATTGGCCCCCCGCCTTACCTCTCGCAGCATCCACAATACTACCACCAGCACCGCCAAGGCAACCATAATGCCATACCACCTAACGGCTATTGAGCCTACAGTGAAGGCTATGGGACTTACACTTATAGTAATCAATATTCGCCCTCAAAAATCAGGAACATAGCGCCTCAACAAAAGTCTCAGCATCAAACGGAGCCATATCCTCCAACCCATCGCCAACACCGATGAACTGGATTGGTATCTTCAGTTCATCACAGATAGCCAGCACTATGCCCCCTTTAGCCGTGCCATCCAGCTTAGCCAGGAAAATGCCGGTTACCCCAACAGCCTCAGTGAAATACCTGGCCTGGGTTAAGCCATTCTGACCTGTAGTCGCATCAAGCACCAAAATTACCTCGTGTGGCGCTGTGGGGTCAGCCTTAGCCGCCACCCGCTTAATCTTTTTAAGCTCCTCCATCAGGTTAAACTTAGTGTGCAGCCTGCCGGCAGTGTCAATAATTACCTCCTGAGCGTTTCGACTGCGCGCTGCCTCCAGGGCATCAAAAACCACTGCCCCAGCGTCAGCCCCACGCTGGTGAGCAATGACATCAACACCAATCTTCTCCCCCAGACTCTCAAGCTGGTCAATAGCCGCCGCCCTGAAGGTATCAGCCGCAACCAATATAACCTGCTTCCCCTCGTTTTTCATCTTATAAGCAAGCTTGGCAATAGACGTGGTCTTACCACCACCATTAACACCCACCGCCAGAATAACTCTGGGCAGCGATACAGTAGTCGGCGTCTGAGCATCAATCTTAAGGATGTTGACCATTTCCGCCTTCAAGGCAGCGCGCACCAATGTCCCTTGGCTAATCTTCTCCTCCTTTACCCTTCGCTTTACCTTTTCAATGAGCTTTGCTGTGGTATTAACCCCGACATCAGCGGAAATAAGCAATTCCTCAAGCTCAGCCCATGCCGCTTCATCAATAGCCGTTCGGTCAAACA
>Ga0315282_10008456_pt1 | contig 16651 bp, 15 predicted proteins | sample YL17G07_20_MG_FD_203693 | JGI IMG/M metagenome (GOLD analysis project Ga0315282, IMG submission 203693) | Sediment microbial communities from Yellowstone Lake, YNP, Wyoming, USA - YL17G07_20 | ecosystem: Environmental > Aquatic > Freshwater > Lake > Sediment | place: USA: Wyoming | collected...
ACACCACTCACACGGTTTTACAACGGTATCCCCATCTATCCGTTACGGATGTAAAACTGATTCCATACACCCAAATAATTCACTGGTTACAGATGTAAAACTGACGCCATACGGGTGTAAAACCGAATAGATACGGATGTAAAATCGCACAGATACGGATATAAAGCTGTTACCATACGGGTGTAAAACTGCTATCATATAGGTGTAAATCTGCACTGATACCGGTGTAAAACCAACGAGATACGTCCTTTTAATCCTTCGGATACGGGTGTAAAATCGCACTGATACGGGTGTAAAATCGTGCTGATATAGGTGTAAGCCCGCCCCGATACACCCGTAAACGTAAAAACTATTAAAAACAGGAAAAACGAGATTAGGGTAGAGTAAGAAGGATGTAGGATACAGGAAAGAGTATACGGGGAATAAGGGCATAGTGACGACTGCGCCCTTTTTCTTTTATCCTTATTATAACTTTTCTTGACCACCTGACCGGTTAGAGATATACTAAAAAATGATGAGCATAAGATTTGTTGTCATTGTTGTTATTTTCTTCCTTTCAGTACTTCCGTGTTTTGCCCAATCACCAGAGTTTAATGTCAAGGCACAAATTGTAGAAGAGCAAGGTCGTTATGAAGTGTCTGTAGAAATCAAATCAAATTTTCCCAAGGAAACGATTTTAGATATAGAAGTTTATTATGCCAAAAAGTATTTCGTTCCGGCTAACTTGCGTAATCCGGGCCAACCGGAATATGATATAGAAAATATCAGGTTACTCAAAGGCGCAGAAGTTGTCAGTGAGCCTAATTGCACGCTAAGAATGGGTAATTATATACGCAAGCCTTATGCAGGTGATTATCTGGTAAAGGTAATCTTCAATCCGAATAACCAGCCGGAGGGAATAAGGCAAAAATTACCGCAGAATAGCAAAGAGATTGTGAAAGAAATCACTTTCACCTTCGGCAAACCCGAGGATTTGGAGAATCAGAAGAAGCAGATAAAACGGGAGATTTATCAGGCAATGGAAAATATCAAGAAATCACATCAACTATTAGTCCGAAAGGTGTCTGAACAGATAAACTCAGGTAAGTTTAATCCGGAAAAATGGAAGTGGTCAGTTGGTTGGATGAAGGTTCTGGATGACATAAAACAGGATAATGAGTCCCGTCTGGAAGAGCGGATTTATCATATTGAAACAGCGGGCAAGCACTCAGTTGATGCGCTTTGTTCAGATTTGAAGAAACTCAAGGAAGAGTTTGAAAGTAAGGCAAAATCGTCTGATAATCTTAAAGCTTTAGAAACTGATTTTGTTTCCAAAGACCGTTCTTTCACTGCAATGTTTGACGAGTCGCTTAATATGTTAAACTTCGGGATGATTATTGATAAATCAGCGGTCAAATCTCTTATGGAAGAAATAGAAAAGAATCTTGGCTTGATAAATAGTCTTTATGCCGAGAGCAATAAAACCCCTGATATGAAAAAGCAATGGAAGGAAAAAGTGCCTGAATACCAGAACGTCATTCAGCGGCAATTGTTTAAATTAACAAACGAGACCTCGGATTATATTTTCGCTACCTATACCGCACCGTTTACTCAGGATTTCCTGGATTATCTTGATGTGTGTAATAAGCAAATGAATAACCCCGGAACTGGTGAGGGAGATAAAAACACCCCTGTTTTATTTAACCACCTCAAAAAGATATTAAGCGACATGAGGGAAACGCTGGAATTGGAATAGGATTAATAGTGGAAAGATACGAATAATATCTTACCACCAAAATCTTACAACTAACATCATGAATGCTATCTTCTTAGACCGTGACGGGACGATTGTTAAACAGAAGAAAGGCTATCTTACCTCAATTAAACAGATTGAGGTTTTCACTTCCGCTCCAAAAGCGCTCCAAAGATTACAACAAGCCGGATATAAACTTATCATATTCACTAACCAATCATGTGTAGCGCGTGGATTAATCACGGAGAAAGAGCTGGTAAAGATTAACCGGCATATTCGAAATCTTTACCTGAAGAAAGGTGTTCATTTCAATAAGATTTATTATTGCCCGCATCATCCGGAAGGCAAAATCACTAAGTATCGCAAGGTCTGTTCATGCCGTAAGCCGGCGAGTGGAATGCTTCTGACTGCAAAACGGGAAATGGGAATTGACCTTAAAGAATCATTTGTGATTGGTGATTCCATGCGTGATATAGAAGCAGGCAAAAAGGTTGGTACCCGAACTATCCTGGTCCTTACCGGTTACGGGAAAGGGACTAAGTCATCACTTAAAACAGGCCAGCAAAGGCTGATAGATTATATCACCCCAAATCTCTTAACTGCGGCAAAATGGATATTGAACAAGTAGCGGTATTTTCTGACAAACCACTATTTAAATTGACACGTTAGAATGGCACATAGTTAAGCCTAAAATAGTCACCCTGAATTTATTTCAGGGTCTAATGGAGATGCTGAAACGAGTTCAGCATGACAAATAATGGGCGTTTATTCCTTATCTATGTGCCATTCTTGATACATTACGTATTACAACAGAATTATGCAGTTCATTAATTTGGATTTTCTTTTCTTGTTCTGACCACAAGAATAAATATTAACGAGAGTGCTATAAATATTCCGAATCCAATCAGGTTTTCTAATCCGGTTTCGGGGATTTCTTTCCTTAATAAAAGTGAATTAGCTATTGTGGTGCCTCCTATTGTTACAGAGGCAAGGAGTGCTATAATAATGCCCATTAAGGCATCACCGGCAACTAATCCGGAAGCGAATAAAATGCCTTTCTCATTTTCCTTTTGTTTGGATAGTAATCCAACAACCCATGCAAGCGCTCCGCCCATCATTATCGGTGCAGATAGACTGAATGGCAAGTAAAGTCCGATGGCAAATGGCAGGGAAGAAATTCCTAATAGTTCCACAACGATTCCAATAAACATCCCAATGATGATAAGTATCCAGGGCAAATGTCCTCCGAAAATACCGTTTACAATCATTGCCATAAGGGTTGCCTGCGGCGCTTTCAGTTCTTTTCCTTCGCCGAATCCATAGGTATTTTGAAGCAATAATAGCACACCTGCAATTACAATCGCCGGTGCAAGGAGTCCGATAAATTCCGCAATCTGCAGTTTATAGGGAGTTGAGCCCACGAGAAAACCCGTCTTTAAATCCTGCGATATATCGCCTGCCATACAGATTGCAATACAGACAATTGCGCCGATGGTCATTGCCAGAATCTTTCCGTTAAAACCTGTCCATCCCAAAGCTACAATAACAAGCGCTGTAGCGATAAGTGTGGTTATAGTCATACCGGAGACCGGGCTGGAAGAACTGCCCACAATTCCGACAATCTGCGAGGCAACCGTAATAAAAATCGTGCCGAATACCAGTATTAATATAATAGATACTATGCCCATTGACCAGGGACTGATATCCGAACCGCCCTTAGTGAGCATAATATAGGCAAAGGTAATTGCGATAACGATAAGCGATAGGATTAAAACCCATTTCATCGGGATATCAATTTCCGTTCGTAATCTGGATTTTACAGACGACTGTTGAGTGGCTGGCTTGGAAGAATGTATACTATGCTTGATTGATTTTATAATTATGGGCAATGCCTTTAAGAGACTAACGACACCGCCTAAAAGAACGGCTCCGGCACCGATATAACGGATATAATTTTTCCAGAGGTCTGTTGCTCCCAATTGGGCAATTGGTTGATTAGCCGGAGGTATTGGAGAAGTGAATCCTGTTCCGATATATTGAATCACCGGGATTAAGACGAGCCAGCCCATGAATGCGCCGGCAAACATTAGGGCGGCAATGCGCGGACCAATAATATAGCCGACTCCTAAAAGAACCGGTGAGGTGTCTGCTGAGATGATGGTCTGAACATGCGGCTGGTTATTTAGTTTAATGCTTGTGAATACTTCATCTTTCCACAAGCCGAATCCTTTCATCAGGAATTTATAAACACCGCCAATTGCTAATCCAAAAAACACGGTTAATGCCTTTGTGCCACCCATTTCACCGGCAATAAGAATCTGTGCGCAGGCAGTGCCTTCAGGATAGGGAAGCTTGCCGTGTTCACGGACAATGAGATAATTTCGCAGTGGAATCATAAAAAGGATGCCCAGAAAGCCGCCTAAAGCCGAGAGGATAAATATTTCTAGGATACTCGGAGAGAATCCTAAAAAGATTAGTGCAGGGATGGTGAAGATTACTCCGGCGGCCAGTGATTCGCCTGAAGAGCCGATTGCCTGGACCATGTTATTTTCCAGGACGGTTCCATTCTTAAATACTCCGCGCAGGACTGCCATAGAGATAACCGCAGCCGGAATAGAAGCAGAAACAGTCATGCCGACCTTTAAGCCAACATAGGCATTTGCCGCACCGAAGACAACAGCCAGAATTATTCCCAGTATAATTGCGCGGATGCTGAATTCTTTAATCGTTTGTTCCGGAGGTATGTATGGACAAAATTGCTGATTGCTGATTTCTGATTGCGAATTTTGCATTAAACTCCCTTTTGTTTATCACGGCGTTCTTTGGCTGTTTTGCCTGCACTGGAAAAAATTGCTACAAATTCACTACATTCTTGATATAACCAAATTCGTTCTTTAGCATTACCCAAATTAATTGCTTCGCATATTTCAAGCCAATATTGAGATTCGCCCGATTCTTTTTCTACCACTCCAATTTTATGAATGAAATCATTGTGTGATTCAGCTCGATTAGCTTCGCGATAATTTGCACCGACAGATGTACCGGATTTAATTAATTGATAGCCGATAATATTTGCTTCTTTTGTTTTAGGAAAAGTCCCTACAAATCGTATTACTCCGATGGCAAATTCTTTAGTTCGCTTTTCTAATTGTTGTTTGTTCATTTTATAATCCGCAATCAGAAATTAGCAGTTCGCAATGGTTATTATTCCACGCTATAATTTGGGGCTTCTTTAGTGATGACGATATCGTGTGGGTGATTTTCCTTTAATCCTGCAGAAGATATTTTAATAAATTTGGTTTTAGTCCGCAGTTCCTCAATATTTTTGCATCCACAATAGCCCATGCCCGCTTTTAATCCGCCGACTAATTGATAGACAAAATCTGCCAGAGGACCTTTGAAAGGCACCTGTCCTTCAACTCCTTCCGGGACTAACTTGTTACGGGATGTTATTGCTGATTGACCGTATCTGTCTTTGCTTCCCTGGACCATGGCGCCTAAAGAGCCCATTCCGCGATAGGCTTTATAAGCCCGTCCTTCGTAAATAAATGTTTCACCCGGGCTTTCGGAAATACCGGCGAAGAGACCGCCAATCATTACGCAATGAGCGCCTCCGGCAATTGCCTTGGTGATATCGCCTGAAAATCTGATGCCGCCATCCGCAATAACAGGTATTTTATGTTTCTCCGCTACTTTATTGCAGTTTGAAATAGCGGTAATCTGCGGCACGCCGACTCCGGTAATTACTCTGGTAGTGCAGATTGAGCCCGGTCCAATACCGACTTTCAGTCCATCTGCTCCGGCTTTAATTAAATCCCGTGCCGCCTCCTCTGTGGCAATATTGCCTGCGACTACTTCTATATCAAACCGTTTCTTAATTTCTTTAATCGTATTTATGACATTCTTGGAATGACCGTGGGCAGTATCAACGACCACGACATCAACATCATTATCAATCAGTTTTTCCACCCGCTCAAAATCATACACTCCGACTGCCGCTCCAACGCGTAACCGTCCCCGTTTATCCCTGCAGGCATTGGAGAATTGCGCCATCTTGTTTATATCTTTAATGGTGATAAGTCCGGCTAACTTGTTATTTTTATCCACGATGAGCAGTTTTTCTACTTTATTCTTCTGAAGAATCTCACGGGCTTTTTCTAAACTTGTTCCGGGTGGGGCAGTGACCAGATGCTCTTTAGTCATTACCTCGCTAATCTTTTTGACATCTCCTTTTTGGAACCTTAAGTCACGGAGGGTAAGTATGCCGATTACTTTATGGTCGTTTACTACAATAGGAATGCCTGAAATGTTGTGCTCTGCCATAATCTTTTTTGCCGTGCCGATAGTTTCATCAGGCGGCAGGCAGATTGGGTCAGAGATAATCCCGCTCGCAGAACGTTTAACTTTGGATACCTCTCTAACCTGGTCAGTGATATTCATGTTTTTGTGGATAATACCGATACCGCCTTCCTGTGCCAGTGCAATGGCTAAATTAGCCTCGGTTACCGTATCCATTGCGGCTGAGCAGATGGGTATATTCAAACGGATATGGCGGGAAAAGAGTGTTGAGGTATCTACTTCATTGGGAATGACATCAGATTTGCAGGGAAGTAGTAGAATATCGTCAAAAGTAATGCCTTCTTCAGAAATTATTCTACCCATAAAACAATTATAAAGAACCTGTTTTTGGCTGTCAAGTTATTATTAAACTTGATAATTCCCTGTGGTCTTGCCACAGGGTTACCGTCGCACGTCATTCCCGCGAAAGCGGGAATCCAGAAGAACGATTAAAGGACTGGATTCCTGCCTACGCAGGAATGACAGATAGCGTATATTGTTTTATATTTTGATACCCTGTGCTCTTGGCACAGGGTACTTCATTCAAACTTGACTTTTGAGGAATAGGGGAGTATATAAGGATTATTATGAAAGTATATATACGAACTTTCGGTTGCCAGATGAATAAATTGGATTCTGAGACCATAGGTAATAATCTTATCCAATATGGTCATACTCTGGTAACTGATGAGACAGAAGCAGATGTTATTATTTTTAATACCTGTAGCGTTAGGCAGTCTGCAGAAGAACGGGCGTATGCAAATCTAAGATTACTTAAGACTCTTAAAGATTCCCGACCGGAATTGATTATCGGCTTGGTTGGTTGTATGGCAGAAAAGGATAAGACCGATGCTGTAAAGCGAATCCCGTATCTTGACCTTGTCTGCGGCCCGAACCAGGAACATGAAATTCCACGAATGATAGATGAGATTCATAAGGAAAGACGAACGATTATAAAGACTGGCGAAGGAATTCGTTTAGATACTCGTGAACACATGAACTCGTTGACCCGTGAACCCTCCGCTTATGTATTAGCAATGCGTGGATGCGACAATTACTGTAGTTATTGCGTGGTGCCGTATGTGCGGGGAAGAGAGATAAGTCGTCCGATGGATGATATTGTTACAGAGGTTAAGAATTTAGCCCAAAATGGAGTCAAAGAGATAACTTTATTGGGGCAGAATATTAGTTCATACGTAGTAAAACGCCCAACGCCCAACGCCCAACCCACAACAGCATTATCTAATCTTCTCAAAAGTATTCATGATACAGATGGCATTCAGCGTATTCGTTTTATTACCTCTCATCCGGCTTATACCAAAGAAGATTTGTTTTACGCCATGCGCGATTTGCCCAAAGTCTGTCCATATATTCACATGCCTGCCCAGTCCGGTTCAAATAAGATACTTAAGGCGATGAATCGGAAATATACCAGAGAAGATTACCTGCGTATCATAGAAAAGGCACGAAAGATAATTCCGGATATAGAATTCGGCAGTGATTTTATTGTCGGATTCCCCGGTGAAACCGAATCGGACTTCCAGGAGACCGTTGCCTTGATTAAAGAAGTTAAGTTCATCAATAGTTTTATCTTCAAGTATTCCACCAGGCCCGGAACTGCCTCGGCTAAATTATTAGATGATGTTCCGTATAAAGTTAAACAGGAAAGGAACAAGATTCTTCTGGATATCCAGTCCCAGATATCAAGAGAAAAGAACCAGTCTTTGGTAGGTAAGACAATGGAAATCTTGGTGGAAGGCAAGAGCAAGACCAATCCCAATCGCCTGCAGGGTCGCACTAAATATAATCAGATTGTTATCTGCGAAGCGACAGCGGAGTCCCGACCTAATCGGGGCGAGACTGCTGAAGATTTAATCGGCAAATTAGTAAATGTAACAATCACATCGGCAACGGATTTAAGCCTGCGGGGAAAATTATATTAAAATTCACCACAAAGACACTAAGGACACAAAGAATTAGACCATTGTATTTACCTTTGTGATCTTTGTGCCTTTGTGGTGAAGAGATTTTTGCTTGACAAATCAAGTCTCTTGGATTATATTATCATTATGACAATCAAGACGAAAGAGTTTTTTACTTCTTATGCACCTGATTGTCGTAAGCGACATTTACACAAGAGGGACAAGAATAAACTTATTGAATTTAGCATACAACTTGAGATATTAGTAAAAGACAAATGGTATCCAGTCATTAGATACGATACTTCGCATAAGTTTGCTCATTGTGATATCATCCACTGGAGTGGCAAGAAAGAGAAGGTCGCGATACCAACACTTGATTTTAAGATGGCATTGTCGTTTGCTGATAATGACCTAATTCAAAACTGGAATATATATCGTGAAAGATTTTTAAAGGAGATTAGTTATGACAAAAGATGAAACTTTCTGGGAGTTACAACGCACCCTGACTGCAGAATTTAGTAAGTATGTTCTGATTCATCCAGAGATTGAGGCGCAGATTCCGGATGGAGCGCAGGTCGTATTTAATTTAGCTGGTAATCCAGAATTTAATGCTTGGGCGCTGAAAATAGCCAAATCGCAACTTGAAGCAAACCAACCAATGATTATGGTCAAAATAAAGGAACTTGCTCCGGTTTCACCTTCTCGGTTGATTAATCCGGAATTAGTACCTGCTTAGGGCTATGCAATCAGGACAATCCCTGTCCGATGTAAGGGGCAATAATTAGACCATTGTATTTACCTTTGTGCTCTTGGTGCTTTTGCGTAACGAAGTGGAGTCCCGATTATGCCATCGGGGTGGTGAAGAGTTTTTCCCTTGACAAATAGCTGTGGGCGAGATACCTTTGTATTATGCTAATCTCAGTAGAAATCCCTATAATAAAATGTAGCGGCAGGGTTTAACACTGACTAACATAGGATGTTATTATGCGAAACGATAGTGGAGTCCCGACCCAATCGGGGCGAGACTGCTGAAGATTTAACCGGCAAATTGGTAAATGTAACAATCATCTCGGCTACGGATTTAAGCCTGCGTGGAAAAATAATGTAAATAATATCAGTCTTTTCCTTCGGACAGTGAGTCCTCAGGACGAACCTGTAAGAGTCTCGTCCCGTTAGAAAGACTAATGACGATAGCAACAACCCCGAATGCTTTCGGGGCATATAGCAGTTCTTATTCATTTTCTAACATGTTTTAGCTTTTCTTTGTCTCTACAGAATCTTGTAAGAGTCATTCCTGCGAAAGCAGGAATCTATTCTATAAAATGCAAAACTGGATTCCCGTTTTCACGGGAATGACAGACAGAGAATGTTAGATTTTCAATAAGAACTGCTATACAAGCCCCGTTAGAAGCGACTACAACATTAGTTATAACGTTTTGCATTGCTATTTTCTCTGCGTAATTCTGCTTCTAACGGTGCAAGCAACTTTCTAACGGGACTCGTCCCAGTCCCTGTTAACAAAAAGTCGGGAAACTCCATGATAATTTGTATTGACAGTGTTAAAGATAATGTTATAGTAATAATAAAAAGGGAGAGATTTTATATGAGTAATATTCGAGAGTTTAATTCCGCCCTTAAAGAAGAACAATACATTATTGACCGCAAGGGCGAAAAGACCGCAGTGATTCTGCCATACAGGTATTACGGACAGTTACTGGAAGACCTGCATGACATGGCCGTGGTCGCGGAACGGCGTAATGAAAAAGCCATCAGTTTTCAGGAAATGAAGAAACGGTTGAAGAAAAATGGCTGCTTATAACATAACCTTTAAGCCATCCGTCCATAAAGACTTACGTTACCTGCCTAAAAATGTAGTTCGTTCTATACTCACCAGGATAAACCGGCTAAAAACCGAGTCATTCCCTGCACAAACAATTAAATTATCAGGTGCGGAAAGACTTTACCGCATACGGGTCGGTGATTACCGTATTATTTATGAGGTTAATACTGCGGGGAAAACCATAATGATTCATTATGTCCGTCATCGGCGTGAAGCTTATCGTGACCTTTAAGCCTAAAGCCATTCAGGCAAGAGCAAGACCAATCCAAATCGCCTGCAGGGACGTACCAAATATAATCAGATCGTTATCTGCGAAGCGACAGCGGAGTCCCGACCTAATCGGGGCGAGACTGCTGAAGATTTAACCGGCAAATTGGTAAATGTAACAATCACCTCGGCGACGGATTTAAGTCTGCGGGGGAAAACAGTTAATTAGTAAGCGGATTAAGCGGATAAATCGGATTAATCCGTTCTATTCATCTACCAAACCGGGGAAAGAGGGGGGCAGGATAACGAAAACTTGATAAAAGAACTAAAAAGGGATAGAATCGCTTGCCCGCCGAAGGAGGGGAAAGAAAATAAATAGATATGGCGTCTTCGGATTAAATAAGCGCAAAATACCCTGTTTTATAGCCTTTTTGTCTTAAAATAACCTTTCTGGCACGAAATTTGCGCATTATATATATGGGGGGTTAATAAGGTCTTTATCTAAATAGGCAGAAGAAAGGAGCTGTTATGATTCCAAATAACTCATTTACTAATCCTGAATATGCAGACGGGGATACTGTGAAGTATTATATTGATAAAGCACTCGAAACTTGGGGTGAGGGAGATTATGAGTCAGCAGAGGAGAATTATAATCAAGCAGTTAATTTAGCACCCAATAACGTTTCTCCTTATTTAAAGCGGGCTCAGTTCCTACATGCAATAGGTAAAAGCAATAAAGCCGAAGCGGATTATAATAAAGCATTGAATATAAGCAAAAATAAAGAAGATAAAAATATGGTCTATTTCGACAGAAGTTTATTTTATGTAAAAATAAAACAGTTTCAAAAAGCCCTTAATGATCTAAATTTTCTTATTCAGGATGAGCCTACTAATTATCTTTACTATATCAATCGTGGTAATATCTATCAAGGCTTTGGAAAAATTGACAATGCTTTTGCAGACTATAATAAGGCGATTGAATCAAATCCCGATGGTCATCTCGGATATTCTGAACGGGCTGATTTTTATCATTCCCTTGGGTTGATTGATGAGGCACTTAAGGACTGTAACACATTAATCGCTTTAAATCCTGAAGATACTGATGCTTATCTTAGAAGAGCACGTTTATATAAGGACATCGGAGAAGACAAAAAGACTAAAGATGACTGTGATAAAGTTTTAGAAATTGCAGAATCTTTTGAGGGTGAAGATTTTTATCCGGATCTCATGAATTGGATCAAGGAAGAAATCTATGAAATAATGATTGGAAACACTTGAATCCACAATTAATAAACTAAAATTGTTGCTTAATCAATAAAGAAGGAGGGAAACAAAATGAGGTATTTAGATGATGATTTTATGCGTGCATTAACCGAAAAAGGGTTTTTAAACCCTATTTTAAGAAAAGTTATAATTGATAAAGACTTAGACCTCCAAATACGGAAATACTATATTAACATTTATTACAAAGGTAACAGTATTTTAAAGTTAGAGAAAAAATCAAATCAATATAAGGCTAATATTCATGACAAATTTTTAAAGGGGACAGACAATATAAAAGACCTAATTGATGAGAAATGGGTAGAACACTATCTGGAACAATTGCCAAAACTTAAAGAGAATATTTTAATCAAAGGTGGAAAAAGAAGCATGGAGATAGAATACGAACAGTTAATAATTAGGTCCAACAATTTAGAGAAGCGAGTTAATAGTGAATATTTTATTATAGACAGGCAATATGCTGCTGAAAGAGAAAATTCAGATAGATTTGATTTAACTGGGATTTACTGGTCAGGAAAAAATAGAAAACGAGGGCAAAGGGTTCCTTTAGTATGTATGGAAGTAAAGTATTCCCTTAATAAGGACATACAGGAAATTGATGTACAACTGAACAAGTATTATGTTCATCTGGAGAAACGAATTAAAACTATAGCTGAAGAATCAACTATGGTATTAAAACAAAAAATAGAATTAGGGATAATAATCCCAGATAAGGAAAGAAGAGAAGCTTTATCTACCTTAAGTATATCCGATTCTATCAATGAAGTTCAATTTATTGTTATACTGGTGGATTATAACCCTAACAGTGTTTTATTCGAACGTGCCATAGAAAAATTAAAGAAACTGCCTTTCAAGAACCAGATAAAGATATTTAAAGGTGGCCTTGCTATGTGGGAAGAGGAATTGAGAGATTTAGATAAATATGAAACTAATCATCCATCGCGGCGCTAAGGAAATCGGCGGGAGTTGTGTTGAGGTAACATCAGGGAATTCCCGCATCCTTATTGATTTAGGTATTCCTTTGGTTACTCCAACCAAAGAGCCATTTGATACCAAAATACTTGATGGCAAATCCGTAGAGCCATTAAAGGCACTTAAGATTCTGCCTGATATACAGGGTCTTTATAAAGGAGAGCCAAGGTCTATAGATGCGATACTGATTTCGCATTCTCATCTTGACCACTACGGGTTTCTTAAATACGTCCATCCTGATATTCCCATATACCTGAGCGAAGGAGCCCAGAGATTAATAGAGATATCCAATATATTTATCCCGCATAAAACAGGGAAATTGAATACCGTGGTCTTGTCCAAATGGAAAGAGACAGCGATAAATGATTTCAGGGTAACCGCTTATCTGGTTGACCACTCGGCATTTGATGCCCTGGCATTCTTGATAGAATCTGATGACAAACGGCTATTTTACTCCGGTGATTTCAGAGGACACGGCAGGAAAAGTATTTTATTAAGGAAGATGATAAATAAACCGCCTGCGAAAATAGATTGCCTGTTAATGGAAGGCTCTATGCTGGGTAGGGAAAAGCAGACATACGAAACAGAAACCGATATCCAGAATGAGATAGAAAATATACTGCAGGACAAATCAAATATTGCCTTCCTATTCGCTTCCTCCCAGAATATAGACCGGTTAGTATCCGCATATAAGGCGTGCAGGAAAACTGGAACTACATTTATTATTGATTTATATACGGCTTATATATTAGAAAGATTAAATGAAATGACTCCAAGCATACCGCGATACAATTGGGATAATATACGGGTTAAATTCTTTAAGTATCACGCAGACCGTCTTGCCGGGATAAGTAAATCTATCTTGTATAAATTCAACAGGCGCAAAATAGAATTTAGGGAGATAAATTCCAATAAGAATAAAATACTGATACTCGCAAGAGATAATTCTTTATTTAAAGTAATCTTGAAGCATGTAAAAGGCATAACAGGCTCTGTTATAATATACTCTATGTGGGAAGGCTACCTGACCAAAGAGTTGAAGAATACATGCGCCCAAAATGGTATTGAGATAAAACAGATACATACAAGCGGACACGCAACGATTAATGACCTTAAACAATTTACTAAGGCATTAAAACCGAAAATCCTGATTCCGATACATACCTTTGAACCGCAAAAATACCGGCAAATATATAAAGATGTAAAAATGCTTAATGACGGTGAAGAGTTTGATTTGAATACAATAATTTCTTAGTTCTGAAATAATATGCAACAATCAGCGATACTCTTAGGCAAATATCAAGGATGTCTATTTGGCCTGGCGATTGGTGATGCCTTGGGCGCGCCGGTAGAATTTATAACTTTGGATGAAATTAAAAGGCGTTACGGTAAGGCAGGTGTCACAGATTTCCAGCCATGGAATGTGTTTAATGCCGGTTCATATACCGATGATACACAGATGGCTTTAGCTACTGCTGTCGGTTGCGTTAGTGCTTATCAACGATGGCTTGATAAAGGAATCTGTAATCCGACGGCTGTAATTTATCGCTATTATAAAGAGTGGTTTTACTCTCAAGATATTAAATTTAACCGACGCGCGCCCGGTTCTACCTGCATGGAAGCTTTAAGCGGTGATGAAGATACAATGGGAACTCTGGAAAATAAAATCAATAACAGCAAAGGCAACGGTGGCGTGATGCGTATGGCTCCGGCTGGGTTGGTATTAGCAACAGAAATCGCCTTCCAGAAAGGTGCTGAATTTGCAGCCATCACACATAGTCATCCTTCAGGATATTTATCTGCAGGATTTCTTGCGCAGGTGATAGCATACATTAAATTGAAGAAATCTCTTAACGAGGCAATAGAATTAAGCATTAAAAAACTTAAGCAATACGATGGATTCGAAGAAACATTAGGATGCATTGAACAAGCCATAACGTTATCAAAAACCATGTTGTTAGCAGAGGATGCAATTGCTCAGATTGGCAGTGGTTTGACCGGAGAGCAAGCATTAGGAATATCTTTATATTGCGCTCTGAAATTCAGGAATAACTGGGTAAAAGGAGTGTTGGCATCTGTTAATCACTCTGGCGATAGCGATACCACAGGTGCGATAACCGGCGCCATTTTAGGCGCCTTACTTGGGATAAAGTTAATTCCTACACAATGGATACTTAATGTGGAAAACTCTAAAGTTATAAATAAAATCGCTACGGATATGTTTGATTTATTTACAGGTAAAATACAGGAATTATCAAGGCGAGACAGATTTTATTATATTACTGGCATTTATTACAACGATATTTATAAGGAAAATTAATATTGTGTTCAACGTCAGCGCATATAAGATTTAAAACTACCACGTTCGCTGAAGATGTACAAAACGGATAGTAGGGCAGGCTATTTTCCTATTATCCAATTCCTCATTTCCCAAAAGTCAGCATACATATTTTCCAATATAAATTAATCACCCGGCTTACAGGTGTATCGTGGCAGGTTTACATCCGTATCTGTACCTCCTTACACCGGTATCAGATAGATTATGATGGTGTAATTGTACCCTCTTACACCGGTATCTATACCACCTTACACCAGTATGGGTGCAGGCTTACACCGGTATCAGATAGATTATGAGGGTGTAATTGTGCCTCTTTACACCGGTATCTGTACCCCCTTACACCAGTATGGGTGCAGGCTTACACCGGTATCAATACGATACTGTCCCCGTAACTAAGAGGTAGGGATACCGTTGTAAGGTGGTACAGGGGGTGCAGGGGTAGGGTACCCCCACCCACTTACAGAGGCACTTAGCAATTTTGATACATATTACGCAATATAACGCAGTTTCAGGCTATTTTTGGCAAGTGTGCAATTTTTGCCTATCAAAATAAGGTACATATTTTGATAGTACACTTTACAATTTTGATACATATTTTGGTGTTTTGACCAGTTTTTGACTTGTTTTGATACACTTTTAGACAAGAAATAATTAACGCCTTCCTGAATCTCACTTATATTGCAAATAGGAACGAATATAGCGATATTTTAGGGGTAATTATAAGAAATGGGTTGACATTTTATAAGATATGACTTGACAAAACGCACCACAAAGACACCAAGGACACAAAGAAATAATAGTTTTACTCTTCGTGCTCTTTGTGTACTTTGTGGTGAGAGTAATTTAACTTGTTGATAAGATATCCGTAACGTAATCCGCGTGTGGAAACATTCAACCTGTTTATTTCTTTTCTTCAGTAGAATCGGGTTTCTTAGGGGGTTCGGGGGGATTAGTTGGTGGAGTCGGTATCTTGAAGTTTTCTAATTTCTTGGACAGCGTTTCCACATAGTGCTTGGTCAGAAGATAAATAGTGGGTGAGTCCGCTTTCTTAACGTAGTGCAACTGGTCATCTTTCTTCCTGCCGATTAATAATCCCTGGGTACTGCCGTCTTTGAGTTTTACCATAATCTTAAGTTGTGGGGTTTCCAATTCCAGTCCAGCTATGTCTTTTTCCATTGTTGCCGAATTAGCCCGGAGATTGGCAAGTGTATTAATAATAAAAGTCACCGTATCCTTTTGCGCTGGTCCTTCTTCCGGCTTCTGGAGTAGCCAATTACCGGCGTCATTCTTCGTAACCGCTATCTCTGTTTGTGGGTAAGTCAGGGTAAGTTCTGTCACATTCGCCTGCTCAAACTTAGTCAGGGTGCGGTCAATCAGGTCTTCCAGTTTTTTACTCAGTCTATTTATTACATCCTTACGAACCACCACGACAAAAGGAGATGCGTCATTTTTGACATAATAATCACCCGACTCGGTGGTTTTGCCAATCAATATCTTATCCCGCTGGGAGCGGGACTTAAGCTGGACCGTAATACTTCGTTGCGGTTGTTCCAATCCGTAAACCGCCAAATCGGTTATCGGAACAACATTCTCTAATTCCAGATTAGATAATCCCTGAGCTAACTCGGTAGCTGTTGATTTGTCACAGGAATATGACGTTGGCGTGATTATAGTCCATTCCTGTTTGTCATCCTGAAACAGGGTTATCAATTCGGTATCAGTTATTGTAGTGGACTTCAGGGTTATCTGTGTAATATCCTTAACATCACATTTGAACAATGTCCGGTCCAGCCATTGCTTGGTATCCAAGGTTACCAGCCACATTAGCGGCGCGTCCACAATAATTACATCGTTGGCATTATGAAGCCGCAAATAAGTGCTCTGGTAATCATGTCCCATTTTACCGACATAAAAATCCGCCAGCAATTCCTGTTTGCTATTATATATCTTCAATAACTTTCCCTGTGCGGCATCCACCTCGAACATGGCGTGTTTCTCCGTGTTTCGTGAAGCGATATCGG
>Ga0315282_10008457_pt1 | contig 16648 bp, 17 predicted proteins | sample YL17G07_20_MG_FD_203693 | JGI IMG/M metagenome (GOLD analysis project Ga0315282, IMG submission 203693) | Sediment microbial communities from Yellowstone Lake, YNP, Wyoming, USA - YL17G07_20 | ecosystem: Environmental > Aquatic > Freshwater > Lake > Sediment | place: USA: Wyoming | collected...
ATACTTGCGATTATAATGTTGGACAGGAACGTCTCAATTCGCGGTGGAGGGGCGCGCCCGTGACGTCACGGCGGGCGATGAACGGCGTTCCCGGAGTGGGCGGCCGTGTGATGACACAGATTGGCAGGCGCGCCACCGCGGCCGAATGCAGATAGTCCACCAACCGAGTCAACTGCAAGATCCAGCTCACTCGAGCGCACGGCGAGCGAGTGTGTCAAGCGATATGACGCCCTCAAAGACCTTTGCAACCGGCCCAGTCATCGTAATCGCATAGTCGGCGCTGACGGTGATGCCGAGTCTCCCGCCGGGCATATGGACGGTGATCCTCGCGTCACAGAGCCGTAGGCGGAACGCGACCGCCGCCGCGGCGCTTGCACTGCTGCCCGAGGCGAGCGTGTAGCCGGCGCCGCGCTCCCATATCTCGATCCGGATGTTGCTGCGGTCGAGTATCTCCATGAACTGCACATTGGTTCGATGCGGAAAGCGAGCATCCGTCTCAATCAGGGGGCCATACTTGCAGGTTTCCTCTTTGGAGATCTCGGTCCCGAGTATGACGCAATGGGGGTTGCCGATAGTCGCGGCGCAGTATCTGAACGCCTTGCCCCCGACCACGATGCTCTCGTTCAGCACTTCTCGCGCATCCCCCGTCACCGGGATCTTCAGCGAGTCGAAACTCACCTCGCCCATCGCAACGGTGACATTCTTCCCGCCCCGATGAACGCGGCAACGCACTAAGCCGCCTTTGGTGTGCACCTCGAAAGGATCGCCCCGGACCGCGCCCTCGTCCCAAAGGTACTTGCAGAAGATCCTGATCCCGTTGCCGCTCTTCTCCGCCTCGCTGCCATCGGGATTGAGGATCCGCAGGCCATATCGGTCGCCATCCTCAGCGACCGAGCCAACCAGAATGCCGTCGGAGCCGATGCCGTAGTGGCGATGGCAGATATGACGGATACGCCCTGGCGTCAGATTCACGCCGATGTCGGCGGCGTCGATCACGATGTAGTCATTACCCAGGGCCTGGTACTTGCTGAATCTCACTGCGGATGAGGCCCCAAAGGATGTGATGCCGGGAATTGGGAGTGCACGGGAGTAGGGAGCTGCTCCTATTGGTGGCGCAGCCGCTTGCCCTGAGCTGGCCGAACGGGTCTCGGCTGTGACCGCCTCCGACCGAACTCGGCAGGCGGGACGCCTGCCCCACCAGGATTAATGACAAGGCTGCTCCTATTCCTCCTCCATCACCGGCGGGTAGCTGAACGACTCGACCTCCTCACCGCGGAAGACGACGATGATGAAGTCCTCGCGCTCGAAGACCGGCATGTAGGAGGACACGACGTCCTCGTCGAGCTGGGCGAAGAGATCCTGCTGCTGCTCGGGCGTCAGGTGCGCCTCGAGCAGCACCGTGGCGTGAACCGTGGCGTCGGCGTAGTGCAGGTCCGCCTGGCCGATGCGCCGCTCCCCGTCCCAGATAAGATAGACCTCAGATGATAGCGTTCGCAGACTGCGCACAAGATGAAATGGCATGTCAGCTCCTGGGATACTGGTCGCAGAACCACCAAGGCACAAAGACACAAAGATACGATCCCGGGCTTGACGCCTGGCCGCCCTCGACCACCGAAGCGGGCTGCAACGCGCCGCCAAGGAGCTCACCGTTACCCACATCTTGCCTGGCGGGAATCAACGCCGTGCTTGGACGCCGTTGTCTGCGCGGCATGTGCCTCACCGCACTGGGCGCGCGGACTTCAGTCCGCGCGACTTCGCGACCTCTGAAGAGGTCGCGCCCGGTGGGAGACTGCAGCCAGAGAACCGCGAGGTGGACCCTCTGGGAGCGCGATGTGGGCAATGCTAAGTCCAAGGACAATGTCTCTGGGTTCATCTCGATACCCTGCGGAACGGTCGCGTAAGTCATACCTCGATCTCTATCCGTTCCAGGCCTACGGCCTGCGCCCCTAGCGTGCCATCAACGTATATTCGCAGCCCGGCGTCCTCCGCCTGCAATCCCGGCGCCCGCCAGGTGATCTTGATGTCGTGCTCGCGATACCGCAGCCGATCGAGGGTGAAACGCTCCAACCCCATCGGCAGCGGATGAACCACCGCCCTGCCGCCCGCCTGCGGCTGGAATCCGGCGGCGTATTTGATGATGAGGTCCACCACCCACGAATGCTGGTAGTCGTCAATCCCACGATAGAGGCACGGCATGCCGGTGTGCGGGTTGTAGTGCTCGAAGCAGTTCGGCCGCCGAATATCGCCGTCAGAGAACATCATCCGCACGAACCGCCGCAGCAGCTCCGCCGCATCGTCCGCCAGCGACGGATCCAGCCGCTGTGCCGCCCGTGCCAGCGCCTCGCACACATGGCTGTTCGTCATCGGCCACACGCGCCCATTCCACGGGCAGGCATGACGCCTCCCCTTCCACTCGGCATCGGCGCTGAATAGGGGATCGTCCAATGCGTGCGTCGGCACGGGGTACTCGGTCCAGAAGCGCTCCGGGTTGAGCAGGTGCCGCCGCAGCGCACCCACATGCTCCGCCCCCGCGACGTCGGTCATGAACGGGTAGAAGCTCACCGCCGGCGAATACGGCGAACGCTCCCACGTGCCCGGCCGGACGTCGCGGAATTCCTCGCACTCGCCATCCCACATCCGCTCGAGCACCGCCTCCTTCGTCGCCGCCGCCTCCGCCCGCCAGCGCGGAGCGTCATCCGGAAGATCGATGCGCTCCGCGATCTCCGCCAGGCTGCGCTGAAGCTCGTAGATGTAGACGGTCGCGTCGACGCCCTTCAGCCGAATCGGCTTCCACGCATCGGCCTCGGGATCGGCGAACAGATAGCGACTGCCGTACTCCTGCCCGGTCTCGCCCTGATTGATGACATCGTAGAGGTGACTGCCCTCCGCGTCGCGCTCGCGAGCGAAATACTCCGCATACCGGCACAGCGCGGGATAGGCCGCCTTGAGGAATCCCTTGTCGCCGAAGATGTCATGGATCTGCAGCGCATGGGCGCCCCAGTTCGCGTGATAGAAGCCCTGATCGTGCCACGCCAGGCCGATGTGCCCCGCGAAGCTGCCGCTCTCGAGTTGGTTCTCGACGAAGTTGAGCAGGCTGCCCTCCGCGAACGACGGGAAGTGCATCCACGAGCACTCGAGCATGTGGCACTGCGCGCTATAGGAGATGTGGCAGCGGAAGCCGTCGATGCCCTCGAAGACGCATGGATGCCGCAGATTCCTCTCGCACGCCGCGACCATGAGTAGGCGCAGGCCGTACCACCGGTACCAGTAATACGTCGTGAGGTACGGATCGCTGCACTCGAAGTACGGCACCGATTCGAAGAACTTGCGCCAACTGCTTTCGCTCGAAGCGACAACGTCAACCTCGGGCAGGCGCTCGATCAGCTTCGCCGTCCGCTCCGGATCGGTGGATACCACACATGCGAACGTCATGTGCTTCGATTCGCCGGCGGCAAGCGTGAGCCGATAGTGCAGCCCGAGGTGGACCAGCCCGTCCTGATGAACGCCGACATCGAACTTCTCCTCGCCGGGCAGGCCCTCCGCGCCGAGCTTGTCCTGAAAGACGGAGGTCTCCCACACCGGCGACGTGTCATGCCACTCCGCGAGGTTGATGGTGTGGGAGGCCGGCTGCGTGTCGGCGCAGATGGCGGCGTGGAGTCGGACGTCCGCGCCACCGCGGCGCTGGGTCATCTCGAAGACGATAGCCTCGCCCTCCCGGCGCGCGGCGATTACGGTGCATCCATCGCGCTCCAGCTTCTCCAGCTTGGGCTGCAGGCCCCACTGGATGAGGTCGAGCGCGGCGGGTTCCCGGCCGCGGTTGGTGAATGTCAGGCGGCTGGCGAAGATGTGGTCGCCGACGATGACGCGCTCCTCGCGGCATTCGAGGTCGCCCGCAGTCCGCTCGATGGTGAGCCGGTCCGGGCGCCAGACGCGGCCCTGGGTGGTGAAAGTGATCGGCCTGGGATCATCCTTGGGCGCGCGGTCTTCCGTGTCCGCCATAGCCGCTTCTGCGGCGACGGCGGAAGACCGCGCGGGCATCGCGACCTGTGCGTCGCTGTGCGCCGCTCCGGAACGCGGCACAGCCGCGTCAGAGAGGTCGCGCCCGGTGAGGATGAGCACCGTGAACAACCGCTCCAGGCGCAGGTCGGCGACGTAGCACTCGTCCCAGAACCCCGGCGCGTCAACGAAGCGCGGGAACGGCGGCGCATACATCGCCCCGCGGCCATTGGCCAGAAACCATTTATCCTCGCGCGCGAGGTGGTTGAGAGGGTCGAGCATAAGCAGACGTCCGGCAGTTGATGTGTCCGCGGATTGCGCGGATGACACAGCCCCAGGGGCGCGATGCCTGCCCTGTCTATCCTGAGCCGTGAGTCGAAGGGCCTGCCCCGAACTTAGTCGAGGGGAGCGCAATCGAAGGGAACCGCGCCTCTACGTTGCCTGTCTCAGCGTACTCTGCCCCTCTGAGACCCTGAAGGGCCCCATTCGGGATCCTGAAGGGCGTCTCTGCGGTGAAACCCGCCCCCATCCGCGTTGATCTGCGGCTGGCGGCGCTCAGCACTCCCCCAGCTTCTCGCGGATGAACGCGACGAGTCTGTCAGCCGCGACGCGCACCTGCTCCATGGTGTCGCGGTCGCGGACGGTAACGGTGCCGTCCTGCAGCGTCTGCGAGTCAATCGTAATCCCGAACGGGGTGCCGATCTCGTCCTGACGGCGATAGCGGCGCCCGATGCTGCCGCCCTCGTCGTAGTCCACGAACCAGTACCGCCTGAGATCGTCGTAGATCGCGCGCGCCCGATCAGGCATCCCGTCGCGCCGCACCAGCGGCAGCACCGCCGCCTTGATCGGCGCCAGGCGCGGATGCAGCCGCAGCACCGATTCCACCTCCGCGCCCGCCGAACCACGGCCGCCCGGTATCTCCTCGTACGCGTCCACCAGGAACGCCAGCACGCTGCGGTCCACTCCCCCCGACGGCTCGATCACAAAGGGCAGGTAGCGCCGCTTTTCGCCCTCGTCGAAATACGCGAGGTCCTTGCCGGAGGACTCCTGGTGCCGGCGCAGGTCGAAGTCGCCGCGATTGGCGATACCCTCAAGCTCCGACCAGCCGAACGGGAAGCTGTACTCGACATCGGTGCAGCACGAGGCGTAGTGGGCCAGCTCATCTTCGCGGTGCGGGCGCAGGCGCAGGTTCTGCTCGTGGATGCCGAGGCCGACGTACCATTTGAAGCGCTCGTTGACCCAGTACTCGAACCACTGGTCGGCCTGCTCGGGCGGCACGAAGAACTCGATCTCGTATTGCTCGAACTCGCGGCTGCGGAAGGTGAAGTTGCCGGTCGTGATCTCGTTGCGGAATGACTTGCCGATCTGCGCAATGCCGAAGGGGGGCTTCTTGCGACTCGACGTCAGCACGTTCTTGAAGTTGACGAATATCCCCTGGCATGTCTCGGGGCGCAGGTACGTCACCGCCGCTTCGTCCTCGATCGGACCCATGAAGGTCTTGAACATGAGGTTGAACGGGCGCGCTTCGGTCAGCTCCCCGCCGCAGTTCGGGCAGCGGTCACCCTGGATGTCATCGGCGCGGAAGCGCTGCTTGCACTTCTTGCAGTCCACCAGCGGATCGGTGAACCCGGCGACGTGGCCCGAGGCCTCCCACACCCGCGGGTGCATCAGGATCGCGGCGTCGAGGCCAACCATGTCGTCCCGTTGCTGCACCGCCGCGCGCCACCACGCGGCCTTCACGTTGTTCTTCAGCAGCGCGCCGACCGGGCCGTAGTCCCACACCGACCCCGTGCCGCCGTAGATTTCGGAAGAGGGGAAGATGAAACCGCGTCGCTTGCAGAGCGAGACGATCCGCTCCATCTTCAGTTGGTCTTGCGATCGCTGGTCAACTGGTTCGGCCTTGCTCACGGACGGACCTCGGAATGTAGTCTGTTGCACCCTCTGCCGGCGCCGTAGGGGCACAGCATGCTGTGCCCCTACAATCATCACGCCCGCGGATGCGTCGATTGGTAAACCTCGCGCAGGTGATCCGCGGAGACATGGGTATAGATCTCGGTCGTCGAGATGTCGGCGTGGCCGAGCATCTCCTGAATCGCCCGCAGATCCGCGCCCCGCTCCAGCAGATGCGTCGCGAACGAATGCCGCAGCGTGTGCGGCGACACGTGCCCGGTGACGCCCGCGAGCGCCGCGTACCGCTTGATGATCTTCCAGCACGCTACCCGCGTCAGCTTGCCCGTGCTGCGACCCGGAAAGAGCGCGGTAGAACCGCCCTTGCGCGATTCCAGATAGCGCACGACCGCCTCGATCGCCTTGCGGCCCACGGGCACGATCCGCTCCTTCGATCCCTTGCCCACACAGCGCACGAAGCCGAGCTTGAGGTTCACGTCACCCACCTCCAACTCGGTCAACTCGGAGACGCGCAGGCCCGTCGCATACAGCAACTCCAGCAGCGCCCGGTCGCGCATCCCGCGCACTGTCGCGGGATCCGGTTTCGACAGCATCGCCTCCACCTGCTCCAACGACAGGACCGCGGGCAGCCTCGCCTCCAACCGATGCGATTCGATGTTGGCGGTCGGATCGGCCGCGATCACCTTCTCGCGCACGAGGTAGCGGTAGAACGACCGTATGGCCGAAAGTTTCCGCAGCACCGTCGCCGGCGCCGCTCCCGCCTTGCGCAGGCGGCCCAGATGGCGCAGCAGGTGCGACTCGTCCGCCTGCGCGGGATCGGTGACGCCGATCTCGGCCAGAAAGCCGAGATGCGCGTCGAGGTCGCGCCGGTACGCGGCGAGCGTGTTATTGGACAGGCCGCGCTCCAGGGCCAGGTGATCCAGGAACGTATCGAGCGCCCGCTGCGCCTCGAGCGATATCTCCGTCATAGGCTGAAGACACGCCTCGCGTTGCGCTGCAGGATAGCATCCTTCTGCTGCGACTCCAGGGCCGAGTCGCGCACGGCGCCGATGACGAAGGCCGGGTGAACCAGCGGCTGGTCGGTGCCGAACAGCACCCGGTGCGCGCCGGTCTGTTCGACCGCGTAGGCGATCTTGTCGCGATCGGCGACGCGTCCCCCGCACTCGAGCATGATGTTAGTGCGTTCGTGCGCCAGTCGTGCCGCGACTTGCCAGTGCGCTCCCGCCATGTTGCCGAGGATAATCAGCGCACTGGGAAACTGCTGCGCCAGCGCGTCGAGACCACCCAGATCGCCCTCGGTCCGCACCTGCACCAGCAGCGGCTTGTCGTAGCGCAGCAGGGCCTTCACGAGCTGCGCCGTCGGCACGGAGTTCAGCGGCTGCATGTGGTAAGCCGCGTGCATTTTCGCCCCGATGAAGCTCGACCGCCGCAGGTAGTTCTGCATCTCGCTGATCGAGAGCTCGACGAAGTTCGGGTTGACGACACACCAGCCGCGGAAGTCATCCTGGCCTTCGATCGCCTCGGCCACCGCCGCGTTGCCCGATGCGATGTCCCCCATGATCGCCACCGAGCTCGCCAGAAACGCCTTCTCGATGGCGAACTTCTTCATGTGCACGCGCATCTCATCGAGGCTCTGCGCCCGCACCGGCCAGAACCACGGCCCGTAGTGAGCATGGGTGTCTATGATCGGCACTAGCGTTCCTCGCCGCCCCTGCAGCGGCGTGTCAGCCGCGCATCGCTCGGCCTACGCGCGGATCCGCCGACATTGCGCAGCACATCTCTGGGCGCGACGTCCTTGGACGTCGCGTTCCGTTCGCGCGGTCCGGCACCTGCGCCACATCCGATGCCGGGGCGACGGCAGACGACCGTGCGCCCCATCGAAGCCAGCTGGCCCCACCGGACCCATCGCGCCTCACGCCTGCTCCAGCAGCCCGCTGAACGTGCCCCCCAGCACCGCCGCACGGTCGCTGTCAGGCAAGTCGGCAAACCGCACCCGCAGATACGCGCTCGAGAAGTACTGCAGCGGCACCCCCGAGCCGAACAGGAGCCGGTCGCTGCCGAATTCGTCAACGATCATCTCGATCCCATCCGCGGATGTGAGCATGTGGGTCTCGATGAACACGTTGGGGTTGCTCTTCATCGCCATCAGCGTCTCGCCGAGGTTGTCGTAGCTGACGCGCGAGAGGATCACGCGGACGCCGCACTGCTCGGCGGCGCGCCCGATGATGGTGGCAGTTCCCGGTCGGGCCGCCTCGACCATGACCAGCGCGCCGGCCTGACCCGCCAGCCGCAGCGCCTCGGCGAAGCAGGCGTGGTCCAGCGACCACCCCTGGGTCTCTGGGAACATCGCGAAGAGCCTGAACCCCTGCTCCGCGCGCTCGGCCAGCTCTTCAACGCACCTGACGCCGCCGCGAGGATCGACGGTGCCGACGGGGAGAAGCCGCGGGTCCGCCTGGGCGGCCTGCCAAGTCACGTCGTTGCCTTGGCGCGAATCCACAAAGATGCCGATGGTGGACAGAGTGGCTGCGCGGGCGACGGAGTGTTTGTTCAAGATCTGCGACAAAGTCTCGAGCGAGACATCCACCGCGCGGCTCGCCCAGAAGCCGAAAACCGTGTTTACATCCCTGATTGCCAGTTCTGCCACTAGCGTTCTCCGGCCGGAATCTTGCTCGAAGGCTGCTCAAATGGCCCGCGTATGCCAAATCACACAAGGAATATGCCGTCGCGACGACAGCCCGCTCCACGCATGTTCATTCTCCACACCTGTGGATAAAGCTGTGAACAGGCGCCGCCGCCGCGCTACCCCTGGCCGTCCGAGACCAGATCCGCAGTTGCGACCTGAGCAAGTGCCGCCACCTCCGGCGCAACATCATCCTCGGACTCGTCCCCCTCGCCGAGCTCGGTTGAGCCGGTCTCCAGGAAGCGGGCAACCGGAGCGAATGACCGCCGGTGAATGGGGCAGATTCCGAGCCGTCCGATCGCCTCGCGGTGCTCACGGGTGCCATAGCCCTTGTGGTTCGCAAAGCCGTAGCCGGGGTGGAGCCGGTCGAGGCGCTCCATGATCCGGTCGCGCGTGACTTTAGCCACCACGGATGCCGCGGCGATGGACATGCTGTAGGCGTCGCCATCAACGATCGGTCGGTGGAAGATGCCAAGGCCGGGAATGGCGAACGCGTCGACCAGCGCCGCATCGGGCGCCGTCGGCAGTCCGGCCAGGGCCAGGCGCATGGCTTTGAGCGCCGCCTGATGGATGTTGATGCGGTCGAGTTCTTCGACCTCCACCATCCCGACCGCAACCGCGGTAGCGCAGTCCGTGATGATGCCCCAGAAGTGAGGTCGCTTCTCCGCGAGAAGGCGCTTGCACTCCCAGAGCCCCGGCGCCTTGAAATCCTGTGGCAGGATGACGGCCGCCGCCACCACCGGGCCCGCTAGCGGGCCGACGCCGGATTCGTCAACCCCCGCGATCAGGTTGTAGCCTGCGCGCCATAGCTCGCGCTCGTGCTTCCACATCGCTGACAGGCGCGCGTTCTCGGCACGGGTGCGGGCCGCTCGCTTGGCGGCCTGGGAGCGCGTGCGCGACGGCTTCCTGACCTCAACTGCGGGCGTTCCGTCCAGGTCACCTGGCAAGGCCAACCCTCCTTGGTGGCCAGAATATCACCATCGCCTTGCCCAGCACAATCTTGCGCGAGAGAAAGCCCCACACGTGGCTGTCGTTGCTGTTGCGGCGGTTGTCGCCCATGACGAAGTACTGCCCGGGCGGTATCTTGACCGGCGGCATCGGCTTACCCCACTCGTTAACCGGGTAGTCATAGTCGGGCGTCTGCAGCGGGCCGATGTAGGGCTCGTCCAGCTTCGCTCCGTTGACGTACACCCCGTCGTAGCTGCGAATCTGGATGAGGTCTCCGGGCAGACCGATCAGGCGCTTGATGAAGTCCTTCTGGTCGGGGCTTGCCTTTTTCGGCGCCGGGAACACGATGATGTCGCCGCGGCGGGGCTCGGTCAGCCGGTAGATGAACTTGTTGACCAGCACCCGATCGTGCTCTTGCAGCGTCGGCACCATCGACGGCGACGGGATATAGAACGCCGCCACCACGAATGGCTTCACCAGGAAGAACACCAGCGCGAAAGCGATCAGGAGCGAATCAGCGAGCTCGAGCACCAGCCCGCGATATGGGGAGTCTTTCCAGACGGTGTAAACCGCCCGCAGCAGCGCCACCACCACTGCGATAATGACGATCTTCCACGGGGAATCCATGTTCAGCATACAGCTTTACCGCGCCTCTTTGATCCGCGCAGCGCGGCCCACCTTCTGGCGCAAGTAGTACAGTTTGGCGCGGCGCACCTTGCCCCGGCGTAGCACCTCGATGCGCTCCAGCCGCGGCGAGTGCAGCAAGAACGTACGCTCCACCCCCACCGCATGCGCGATCCGCCGCACCGTGAACTGCTCGTTGATGCCGCCGTGCCGGCGCGCGATCACAGTGCCCTCGAACGCCTGCGTGCGCTCGCGCCCGCCCTCGGTTATGCGCAAGTGCACCCGCACCGTATCGCCCGGCCCGAATTCAGGCACCTCCGATTTCAGCTGCTCCTTCTCCAACTCCGCGATGATGCTCTTGGTCATGGCACGTCTCCTCGGGCGAACAGCGACGCAACGCCTTTCCCTCTCATGGCTTCGCATTACCCACATCGTGTGGCCGGCCTCGATTGAGAGGGCCTTCAGCGGCAGATGAGCCGAGATTGTGCACGAATGCCCAGCCGTGCACCAGGCCATTTTGGAGTGCGGGGCTTCAGCCCCGCTTTCGAAAGCGGCGGTTAACCGCCGCACTCCATGGGACGCCTGCCGGTCACGTCAGCCCTGACTACGGTTCGGCCCGCTGTCTCGCCCAGGATGTGGGTAATGGTAGGCCCCAGCAAGGAGAGGAATGTCGTCGTAGTGGACCGAGTACTTCCCGGTCACACCCTTACGCCTCGCTCTCGCCCTTGATTCTCTCCAGTAACTCTCGATCTTCCTCGGTCAGCTCGGCCCGCTCCAGCAAGTCCCGCCGGCGCCCCAGCGTCCGCTTCAGCGCCTGCTCCCGCCGCCACACCCGAATCGCCTCGTGATTTCCCGAGAGCAAGACCTCCGGCACGCGCCAGCCCCGGAACTCCGGCGGCCGCGTGTAATGCGGATACTCCAGCAAGCCGGACGCGAACGAATCCGTCGCCGCCCCCTGCTCGTCGCCGAGCGCGCCCGGCAGCAGCCTCACCACCGCATCAACGACGACCATCGCCGGCAGCTCGCCGCCGGTCAGGATGTAGTCGCCGATCGATATTTCCTCGTCCACCGCGTGCTCGCGCACCCGCTCATCCACGCCCTCGTAGTGGCCACAGACGATCACGAGGTGGTTGTATCCCCCAAGTTCCGCGACCTTCGCCTGATCCAATCGCCGTCCCTGCGGCGTCATCAAGATCACGCGCTCGCTGCACCCCTCACCGCACCGCACGGCCTCCACCGCGGCGAAGATCGGCGCCGGCTTCATCACCATGCCACCACCGCCGCCGTACGCGTAATCGTCGACTATCGAGTGGCGGTCGGTGCTGTGATCGCGGATGTTGACGATCTTGATCTCAACCAGGCCCCGCTCGCGCGCCCGGCCCACGATGCTCGCGTCCAGCGGCCCCGCCAACATCTCCGGGAACAACGTCAGGACCTCAATCCGCATCGCCATCACATGTCATGTCACAGTCGCCGGGCCCGGCCGCGCGGCCACCACGGATGCTCGCAGAGGGAAGACCCGCGCCACCGGGCTCGCGCTCACATCTCCTCCGGCAGGTCAACCGTCATCACACCGGCTTCGAGGTTGATCTCACGCACCACGTGGCGCGTGGCCGGGATCATCACCGTATCAGTCACGTACACGTCGTTCGCGCCGGTCTGTATGACCTCCCGCACCGGGCCCAGCCGCTCGCCCTGCACCGTCACCGCCTCCAGCCCGACGATGTCGTCGATGAAGTAGTGCCCCTCCGGCAGCGCGATCGCCTGCCCGCGCGGGATCAGTATGTATGCGCCGCGAAGCGCCCCGGCGGCCTCGCGATCATCGTATCCCTTCAGCTTCAGCAGCACCCAGCGCGGCCCCACCGACGCCGACTCGACGACCGCCGCGCGCCGCTCCCCATCGGCCAGCTCCAGGCAAACCTCCCGCAGCTTCGCGAACCTCTGCGGGACGTCGGTGAGAGGCTGCACTCGAACCCGCCCGTCCACCCCGTGCGGGGCGCCGATTCGCCCCACGGCCAGATCCCACGTCTCGTCGCCGCAGGTTGCGGGCGTGCTATCCAGCGGCCACCTCGCGGATCGAGATGACGACTCCGTCCTTGATGACGATCTCGGTCTGCGTGAGCTTGTCGTAGAGGTTATCGCCTTCCTTGACCTCGGCCAGGCCCTCGAGCGTGCCGCGGGGGAACTCCGCCCCCAGGTCGAGCTTGCGTACTTCCTCGACCCGCTCCATCAGCTCCTTCTTGACCGACTCCTGGCGCCCCTTCTCCGCCTCGATCTGCTGGCGCACCTGCATCGCCTGGTTCAGGTCGGTGCGCTGCAGATCCGCAAGCACCCGGCGCGCCTGGAAATCGATCTGGTCGATGCGCCGCTGCGTCGTATCCGCCGCCTCCTGCAACTCCTTCTCCATCTCCTGCTTGAACTGCTCAGTCACTATCACGCGCAGCGCGATCGGGCGCATGATTGTCAGGCTGGCCATCGCTTCCTCCCCGTCTCTCACGCAGCGGGCTCTGCGTCCTCCGGGTGCTTGTTGATATCCACCCAGATATTCTTGTCTTGCCGTGCGCCGGCTGCTTTCACCACCGTCCGCAGCGAGTTCGCGATGCGCCCGCCCTTGCCGATCACACGCCCCATGTCATCGCCGGCCACGCGCACCTCGAAAATAACGCTTCGTTCCCCATCGACCTGGCTCACCACCACACGATCCGGCGCCTCCACCAGCGCCTTGACGATCATCTCGATGAGCTCTCTCAATCAGCACCTCCCCCAAACCGTCCTGGGCCGTGCCCTCAATTATGCGTCACCCTTCGCCGGCGCTCAGGACGACATCGTTCGTACACTACGCCGAGGGTTCCGCGCTGCTCGCATCATCCGGCTTCGCCTCCGGGCTCGCGTCGTCCGGACTCGCGTCATCCGGGCTCGCATCCACCGGCTCAGCCTCTGCCGCCGCCTCGGGTTCGGAAGTGCCCATCTCAGCGGAAGGCGCCGGGGCCGAAGGTGGCTCTGGCGCTGCAACCGGAGTCGGCTCCGGCGCAGGGGCCTCCGCGACCGCCGCAGCGGCTTGTGCCGGCGCCGCGGCCGCTCTGCGCTGCTGCTCCTCGGCCGTCGGCGACAGGATGCCCTTTTGCACCAGCAGGTCGCGCACCGTCTCGGTCGGCTGCGCGCCGACCTTGAGCCACTTGCGCGCCAGCTCCTCGTTGATCACCACCTCGTGAGGCTGGCTCGTCGGGTTGTAATGCCCGACCACCTCGATGAACCGTCCGTCGCGCGGTGACCGTGAATCGGCCGCCACGATCCGGTAGCGCGGCTGCCGTTTGGCTCCAGTCCTGCGCAAGCGAAGTTTAACCGCCATTGATTGCTCCTGTTTCTCCCGTGGTCTCGGCGTTGTCGCGCCGCACCTTCGGTATCATGCCCTTCCGTACCTACATGCCGGGGAATCCCACCTTCGGCATCTTGCCCCGGCTCTCCATCTCCGCGAACCGGTGGAACGTCTCCTTGAGCTGCCGGAACTGGCTCAGCAGCTGGTTCACCAACTGCGGCGATGTGCCGCTCCCGAGCGCGATACGCCGCCGCCGGCTGCCCTTGATAATGTCCGGGTTGGCCCGCTCCTCCGGCGTCATCGACTGCATCATCGCCCGCATCTGCTTCAGCCGCGCCGGGTCGATCTCGACGTTCGTCGGCAGCCGCATCTGCCGGAACCCGGGGATCATGTCCAGCAACTGATCCAGTGGGCCCATCTTCGAGATTTGGCCGAGCTGGTCCATGAAATCATTCAGGTCGAACGTGCGCGTGCGCAGCTTGCGCTCGAGCGCCGCCGCCTGCTTCTCGTCGAGCGCCTGCTCCGCGCGCTCGATCAGCGTCAGCACGTCGCCCATGCCGAGGATGCGCGAGACCATCCGCTCCGGGTGGAACGGCTCCAGCGCGTCCAGCTTCTCCCCCACCCCGACGAACTTGATCGGCTTCCCCGTCACCGCGCGGATCGAGACCGCCGCCCCGCCGCGCGCGTCGCCGTCGAGCTTGGTCAGGATGAATCCGGTCAGGTTCAGCGCCGCGTCGAATTCCTGCGCCACGCGCACGGCGTCCTGCCCCGTCATGGCATCGAGCACGAGCAGCGTCTCGGTCGGCGACACCTCGTCCCGCATCCGCCGCAGCTCGCCCATCAGCTCTTCATCAACATGCAGCCGCCCTTGCGTGTCGAGGATGACCGGGTCGAGGCCTTGCTTCTTGGCCTGCGCCACCGCCGCCCGCGCGATGTTCACGGGATCCTCGCGCGCGCCCAGGTCGAACACCGGCACGCCCACCTGCTCGCCAACAATGCGGAGTTGCTCAATCGCCGCCGGCCGGCGCACATCGGTTGCGACCAACAGCGGCTTGCGCCCGCCCTTCTTCTCCACGCGCGCGAGCTTCGCTGTGGTCGTGGTCTTCCCGCCGCCCTGCAACCCGACCAGCATGAGCACCGTCGGCGGCTGGGCGCCTCGCGTCACCGTCACCTCGCCGCCGCCGAGCAGTTCGGTCAGCTCCTCTTTGACAATCTTGACAACCTGCTGACCCGGCGTCAGGCTCTGCAAGACCTCCTGCCCCACGCCGCGCCCGCGCACCCGTTCGACGAAGTCCTTGACGACCTTGAAGTTGACGTCCGCTTCGAGCAAGGCCAGCCGGATCTCCCGGCAGGCCTCGGCCACGTCCTGCTCCGACAGGCGGCCCTTGCGGGTGAGCCGGTCGAAGACCTTCTGAAGCTTATCGGTGAGGCTGTCGAACATGGCGGTGACAGGGCGGACCTGGCAACAAAAAACCGGCGCCAATCACCGGGGACCTGCGCTCGCTCGGTGCGGTATGCCTTGGCATGGACACCCGCCTCAGATAGGGGCGACCGCCGCCTCCAGCTTGGCGCTGAAGGCAGTATAACAAAGCCAGCGCGCGATTGTCAACGAAAACGCCAGCAAGGGTGTGAAGAGTGGCGATTGGCTTGCGCACCCGTGGGAGCCCGGCCTGCTCTGTTTATCCTGAGCGACGCCCCGCGGAGTCGAAGGGAGCGCGCCGAACGAGTCCTCCGGGCGATCCGGGTCGCCGCGGGACGCGGCTCCCACAGAGGCGGTACCCACCAAAACAGCTCACACCCGGCAGCAACCCAACCACGCGCCAGCCAACCTGTAGCATAGCTAGAGGCGCAGCCGGAAAGGCCCCTTTCGGCTGCCAGCCTCTCCGAATCGTGGGTGGTAGCGCCTCAGTTCGGCTGACAAAACGGCTTTTCGGCCGGAGTTCTAGCGCGCATTATTCATGCGCGCACGCATCCCACGTAGGATGCACGCTCTTCAAGCGTAGTATGGATAATCCAGGCTAGCGACCGCTCGCAACGCGGACAAGAGCGGCAAACAGCCGCGCATGCTCCGGGCGCTCGGGCAGATCCTCCGGGTGCCACTGGACGCCCACCACAAAGCGCAAGCCGGGGATCTCCACTGCCTCAACGATTCCGTCCGCTGCCCACCCCGATATGGCCAGGGGGCGATGCACCACCTGCGCCGCCTGGTGATGGCTGCTGTTCACTTCGAACTCAACTGCTCCGGCGGCCGCGGCAGCGATCGAGCCCGCCCGCAGCGTAACCGTGTGTGTCGCCCGTTCTCGTGACCCGGCCTTGCCCGCCCCTCGGCCATGACCCACATTGCCGGCCAACTGCGTGGGGATATCCTGCCACAGCGATCCCCCCGTCACCACCACGAGCACCTGTAAGCCGCGGCAGATCGCCAGAGTCGGCAGATCGAGCCGCAATGCCTCCCGCGCCAACTCCAACTCCAGGTCATCCCGCGCTTTGTCCACCGAACCCAGGCACGGATGCGGCTGCTGCCGGTAGCAGGCGGGATCAACGTCGCCGCCACCCGTCAGCACAAGCCCGTCCGCGTCCGCCAACTGCTCGAGGCTCTGGATCGCGAACGGCGCCCCGCCCGCGCGGCGGATCGCGTCCATGTATGCCCGCTTGGGCTGCCACAGCGCTGTGCCCGTTGAACGTGAGCCGGTGACGGCTATCTTGGGGTGTTCCGACGCCAACGCGTGACCCTCCAAGCCGAGTGTAGCAGCGCGCCGTACGCGGGTCAAGGGAGGGCACTCGAACGGGTCTCTTGTAGGGGCACAGCATTCAGCCTTCGTAGCCGAAGCTACTTCGGCGAAGTAGGCTGCTGTGCCCAATCCCCAACTGTAGGGCGGGGATACTTCGGGCTTCGAAGCCTTGCCTGCCCCGAGCAGAGTCGAGGGGGCGAAGGAGGCCCATCCCCGCCATCTCCCTGACGAACACTGTCATCTGTCTTCTATGCACTTGTCCGCCCCCACGTGCGTGGGGAACACCCGATTACCGCCAGGTTCCTGCACGCCGAGTACGGTTCACCCCCACGTGCGTGGGGAACACCCCCTCGCAGAACTTCGGTTCCATCGAATCCCCGGTTCACCCCCACGTGCGTGGGGAACACTGCGAAGACGACCGCATTCTCGGGAGCGTTGCCGGTT